>Ga0187883_10001698_pt1 | contig 13412 bp, 12 predicted proteins | sample June2016WEW_20_1_2_FD_132966 | JGI IMG/M metagenome (GOLD analysis project Ga0187883, IMG submission 132966) | Peatland microbial communities from SPRUCE experiment site at the Marcell Experimental Forest, Minnesota, USA - June2016WEW_20_10 | ecosystem: Environmental > Terrestrial > Soil >...
CATGCGCGATGCTCAGGATGCGCTCGAAGTCGCGCTCATCGAGAACGTGCAGCGAGAAAACTTGAAACCGCTCGAAGAAGCCGAAGCGCTCATGCGACTCAAGCAGGCGCGCGGCTTCACCGATCAGGCGCTCGCCAAAATCATCGGCAAATCGCGCACCAGCGTGACCGAACTCCTGACCCTCAATCAGCTGCCGGAGTCGATAAAAAAACAATGTCGAACGTCCGACATCTGGACGCGCAGCCAACTCTTGCAACTGGTCCGCGCCGGATCATCCAAAGAGATTGAGGACGTGTGGGAGAGGATCAAGGACGGTTCGGGCGCTACCGTAAGAGACCTGAGACGGAGCTCCCGGTCTGCCGGAAGGAAGCGTTCCGGTGGGCGATACCGGTTTTTGCACAAGCCCAAGGGCCGAACATTCCAAGTCCTCGTCACCTTCTCCAAAGCGAAGGCCACGAGATCGGAGGTCGGGGCCGCACTCAAGGACGCTCTCAAACATTTACCCTAAACGACATGGAGTCACAGCCAAACAACGAACCACGCAAACCCCTCGTCAGTGTCGAATTTCAGACGGAGGTTGACGTCGCGACCGGCGACCGCGAGCGGCGGATGTTCATCAAAATGTATTTCGAGGCCCGTGACAGCGGGTTACTCGCGGCGATACCGGCTGAACTTTGGAAGATGCTATGCTGCCTCGCAACGTACATGAACGAAGACGGCAACTGCTATCCGACCCAGGATAGAATCGCGCGTGATTTGGGCATCCGGCGACAGCGAGTGAACGAGCGGATTCAAAACCTCTTGAACTTCCGCTTTCAGGGCCAGCCCGTTTTGACCCTCAAACCGAAAACGCGGTTTCGGGGTCGCTGGAGCAACAACGTCTACTTCATCCAACCGATTTCGTCGCTTAAAATCTTCGATAAAACCGAGGTTCCTACCGTGTCCGCAAATCCGGACATGGCTCAAAAGCGTGCTGCCGTGTCCGCTTCCACGGACACCGTTATAACGGACACCGTCGGCACGGACACTAACCAGATGCAGAGATTAACAAGACGTTTAAACGTTAACGATTTAGAAAAGTCAGCTTTGAAAAGGGGAGAGCAGCAGCAATCCATCTCAGATTCGGAGTTTCAACTTAACGTCGAACGCCGCATGTTGATAACTGACATTTTGACCGTTTGCGGCGATCAGCATTCACGTGGGTTTTATAATATCGTTGTGCGGAAGATGCCCGCAGAATACATCCGCGCCGCGCTCTCCGAGACCAAGTACCGAGAAGCAGCCGGGCAAATACGAACATCCAAGGGAGCGTTTTTTACTGACGAGATTGGGAGAATCGCGAAGGCCCGCGGGATAGATCTCTTCCCCATCAGGGAGCCGGAGCAATGAAGCGCTCCCTAAAGCGATGAACGTGAAGCCGGATACAACAGCCTCTCCGCTTTCAACTGCCACCTCGCCCCAGCAAAACACCCCTGGCCGAGATTCGCGCAAGACCTACGGCTCGAAAGCAGAGACGGGACGGAAAACAAAGCTCCCACTGGAGGCGCAGCACGTTCAAATTTCTGGATCGGGCAGAGGAGGTTCTGTGGCGCATCCTCTGGAAAATACTGGGGTGATTTACCCCTTACCGCAAAACGTGCTGAACATAGAACAGCGTTTACGAAGAAATCCATTTGCATGGCGCGGGCAGTTTTCACCACAACTGGTCGAAGCCCTTGTGTCAGCCTACGCGCCTTCGGACGGGACCGTACTTGATCCATTCGTTGGAAGCGGCACAACCCTTTGTGCGGCGGCGAGGAATGGTAATCCGGCTATCGGCGTCGAAATCAACCCCGCGGCTGCCTATCTTGCGCAGGTGTATCGGTTCATAAACTGCCCGCCGGAACAGCGTGTTTCCAAGACACGCGAGGCGGGAAACACGCTCGGGCAGGTAGTTCTGAAGAGCCGCGGTCTATTTTCACATTCTTCTCAGGTGGGCTCTCATGATCTGGAGTCGGTTTTTCGTCACCTGATTACCGAGGCTGCGGACGGGTACCAAGAAATCCTCTTTTCCGCCCTGGCGGTTACCCTGGACCCGGCCGTTTTTCCTTCGTTCGAGGAAGTAATTTCTGCTCGTTGGGCGCAACTGTGCGAGACGGTTAAGGCACTTCCATATAGTCAGTCGTCTGTCAGAGTAGAAATGGCGGACGCGCGTCAGCTACCGCTTTCCCCATCTTCCATCGATTTCGTTGTAACGTCGCCGCCTTACATAAACGTTTTCAATTATCATCAGAATCACCGAAGAGGGGCAGAGGCACTTGGCTGGTCTCTCCTAGAAGTTGCGCGATCAGAGATCGGTTCGAACCGTAAACACAGGCAGAACCGTTTCTTGACTGTAGTTCAGTACTGTCTCGATATCGCCGCCGTACTGTGCCAATTGCGACTTGTGTGCAAACCAGATGCTCGACTAATCTTTGTGCTCGGTAAGGAGTCGAATGTCAGGAAGACCCCATTCTTCAATGGTCAAATCTTTACGTCTCTTGCACAGCGATGCGCAGGATTTCGTATCTGCCTAACGCAGCAGCGCGTCTTTACCAATCGTTTCGGCCGACAAATCTTCGAGGATGTTCTACACTTCCAGAATGTCGCTGGAGGGGGTGGCGAAGATCCACGAGCCATAGCACTAGAGATCCTCTTGGATGCCCGAAAGCGCGCCCCGAAAGATGTTCTTGCGGACCTAGATTCAGCTGTGCAGCTAATCCACAAAGTTGCTCCTTCCCCGCTTTTTGATCGAAATACTGCTTACACACCATTTGCAATACCAGAATGAGCACCTTACCTCCAATGATCGAGCTACCGCAGCCTCATCTCGAAAAGCTTCGCGCTCTGCTTACGAACGAGAAGTTACCCAACAGGGACCAGGGTAATGTGAACAGGGCGATCGAGCGTTATCACGCTTGGCTCGACCGATTAAAGAAAACCAGCGCCCCCGAAAATGAAATAGTTGTCGCGATGGTTAGCATGTTGGAAGAGTACAAGCGATCAGTCGAAGTTGATCTAATTTTCGACAGCGAGGATGATTTTCTATATAGACAGAAAGGACAGCTCAAGTTGGACAACAGCATCATCGAGGAATTTCTTCCTCACCTTGTTGCCCGAGCCCTAGAAGATCGCCTGCCGAAGGACCTGGAGATCGGATCCCGCAATTGCTTCTCCGCCGTCTACTTCATGTCGGACATCGCGGCTCCGATAAAAGGTGCCGGGCTCCAGGTTCGAACCAAAGATCAAGACTTCGCGCTCAGCCGTCGCGTCTTCATAAAAACATCACATTCTCCGAAGTTCAGCGGAGACGAGACGCTTGAGGCGGAAACGCATGTTGCGTATGTAACGGCTGAAATCAAAACAAACTTGGACAAGACCATGTTTCAAGAAGCTGCTGCCACTGCTCACGACGTGAAGATGGGCGTCACCGGCGCTCGATATTATCTGCTTTGCGAATGGTTAGACATGACGCCTATCAATACCACCACTACAGATATTGACGAAGTATTGATCCTTCGGAAAGCAAAGAGGCTTTCCTCGAACGTACGAAGCGCCTTCTCAACAGCTCAAGGACGCAAGGCCGCCAAAGAAGCCTATCTTCGATACCTGGAGGCGCATCCCTTGTCTCCTGACGTCTTCCAGAGGTTCCTTGAGCATATTCGTGCGCTTCTTGAGAACAGAGAGCCGAAAGAAGGAGATGTTCTCAATAAAGGATTCTTTTGACACCTGGCCAGTGTTCACATCCCCATCGCCTAGGCTAGGGGAATAGATCTTGGCCTCACTCGGTGCGGCGGATAAAACGGAGGGAGTAATACTCGTAATTCTCTGTGGGCGGTCTGCCCGCCGGCAAACCTTGCTCATAATGGGCAAGTTCGATTGAGTTGGCCTGACTAGGGGAGTTTAAGCCGTTGAGCACATATTGCAATCGAACAGACCTCCGAAGTGAGAGCGATGTTGAACAAAAGCTGCTCTACCGAGTAATCACTGATCCCCTTGGTCTCGCTTTTGACAATTCAGAGGTGTGGACCAAAACAAGACTCCGGCCCTTGGACATCGATAAGGGTGCTGGCAGAAAAGTAGGCTACTACCCCGATTACGTAATTTTCATAGCTTCGATCCCGGTCCTGGTCGTAGAAGCAAAATCGCCTGAAGAAAAAGCGGAAAGCGGTTACCGGGAAGCTCAACTATACGCGCTCGAACTCAACAAGGCTTTTCCTGAGCGCGTGAATCCCGTGACGTACGTAATTTCCTGTAACGGTGAGAAATTGATCTTTGGGTCGTGGGACGCTCAACCCTCGCATGAATTGAGTTTCGAAGAGGTGCAGCCAGCGGGCGCTCGTTTTGAAGAGGTCAGGCAATTATGCTGCAGGATGGTACTTCTAGAGCATGCTTTGAGCATTCGCGCGAAGCTGATTCCGGGGTATCAATATCGGCCGCTTTCGATGTTTGGCAGCCCGGCAGCCCAGAACGCGGAACTGGCTCGAAATACCTTCGCTAGCGATTTGGTTCCGATCCTCGGGCGGTATTTTGGCGATGATGTCAAAGAGGACGTCAACGTGCTCAGGGAGGCATATGTATCCAGCAATCAGATAACCGGCTACAACAAAGTTCTCGAAAATCTCTTGCGAGACAATCTTGCTATCCGTCGTTCCGTTGGTTCAGAGATTGAGACTACGAAGACCGCAGCGGCGGATTTTCAGAACAGAATTAAGGCAGGCCTCGGCGATTACGGAACCGCATCTCAAGTACTAGTCATAGGTGGTGTAGGCGTTGGCAAAACCCTCTTCGTCGAACGGTTCTATCATTTTCTGCGTGATGAGGAACTGGCGAACCACAGCGCCTGGTCCGTGATAGACTTCAACAAAGCACCGAACGATCTCGACCGCTTCGAGACGTGGATCTGCGAAGAATTCCTAAGAGAGTTTCCGGTTCGCAACCAAATTCCCGACTTCCTCAGTCGTGAACACCTAGATAGCTACTTTAGTCTCGACTTGGCAGTCCTCTCTAAGGGACCATATGAAAAGCTACGAACGCTCGATCCGGTGGAGTACGAACGAAAGATAGCCGATGAGTTAGCAACCTTACTTCGTCAGCCAGAGAAACTCGCCTTTGGCTGCATCCGTTCATACCAAACCGACCGTGGAGTGCGGGTAGTCGTCGTCTTCGATAACGTTGACAGACTGGATTTGAAGCAGCAGTTGAAAATATTCCAGACCGCACAGTGGTTTCGTTCTATGTCTCGATGTTTCACAATAATCTCTCTTCGCGATGAGACCTACGACCGTTTCAAGCGAGAACCGCCGTTGGACGCCATTCCGCCTTTATTCGTTTTTCGCGTGTCTCCACCGCGGTTTCTCGATGTAGCAAAGCGCCGGGTGCTACTCGCGCTGAACGACTTATCTCGGTCGATGGCGAAGACCCGGGAGTATACCCTGCCTTCCGGTGCAACCGTGCAGTATGCGGGGACCAGGCTGGGTGAATTCCTGTTCAACGTCTATGTAGCCCTCTTTAACCCGAAGCGAAGCCTGCGCCTCCTGTTGGAAGCGATCGCGGGTCGAAACGTACGCAATGCTCTTCGCATGTTCACTGACATACTTATTTCCGGGCATCTCCGCGAGGATAGGATCTTCACAACCACTCTGGGTAAGACATCGATGCGCTTGCCCGAATGGTTAATTCTGCGGATTCTAATGCGAACCAAATATAGACACTTTGCGGACGACCACGGTTACATCGTGAATCTTTTTGGAGTTGATCCGAATAGTCGGTCCACCAGCAACTACATCTTGGTGGATTGCCTTGACTTGCTTGCAGCTCACAGAAAGCGAGTAGGGGAATTAGGAATAGAAGGCTATGTCTGGACGAAGCGTGTAGTGGAGGGTTTGCTGGAGAGCGGCTATGCACGGGAAGATGTATTCTGGGCGCTTGAAAAGCTTCTCAACAATGCGCTCATCGTGGCTCAGCATCTCAGGACAACGGGCGTCAGCGGCGACGATTACATCAAGATTAGCGCTTCCGGGTTCTTCCATCTGAAATTTGTCTTGTGTCGAATGGAATACCTCGCGGCGGTCGCGACAGATTGCTGGTATCGCGACAAGTCTCCTGCTGACGAGGTCTTGGAGACTATGTTTCGCGACCACGATGAAATGAAATATCGTATGAAAATGCAGCGTGTTCTTATTTTGGAGCAATACATGATAGCTGAGGCCGAACGGGTAAAGGCAATCAGTCAAAGAGAACCTCGTGCCGCACGACTCGTCGCCGCGGCATTCGCTCAAAGTCGAACCTCCGGGGTGCGAAACGGGACTCAGGCTGATTTCGACTTCGAGTGATTCCGGCAAATCTGTGGAGTCAGAGGAGCCTCTTTGTGACCGCCGCTATCAGGGCCCCTCGCGAAAGGTGAAACGGCGAGAATGGACGCAATCAGGGTGTCTCAAGCCGCAGCCGATTCGGATGCGGAGATCAGAGAACTTGGCACTGATGCCGCGCCGAACTTTCTTCCACTCGATACTAAGTTCGAGGTTAACAACTCAGAAATCTCCTATCGGATTAGTTATCCCCACCGCCGAAGTGAACGTTATCACCAAAATGTCGTACAATGAATCTGACACTTAATCGCCCTTATGTTGCAGACAACGGGTCTGGAGCGGGGGAGCGGTTCCGAAATACATGGCGAATCGTGATCTCGTTCCCGCACATAATCAGCAACATAATGTTCCGAAGCTCCTTTCGGAAGGCAAACACAGTCTCCGGGCGCTCGCTCGCGCGTACTTCGTGACCGAGGTTGCCGGCCAGGCACCATCGACGATCGACGCGAAGCGACGCGACCTCACACGATTCTTTCTCTTCTACGCAAAACTCTACGGACACGACCATCCGGAGGAGTGGTACGCATCGGTCACGCGCGAATTCTTGCGACAGACCGCACGCGAAGGAGTTGCGGAAGCGACCCTCGCGCGCACGTATGCAAGCGTCCGGCATTTCGCGCGATGGATTCATTTCAAAGTCCAAGCGTTTCCGCTCGGCTGTCCGACAGACGGCGTCCGGCCGCCGCGCGAACCCGAGCCGCAATGGAAAGGACTTTCGCGGGCCGATGAACTGAGGCTCCTCGCCGCCGCTCAGACCCTTCGCATCCGACCAGGACGGGGGACGAACCAAGGATTGCGAGACCACGCCGCGATTGCGGTCCTCTTGGGCTCCGGGCTCCGCGTCTCTGAACTCTTGAATCTCAACTGCGGCCAATACACCGGCCGAGGCTTTCAAAAACTTCTCGCGAAGGGCGGACGCATTCGCGATTTCGTTCCGGTGAAGAGCGACGCGCGCCAAGTTTTAGAAGAATGGCTCGCCGTCCGCGAGGGAGCTCCGGCAGACCCGATCTTTCCCACCCGGACCGGCGCTCGCTTGTCACGGATGCAATTTTTCAAGGTGCTGCAGCGCGTGGCCGACCAAGCCAACGCGCATCGGAAAGACGGGGAGCGCCTCACGGTGTCGCCGCACGTGCTTCGCCATACGTTTCTCCGGAAGCTCGCCGAAGAAAAAGGCGTGCAATATGCGAAAGAAGCGTCCGGCCACCGGAGCGACCGTTACATCTGGCGATATGTGAAACCGAGTAACGACAGCCTTGCTGACGCGATCGATTCGCTAGACTAATCGTGACCGACCAGAGACCATCGAACAGGCCAAAGAGCGTCGAGAGATTAAGAGAATATAGTCGACGCACTCATCGCTGACCGTTCCTTTCGATTGGCACGCGCGCGAGTTTCTCACGTACAATTCGCTCACAGATTGCCTCTACAACATTGAAGATACAGATCGCCTCGTTCTCATATGCACGCTGCCGACTCGGGTGCCATAACCTACCCGCTCGATAAGTGCCCGCATGCTGCACAAGTCCCCGCTGTCGGACAATGAACTTTATGAAACCGTCAGGCGACGTTGCATTCTGAAGATCTCGGTATTTCGACCGGATTTTCTCAAATGACGAGTGTACTTCCTCGAAAAATAAAGTCCGTATCGTAGAGATCAACTCCTCTGACCTCGATAACTCCTCAACCGTCGCTCGCTGTCGCGATTTCCCGTTAGCGAATAGGTGTTCTATGCAGAAGTACGAGTACCGTATCGTCTCCAGAAATCGATCGGCTTGCAATTCTGCCTGAGCAACCCGAAACAGCGCGAGTGCAATCGTTTCGCTGCTTTCAATTCCCGCGGCAACTATACAGCGTGCAAGCTCTTCCGTGGAAAGTGCTTCCGAAAGGATTTGGGGGCGCCGCTTTGAAAAGGACCAACCCTTGTGCATGCTGACCATTTCGGAATCGTCTTCCGGGATCCATTCCTCATTGCGTTCCGCGAATCCCACCTCCTCTAGACCGAAAACGCTCAAAATACTTTCCAAATTCACGAGCGCAGGCTCGATGTCACTGAACCGTAAGGCTGTTGGATTGATGACAAACGGAAACTGAGGGATTTTGGCGTTAGGGTCTGGTTTGGCATCCGTTAACGTCGGCCAATTATCTTTAGAGATCTTCCCAATCTCGACCGTGAGGCGATCGACGAAACCGGACAACGGATCGACATGAAACTCGAACGACCAGTCGTGCAGCTTTAATGCACCAGCGCACCCATGGCGCAAGGTGCCTGTTACCGGAAAAGAGTAACGAACCTTCATTCTTCGATTTTAGACCGCCGGCTACCTCGAACCAAGTTTGTTCGAGTTGCCGCCGCCGTTTCGGCTGAACAACCTGCGCTCCCGCGTGTTTTGAACGAGCGGAAGATTCAGCGAGGTTGCAGAGCGATCGCGAGTCTGGCGCGCGGGGCGCAAGGAGCACATGCGACCCCTATCGCCCGAGAGGAAATCCCGAGACCAGCGAATTCACGGATCGGCCAGGACGGGTCGCGTAACGCTATTTCTCGCACTCTCGCATGGCTGCCCGATTGCTCGAAATGACCCGGTCCAAAAATACAAAAATCCCAGACATTTTTATGTTATAGGCGCCCAGCGTCGCTTCGGTTCACGCCCACATCAAAAAAGCCTTTCATTAAGAGGCTTTTTTGTCGCTTTACCACTGTGGTTACGGTGGTAAATCGTGGGCGCTCCCCTCCGCGACTCCGATGCTCGCGCGCCCCGTCCATGTGGTAACTGGACGGTGCGCGCTTCCGCTCACCGCTGCTGCGGTTCGCTCCAGCTTCGCGCGTCGGCTTCGCCGCCACGCTTGCGACCATCGGAGTCGCGGACGCACGCCCACGGCACGTCCCGTTTCACCTTGTCGAACGCTATTTACTGGTCGGTTGTTCGAGCGATGAGACGGCTTGAGCGGGATCGGTGAAACGGGACTTCGGCTCGCGGACTCGCCGGCGCGTGGCGGCTCGCGACGCTGGGCGCCTATAAGGTTGTCCCCCCGTTGCGCCGTCCCTTCGGGCACACCCCCCTCGGGGGTCGGCGCTCAAATCTTGGAGAGGGGGAGACACGTCACGCATTCGCGCCGCTCCGCTATGAGCCTCCCTGCTCGTGCTCCGCAAGCTCCGCACCGCAGCCCTTCCCGGTCAAACCTCCTCCCTCCTTCCGCTCCGCTCCGCCGCCGCTCTCATTGGTGACGCTCGGCTCCTCTAGCACGCCGCGCCAGCCCTCCGGGTTCGCTTCGCTCTGGCACGTCCTGCCGCCCGTTCCGCTCGCGCATCTCGAAATCGCCGCACGGCTCTCCAGTTCGGGGGTGAGAGAGCCGCGCGAAAAAAATTGCGTGGTGGTGAAGCAAAGCGCAGCACGCCCTGCCCGGTGACGGGAAGCGGGCGGAGCGAAACACACGGAGGCGGGTCAATGGACAGCCAGCTACTTAACAGCGTCATTCTCGGCGATTGCGTCGCGGTCATGCCCCGAATGGAATCCAGCACCGTCGATTTCATTCTCACCGACCCGCCATATATCACGCACTATCGCTCACGCGACGGCCGCACCGTGGCAAACGATGACAACGGCCGATGGTTGCGGCCGGCGTTTTCGCAGATGTACCGGCTACTGAAAAACGGTTCCTTTTGCGTGAGTTTCTACGGGTGGAGTAAGGCCGACCTGTTTATCTCGGCGTGGCGCACGGCCGGGTTCCGCATCGTGGGGCACATCGTGTTTCCCAAAGGATATTCGTCGTCAACTTGCTTTCTTCGATATCAACACGAACAGGCATATCTACTCGCCAAAGGTAATGTGACACCGCCGGCTCATCCGCTTTCGGATGTGATTGAGTTCACTTATACCGGCAATCGCCTTCATCCTACGGAGAAGCCGACAGGTGCGCTCCGGCCAATCATCAGCGCGTTCTGCAAGCCAGGCGGAATCGTCCTTGACCCCTTCTGCGGCTCCGGTTCGACGCTGGTTGCGGCGCAGGAGCTCGAAATGAATTGCATCGGCATCGAGCTCGACCCGGACCACCATCTTACAGCTTGTCGCCGGCTCCAAGGCCTGAAGACGGTGTAGCTGCACGGCCCCGCGCCTGTGGCGGCTCGCGATGCTGGGCGCCGATAAGGTTCTCCGTTGCGGTATCCTTCGGAACGCCCCCTCAGGGGCTCAGCGCTCAGGTCTTGGACAGGCGAGACACACCACGCGCCCGAGTCGCTCCGGAGCTGCTCTCCTTGGGGGCGCTGCGCTTTTCTCTCGCGCCGCGTAGCTTCCTGACCTTAGCCGAGGGAGCCAATAGCATTTCAATACCGTCATACGACGAGAACGGGCGATCAGGTACTTCCCAGTCCGAAGGGCTCCAAGATGAGAAAGGGGTCCTGCTCAGAACCCACCGATCCCGATCCCGCTGTTCTCGTTTCTCCCAAACCGGCGTCAAACACTTCAGCACGTGACGGATTGTGCGCGAGCTGCTGTTGGGCAGGATGGTTCGTATCGAGGAGGCGTCAAATCTGTGGGCCTCCGAAGTCACTTGATCAACCAGATCCACCCACTTGACCAACGGGATTTTGGTGTTCCCCAGCGCCGTCCCGGTGGTTGGGCAAAAACGATAACCCTTCTTTGCGCACGCGTGGCATTGCCACTGCCAATGACTCCTCAGTTCGTACACGTGCGTGTTTCCGCATCTGGGACAACTTACGCCGAGCGGCCAGCGAAGCCATCTAATCAATCGGAGTACGCGTTGCGCTTCATCCTCATCGGTTTCCTGTTTTCTCTTCATACACGCAACTCTCGCCTTCATCTCTCGCCGACACTGCATTTTCTGTCAACTGTGCACACCCTTCCCATTGGTTCGACAGGAAAAATCTCCCCACCTCCATCGAGTGGACAGAACGAGAAACCCGCTTAAAACAAGGAAAAACTCATAGATCGAGCATTTGAGGACTGTGGTCAGCACTTGTCCCCGAAGTTGACAGCGCAACATCGGCTCAGGCGAGAATAAATCAGAGAGAAAAAAGATGCGCTGGTCGGTGTTCGAGACCAACCAGCGCAGTTGAGGGTAAAAGGCGAATGACCTCCACAGAACGGACCACCTTTCGGCAGTCGGCGCGCTGCTACCCTGCGCTTCTCAGGGTAAAGCAAACGCCGGCAATTGCAAGACCCTCTGTGGAAAAGGATCGGAGGGACAAACAATGTCTGCAAAGACGCAGCCACCCCAATTTCGAGACGACCACCGTCTCCTAGATGTTAAAGAGGCCGCCGACCTGCTTGGTATGAAACCGGCCACATTGTATCAATGGGCGTATGAGCGGAGAATTCCGGCCGTCAAAATCTTTGGGCGATCGCTTCGCTTTAAGCGAAGTACCATATTGAAATTGATCGCAGACTCTGAGAGACCAGCGGCGTCGCGGCACAAGCGCCCAGAAAACGAAATCCACCAAGATCAGACAGATCATGAGTCGTAATCGAGATCAGACCAACAAGCCCGCCCCCGACCGGCAGCGAGGTGTCTTCGAGCGCCCACGCGGGTCCGGCAAGTGGTGGGTGCGCTACGCCGACGCGAGCGGCCGTATTCACCGCGAAAAGGTCGGCTCCAAATCCTCGGCGCGTGAGGTCTATCAATTACGCAAAACGCAGATTCGTCAGGGGAAATATTTCCCCGAATTGATCTGGAATCCCGGCCCCACGTTTGCGGAAGTCATGGACGATTTCATTAAAACGCGCGAAGCCCGCTGGAAAGCAGCGGCCGAGTGGAAGCGCCTTGGAAGCAAATTAAAACTCCAATTCAATGGCCGCATCCGGCACCTCAGCCGCGCGGAGATTCAGCGTTGGGTCGATTTAAGAGCTGCCCAGGTCAAGCCGGGGACCGTGAACAGGTCGCTCACGCTACTAAAATCGTGCCTTCAGAACGCTGTCGCTAATGGTGTTCTGAATGAGAATCCAGCCCGTTTCGTCAAAAAACTCCCCGAGCACAACGAGCGCATGAGATACCTCTCGGCAGACGAGGAAAGCCGCCTGTTCGACGAATTGCCGGAGAAATATCACCCGCTATTTCATGTCGCGCTCCTCACCGGCTTGCGGAGAGGCGAAATCTTCGGACTTGAATGGCGCGACCTCGATTTCGAAAATGGATTCCTGACTGTGCGCGACCCGAAAGAAGGTAAGACGAAGCGATTGCCGATTTCGGAACATGTGCGCTCTTTGCTGCTCGCGGTCCCGCGCGACGGAGTCCGCGTGTTCCCCTGGAACGCGCACAACTTTGAGCGCCGCGTCTTTCTTTCAGCCGTCCGCCATGCCGAGATTCAGGATTTCCGGTTTCATGATGCGCGACACACGTTTGCGTCGCGTTTGGCAATGGCCGGCGTGGACCTCCTCACCATCGGGAAGCTCATGGGCCACTCCGGAACCCGGATGACGGAGCGGTACGCGCATCTTTGCCAAAGCCATCTCCGGTCAGCCGTCGAAAAGCTAACTGGCACCACAACTGACACCGCGAAGTCTGAGGACCAAGAAAGTCAATGGGCGGTGCAGGTTTCGAACCTGCGACCCCCGGCTTGTAAGGCCGATGCTCTACCACTGAGCTAACCGCCCGCGGCCGAAATCCTGGCAGAAGAGGGCGCCTGCGTGTGTGTCATCGACACACGGGCCACCCTGTTGAACCTGTTTGATCGAGGCCGCGCGAGCCGGTCACGAACCGGCTGACGGCGACGACGACGCCGGCGCAGCGCTGACGCCTTCGTTGAGCGAGTCCTTCAATTGCTTGCCCGGTTTGAACTTGGCCGACCGGCTCGCTGCAATCTCGATCGATTCGCCGGTCTTTGGATTGCGGCCCGTGCGCGCCTGGCGTTCCGATACTGAAAACGTTCCGAAGCCTGAGATGTTCACCCGCTCGCCCTGGCGCAGCGCGGCGATGACGTCGTCGAGCACGATGTTAATTGCGCGTTCGGCATCGGCCTTGTTGAGCGGAAGCTTGTTCGACAGCGCCTCTATGAGTTCAGCCTTGGTCATA
>Ga0187883_10001699_pt1 | contig 13402 bp, 10 predicted proteins | sample June2016WEW_20_1_2_FD_132966 | JGI IMG/M metagenome (GOLD analysis project Ga0187883, IMG submission 132966) | Peatland microbial communities from SPRUCE experiment site at the Marcell Experimental Forest, Minnesota, USA - June2016WEW_20_10 | ecosystem: Environmental > Terrestrial > Soil >...
AAAATGGTCGGGACGGCGAGATTTGAACTCGCGACCCCTTGCACCCCAAGCAAGTGCGCTACCAGGCTGCGCTACGTCCCGATCCTACCTAAAGATGATCCTACCTAAAATGGAATCCGCTGCCCAGAACGAAGACGACAGCGTGGGGTTCGACTTTCAAATTCTACACCAGTCGACAGCCACCGCGCCTCCGTCACAAACGTAGAGTGATGAGCATCACCTCGAAACAACCCCTCTTCGCGTCAACATGATATCGACTCAGGTTGTGGACGCGGGGGGGCGGGATTCTTGGCAATTCTAGTAACCGGCGGAGCAGGCTATATCGGCAGCCATGCGGCGCGCGCTCTGCGGCGTTCCGGCTACCAGGTCGTGCTCTACGACAATCTCTCCACCGGGTTTCGCCGCCTGGCGCAAGGCTTCGAACTTGTGCAAGGAGACATCGCCGACGATGCCACGCTCCGGCCAGTGCTCAAGCGCGTGGACGCGGTCATGCACTTCGCCGCCCACGCCTATGTGGGAGAGTCGGTCGAGCATCCGCGCAAATATTTCCGCAACAATGTCCTAGGCGCGCTCAGCCTCCTGAACTCCGCGCTGGACGCCGGTATCCGGGACTTCGTGTTTTCCTCCACCTGTGCCGTATACGGCATCCCCAAGCAGATTCCAATCAAGCAAGTTCCGATCCGATTTCCGGTCGAAGTTCCGATCCAAGTTCCGATAACCGAGCAGACCGCGCGCGAGCCGGTAAATCCCTATGGCGCGTCGAAGCTTTTTTTCGAAAATGCGCTCGAGGCTTACCACCGCGCCTATGGACTACGCTCGGTGAGGCTGCGCTATTTCAACGCTGCCGGAGCCGATGAAAGCGGCGAGATTGGCGAGCTTCACGATCCCGAAACGCACCTGATTCCGCTCGCTCTCGCCGCCTCCACCGGGAATGGAGTTAAGCTGCAAATCCCCAAATTGCAAATCCCCAAGCTGCAGATCTATGGATCCGACTATCCGACTCCGGATGGCACCTGCATCCGCGACTACATTCATGTGAACGATCTTGCCGATGCCCACGTGCGGGCATTGCAACATCTCGAAAAAGGCGGTGACTCGCTGGCCATCAATCTGGGAACAGGCCGAGGACATTCCGTTCTAGAAGTTATCCAAGCGGTGGAAAACGCCACTGGACGGCCGGTTCGCCGGGCGATCGGGCCGCGGCGCCCGGGCGATCCTCCGGTGCTGGTAGCCGATGCAGCGAACGCGCAAAGAGTGCTGGGATGGACTGCCAAACGCAATCTAGCGGACATCGTATCGAGTGCGTGGGCGTGGATGCGGAAGAATCGCGCAAGGCGCGCTGCTTAGGGTAATCCCAAACTGCCGTACGACCTCGGATAGGTCACGATGCCCCACGGCAGCTTGAATCCTTCGATCGTCTGGACCGGTTTGTACGAATTGGCGTCGATCACAACTACATTGTTCGACCGCCCGCAGGCCAGGAGAATCCTGGAGTCGTCCGGCGTAAATGTGAAGTGCCAGCATCTCTTGCCTGTCGGTACCTCGGCGAGCAGTTGGAGAGAATCCGCCGAAAACACCTGGAGCTTGCCTGCCAGCGCCGCCGAAACGAAAATGCGTTTGCCCGCGCGGTCGAATGCCAGTCCATAGGGCTTCGCTGCTGTCGGCACAGATTTGATTACGTTGAAATTTTGATCCATCGTCAGCAATGTACCGGACGCTTCCATTGTCACCGCGTACCCGTTGCCCTGCGGGGAAACTTTCACGCCGCGCGGCCGGATTCCGTAAGCCTTTAGATCGACATCCCGCAGATGTCCGCCTGTGGCTTCGTCAAACACGCCAATGGTGTCCTGCGATTCGTTCGCCACCAACATCAGCTTTCCGTCGCGCGAAAATTCGAGGCCCTCCGTTTCCTGGCCGGCCGTGGAAACCGGTCCCGCAACCCAATCTCCGACACGGAATGAGGCGATCTGAGCAGGTGGCCCGTTTTCGTCATTATCGCCGGCTTTCGCGGCTCCCGGAGGTCCGCCATGCGAAGTGGGTTCGAAAGTCGCAAAGAGCCGATCGCCGGCGGGATCGATCTTGACAAATTCGGGGTTGTCCCCGATATGCATTCGCTTTACCAGGCTGAGGCGCGGCGTACTGAAGATGGCCAGGTCGCGGGTGTTTTTGTTGGATGTGATGACGTATGCGCCGTCAAACGTCACAGCAAGACCTCTCGGCTCAATATCGCTTGGTTGGACCCTGCGGATCACCTTCAGGGTGTTCAAGTCAATCACGCTGATGCCGCCCTCCTCCTCGCTCACATAGGCAACGTTGGTCGGAACTTTCTGGTAGTGCATCCAGAGAAGTGTTGCCGCCATGGCAACCACAATAATCGCCGACAACCAAAGCCCAATTTTTCTGGAACCCATCACAAATCCTTTCTCGATACCTGTGTGGCGATTCTAAACGCATTACACGTGCTCCTGGCCCGAGTTATGCAGGGTCGCGCTATCGACGCTAGAAACTGGTCGTGAGGCGCATGGCGACGCTCCGTGACGGGCCGATGGCGTTGCCGGAGAAAAGCCCGCCGAAGTCGATGACGTCGAGGACATTGTTCAGATTCTGTCCGTCGATCTGAAAGCGCATATTCAAATGGTCGGACTTATAGACATCCGCACCAGCCGAGGCGTTGACCTGGAACGAAGGTGAGATTCGCCCGCGGGCGAAGTTAAGGCGATCGAACACCTGCTGTCCATATTCCATGAGCGCCAGGCTAGGGTCGCCATCGAACTGGAATGGCAATCCGGTATCGTATTGCATCCCGCATGCGATCCAGAGGCGCGGTTTGACCTGGTAGCGAAGGCGTCCGCGAACCGTGTGGCGCTGGTCCTGCGAATCCGGAAAATGGCCGCTGGCCGGTATTCCCACCGCATCATCGCCTAGAAACAAGCCGCCTGTCACCGGATACCAGGCTTGACCAACAGTGTAGGAATAGCTCAAGAAACCCGAAAGGCGATGCCAGTCGGGAAGATCGATCTTTGCTTCTGCCCCATAAATGACGGCCTTCTGAAATGCAATCGGGAAGCTGATAGTCGTGTTAAAGATCTGGTTGTCATCCGCATAGTTGGCAACGAGGCGCCGGAAATAGTTGGTATCCAGCTTGATCTTCCCGTGGAATACCTTCGTCAAGCCCGCTTCATAGTAGTTTCCTTCGGAGGGTTCGACCGGCAGTTTGAGGAAATTCGAGTCAAGAGCCTCAACTGCGGTTGAACTTGAAAGTAGAAGGTTTTCGAAAGATGGAGTCTGGAAAATCCGGTCATAGGAGAAATGCAGGACGAGGTCGGCCGACGGAACGTAGCGCGAAATCGCGAAGCGTGGTTCCACCGCGTGACGGTTTAACAAAAGCTGATAGTGGTCCCAGCGCAGCCCGACACTGATAGTCACATTCCTGAGACGAATCTGGTCCTGAACAAATACGGATTGCTCGAGATCGGGCCGGTTCGCTGCGAAAGCAAATGTCAGAGGGGTGCTGGAGTCGAATTGGTTCTCATCCGCAGGGATATCCGGGATGTTATAGCTGAAGTTCTCATTCAGAAATATGTTGTCCGACTCAAATCCAAATTTCCATTCGTTCCGGCCGTGATTGATGGTTGCCGTGCCCTTGAAATATCCTTCGCGAAAAAAATTGTGCTGGTAGACCGCGATGGGATCCGAATCTGGGCTGGAGTTGAAATCATTCGCGTTATCGCGGACCATCGTTCGAAAATCGGCGACGGCATTAGACGAAAATGTGTGCTGATAAGAGGCGATTCCCATCGTTTCAATGTTGTCGGCAGTTTGACGCTGGCACGGAGGCTGCGGAGGCTGCCAAGTCACCCCTGGCGGAGGCTGATTGCACCCATCAGGCGGCCCCTCTATTTGCTGTACCTGTTCGTTCGGAATATCGTAGCGCGACAATTCATGGCGAACGATGAATCGTAAGCGATCCTTCGGCGTCAAGTCGCGATCATAGTTCATCGAAAAATCGCCCAGCGTACCCGTGTTCGAATAGTTTTCGGGAACCACCGGATTCAGATAGTGGTCGGTCATACTGCCACTGGCGCTGGCGCCAAAAGTATTCTTGCCCCATGCGTACTGCCCCTGCGCGGAAACGCCGGCCGTATCGAAGCTGCCGCCAGAAAGCACTACCTGGCCGTGGAATCCTGGTTGTGAATCCTGCAGCGTGTTCACCTCGATCACCCCTCCCATTTTTCGTCCATACTCCGCGGGAATGCCCGCGGTATAGATGCTCAGAGATTGCACGTCGTCGGCGTCGATTGCGGGTCCGAAGCTGGGCGAGCGGTTATCCGTGAGGGGGATGCCATCGACCACAAACTGTGTCTGATACTCCGAGCCACGCGGATGCAGGACGGCATTGCCTTCGTACAGCCAGCCGGGCTGCGAATTTACCAAGTCCTGCAGGGACCGGCCTGGAATCGAACTGAGCCGGTTTTGAATGTCGTCAGAGCCTATCTGACTAACGGCTCCAGCTTGATCGGGGTCGACCAGTGTGTCGGGCGCAGTGACCGTTACCGATTCATTCACCGAAGGCAGCTTGAGTTGAATTGTGTATTCAGTTGGAATCGACGAATGAATGTCAACAGATTCGCTGGTGACGGCAAACCCCTGCTGCCTGACTTCGAGATGATAGATGCCATAAGGCAGGCGCCGCACATCCAGGCTACCCTGATCACTGGTCGCAAGATTATTTCTGTACTGACTTGCGTCGCTGACAATCTGCACCGTTGCTTTTACGCCAAGCCCGGCCGGATCGGTCACTTTAAGGCGCAATTCTCCACTATTGCTCTGGCAAAAAAGCGGCAACGCAAAGAGGACGAGAATCGCTGTAATTCTCTTCATGAAGAACCGGACTCTGTAGTTTAGCTGTTGTCGGGGCGGCGCTAAAAGATGTTCATGTCGGGATGGTTACTTGAGGGCAACGGCGCAGTTGTCAATTCCTCCTTGTTTAACGTACTCTGCCGCCCATGGGAAATCGCGCGCTGTCTGCATTGTTGTGCGTCTGCGTTTTGTTGCTCTGTTCTTCTCCGTTTCTCTGTTCCGCGCAGACGGCGCCTCATGGCTTCTCGCTGGAACAGGTAATGAGTTCGCCATTTCCTTCGAATCTTGTGGGCGCCGAACCCGCGGGACGCATCGCGTGGGTGTTTTCCGCCAAGGGCGAACGGAATGTGTGGGTCGCGGACGCTCCGGCTTTTGAGGCGCGGCAGGTAACGCACTATGTCGGTGACGACGGCATGCCGATTGCCGCTTTGAAGCTCACGCCTGACGGAAAGACCGCCGTCTACGCGCGCGGCACTGAGGTCAATAGCGCTGGAGAGACCGCCGATCCGACCAGCAATGTCGAAAAACCAGTGCAGCAGGTATGGGCGGTGGATGTGGACAAGGGCGAGCCGCATTGGGGTGAGCCGCGTTTGCTCGGGGACATGGGCTGCGATGAGGAAGGATGCGAGGACATTCAGATATCGCCGAGCGGCGAGTCCGCGGTTTGGTCAGCGAAGAAGCAGATCTGGATCGCGCCGATCTATGGTAAGAGCGATGCCAAAGCCAAAGCGCTTTTCTTCGCGCGTGGCAACAATTCGCAGCCCAAGTGGTCTCCCGACGGAAAGAAGATTGCCTTCGTCAGCGATCGGGGCGATCACAGCTTTATCGTCATTTACGAATTTGGCCGCAACACCCTGCGTTACGTCTCGCCCAGTGCCGACCGCGATCTGTATCCGCGCTGGTCGCCCGATGGCAGTCAGATCGCCTTCGTGCGGCTGGTTGGCAAGCAGGTGAAGCAGCCGGTGATTCCGCAGACGCCGCTGCCGTGGGCGATCTGGGTGTATGACGTCGCGAGCGATTCCGCCCGCGAGATCTGGAAGAGCGGTCCGGCCCTGGATGATTCGCTGCCGCAGTTGACCGAAGATGGGTCGTTTAAATTTGCGGCCAAGAATCGCATCGTTTTCTCTTCCGAACAAGACGGATGGAACCATCTTTACTCGGTCGCAACGACGGGTGGGCCCGTCGCGCTGCTGACTCCGGGAAAATTTGAGACCGAAGATGTTGCGCTGAGTTCGGATAAAACTTCCGTCATCTACTCCTCTAACCAAAATGATCTTGATCCTCGCGATATCGATCGTCGCCATCTGTGGCGAGTCAGCGTCGAAGGCGGAACCCCGCAAGCGCTGACTCGTGGCGAGACCATGGAGTGGACGCCACTCGAAATTGCAGGGAAAGTAGTGTGCCTGGGTTCGACGGCCACGACTCCAGCCATGCCCTACGTCGTGACCTCCTCCGGACGCAAGATGATCGCAAGAGCAGAGCTGCCGGCAGATTTCCCGATGCCCCAACTAGTCACACCGAAACAGGTAATCTTCAAAGCCGCGGACGGTTGGGAGATCCACGGGCAGCTGTTCGAGCCAAAGTCCGAGCCGAAAATAGAGCGACGGGCGCCACGCCCGTCCACTTCAAGCCCCGCGCTGATCTTTATTCATGGTGGATCGATGCGGCAGATGATGCTCGGTTTCCACTACATGGACTACTACCACAATGCCTACGCTATGAATCAGTATCTCGCGAGCCGCGGGTATGTGGTGCTGGCGGTCAACTACCGGACCGGCATTATGTACGGACGGCACTTTCGCGAACCGAAAGATGGAGGCCCCCGCGGCGGCGCCGAATATAAGGACATTGTCGCCGCGGGAAAATATCTGCAGAGTTTGCCGAACGTAGATGCGAAGAGAATCGGGCTGTGGGGTGGATCCTACGGCGGCTACCTCACCGCCATGGGCCTGGCACACGACTCCGATCTGTTTGCCGCCGGAGTCGATTTGCACGGAGTGCATGACTGGTCGGACTTCAAGGATGAAATTCCGGCGGACGCCCCCGATCATGACGACGCCGTCAAGCTGGCGTTTCAGTCGTCACCGAATGCGGCCATTGCGACCTGGAGATCGCCGGTGCTGCTCATCCAGGGAGACGACGATCGCAGTGTCCCTTTCTCGCAGACAGTCGATCTGTTGCAGCGCCTGCGTATTCAGAACGTGCACGTGGAAGAACTGATATTCCCCGATGAGATTCATGGGTTTCTGCTGTGGAAGAGCTGGATACGGGCCTATGGCGCGACGGAGGAGTTCTTTGGCAGGGAACTGAAGTAAGGAAATTTGTGATTTGCAATTCAAGACCAGAAGCACCAGACTCTCAATTACCAGTTGCAAATGCTTTCCGAATCCGCTCCCAAGTCATATCCAGCGCTTCGGGCAGCACTCTGGTCTCGCCGACGACGCTGAGAAAATTTGCGTCTGCTACCCAGCGCGGCAGCACGTGCATGTGGATGTGCCCGGCCACGCCCGCGCCTGCGGCCTTTCCGATATTCATTCCCAGATTGATGCCGTCGGGCGCGTAGAGCGTGCGCAGAATCGACTCCATTCTTTGGGTCAGAGCCATCATCTCGTGCGCGGCTTCGGTCGGGAGCTTCTGCAACTCATCCAGATGCGCGTAGGGCACGACCATGACATGTCCATTTGTGTATGGATAGGTATTGAGAATGACGTAGCAGTGCTGTCCGCGGTGGACGATGCGGGCTTGCTGATCGCTTTCTTTGGGGGCATCGCAGAATATACAGCCCGATATCCGGTCGGCGCCAGTGACATATGCGTAACGCCACGGAGTCCAGAGATGGTCCATTGGGGGAGGGTAGCAGAAGCGGCCTGCCTGGGGCGAACCGCTTTTCTGCTGGGTAGTGGTGCCGTGTGAATCGGTTTTGAAAGGGCACGGCTTCACAGCTTGCCGAAAAACCGGATGTTGCACTTGATTTTGGGTGGCGCAGCGGTTCACCGCTGCGATAACCGCCTTGTTTTGAATTCGGCTTTAGCCGCTGAGGGACGGCAATTTTAAAACTGCACCACTACCTTCTGCTGGATGGTCGAGGCGCTGTCGCCCCGCCAAAAGGTAGTAACCGGTTACCGGAAAATAAACTGGAGTGCCGGGGACAGCAGTGTGACGAATCTATGAATTTGTTGCCGTCTCTCCGAAATTAGCCAGAATCGCGTTTGACACTGTTCCAAAGCGGTTGCTATAGTCGATGAGTCCCTATTAGGACGCGGTTTCGAACCAGCTGGAATTGTCCCAGGGTCGTCCGCCAGGTCGGCCTCAACGCAACCTAATGACCACGCCAGCAGTCCGCTACACCACGTCCCGCATGAGTTGCGCGTGAACGCGCGCGACACAGAGGCTATGAACTTGTTCGACGACAGCACCGCCCACAATCTTGAATCCAGCGTTGAAACCATGACACCTGTCCACGATAATCACACCGGCGGCCCGGCCGTACTAGACGCTCCCGAGCACGCACAACCCTCACCTGTGGAACCTTTGGCTTCCGCCGCACCTGAAACTGTCGCTCCTCAGCATAAAACTGCCGAGACTTCCCCGAACGAGGTTGCTGGGGCTGGCAACGATGATTTTGCCGCCGCCCTCGAACACTTCGAGACTGAAACCGAGGAAGCGGTTGGCGAGGATCACGTAATCAAAGGTCGCGTGGTGAAACTGACCGCGACCCACGTCGTCGTCGATATCGGAGCGAAATCCGAAGGCATGCTGCCGATTGCGGAAGCTCTCGATCACGAAGGCAAACCGAAGTTCCAGCCCGGCGACGAGATCGACGTGATGCGGGAGAAGGGCGAAACCGAAGAGGGCTACGTCAACCTCTCGCACTTGAAAGCGCAGCGGCTGCGCTCGTGGGACGAGATTGAGCGCGCGTACACCGAAAAGAAGCCGATCAAGGGCGTAGTCCTTGAGCGCATCAAGGGCGGCCTCACCATTGACATTCAGGGCGCGCGCGCCTTCCTGCCGGGCTCGCAGGTGGACCTGCGTCCGATCCGCAATCTGGATGGGATGAAGGGTCAGACGATGGAAGTCGCCATCATCAAGCTCAACAAGAAGCGCGGCAACATCGTGGTTTCGCGCAAGCAGCTTCTGGAAGAAGAGCAGAACGAAAAGCGGGGCAAGACCCTTGAGCATCTCGAAGAAGGCAGCGTCCTGACCGGGATCGTCAAGAACCTGACTGAATACGGCGCGTTCGTCGACATGGGCGGAATCGATGGCCTGCTGCACATCACCGATATGTCCTGGGGACGACTGACGCATCCGCGCGATCTGGTGAACGTCGGCGACCAGATTCAGGTGAAGGTGCTGAAGTACGACAAAGACAAGCAGCGCGTCTCGCTCGGCTTCAAGCAGCTAACGCCCGATCCGTGGCTCGATGCCGAGCACCGCTATCCCGTAGGTGCGCACGTTCACGGCCGCGTGATCAGCGTCACCGATTACGGAGCCTTCGTCGAACTCGAACAGGGCATTGAAGGCTTGGTCCACGTGAGCGAAATGACCTGGTCGAAACGAATGAAGCATCCGTCGAAGCTGGTCAACGTGAACGACGAAGTGGATTGCGTCGTGCTGAGTGTGAACCCGACCGAGCGCCGCATATCGCTAGGCATGCGGCAACTGGCGTCCAACCCGTGGGACACGCTGCACGACAAATATCCGGTGGGAGCGACGGTCGAGGGTCGGGTGCGCAATCTGACTGAATTTGGCGCTTTCATTGAAATCGAAGACGGAATCGACGGCCTCGTGCATGTCAGCAACCTGAGCTGGACCACCCGGGTGAAGCATCCATCCGAGGTGTTGAAGAAGGGCGACAAGGTGAAGGCTGTAATCTTGGCCATTGAACCGGACAAGCGGCGCCTTTCGCTTGGCGTGAAGCAGATGCAGCCCGACGTTTGGGATTCGTTCTTCGCGAAGCACCGCGTCGGCGACATTGTGCATGGCAAGATTCTGCGCGTGGCGAATTTCGGCGCATTTGTCGAGATTGCCGAAGGCATCGAAGGGCTGTGTCACAATTCGGAGGCCGTGGATGCGAACGGACAGCCGATGCATCTGGAACCCGGTAGTGAGTTCGAGTTCAAGATCATCAAGATGAATCAGGAAGAGAAAAAAGTCGGCCTGAGCATCCGGGCGGTCGGCGAAGAAGCGTCGCGCCAGGAAGTCGAGTCCTACAAGCACCACCCCGCATCTTCTTCGTCGTCGTCCAACAGCACCACCATCGGCGACTTGATCTCGTGGAAACGGGCCGGCGGCGACAGCAACTAAGTTCTGCCCAATCAAATGGGATTTGTCATCCCGAGCGAAGCGGGATCTGCAGTTCGCCGCAGAATGCAGATCCCTCGCTCCGCTCGGGGTGACAATTCACAAAAGGTGTCGGGCTTGCACCGCTCCCGCCCCGACTTTTACCACGGGCTCCTCGCTGACTTGAGTCCGAGTTGAAACCTGCCTCATCCAAACCAGCATGAACTTGGAACTCGATGGAAAGCGCGCACTGGTTACAGGATCAACCGCAGGAATCGGATACGCCATCGCGGAAGCCCTGGCTCGTGAGGGCGCGGACGTGATTGTGAACGGGCGAACCGAAGCGCGGGTCGAGCAAGCGATTAAGGCGATTCTAACTTCTCATCCGCAGGCGAAGGTGGAAGGTCTCACCGCCGATCTTGGCAACGCCGACGGAGTCCGTGCCGCCGTCGAACGACTCCCCGATGTCGATATTCTCGTCAACAACCTGGGCATTTTCGAACCCAAGCCGTTTGAGCAAATTCCTGACGAAGACTGGTTCCGTTTTTTTGAGGTCAATGTCATGAGCGGGGTTCGCTTGTCCCGAAGCTATCTGCCGGGCATGAAAACGCGCAACTGGGGACGCATCGTTTTCATTTCCAGTGAATCGGCGGTGCAGATTCCGGCCGAGATGATTCACTATGGCATGACAAAAACTGCTCAGCTCGCGATTTCCCGCGGCCTGGCGGAGACCACCGCGGGCACGGGCGTCACCGTAAATGCCGTGCTGCCCGGGCCCACGGCTTCCGAAGGCGTAAATGAATTTGTCGATCGTATGGCGGCGGCTTCAAACAAGACAAAAGCGGAACTTGAGACAGAATTCTTTCGCAACATTCGTCCCAGTTCCTTGCTGCGGCGCTTCGCACGTCCGGACGAAGTGGCGGCCCTGGTGGTTTTCGTCTGCAGTCCGCTTTGCTCAGCCACGAATGGCGCCGCCCTTAGAGCCGATGGTGGCGTTGTACGCTCAATTCTCTGAAGGGCTTACTTAGCGTCCGCTTTGGCATTGATCTTCAAACTGATGTAGACCTCTGTACGGTCGTCAAACTGGCTGACCGTCTTGGTACCGCTTTTGCGGTTGTTGTACTGCGCGTACACTTCGTAATCGATGCTGGGCTGAAGTGCTGGAAAACGGTAGGTGCCCTCCGGGCCAACGATGTAGGTTTTCACGGAGCGGGTGTGGGTGTTGGTGAGATACACGACTGCGTTCGGCAAAGGATTGTCAGCGCCGTCCAGCACTTTGCCGGTGAGCAAGCGGGTTTTGTCTTCCTTCTTCGGATCGCGGCCAAACAGTTGCGCTGGAGCGGCCAATACCGAAGTCAAAGAGAGTGAGGCCGACAACATAACCAGCAACAAAGCTGCAACCACGATGATCGCATTCTTCATGAATTTTTCACGGTCGCCGATTCCCCAGCACCACGGTCACTACCAGTCTAAATGAAGACTCATGTCAGAGCGTTCGTCATCCTCGATATGCACGGTTACTTCAGAGCCCAGCTTTAACTGCCGGCCCGAGGGCAGCTTATAGCCCTTCACGTCGGCCCAGACGATGTAGTCGGCCTTGCCGGCGGGCACTCGCTGCGCGAACTCGCCGGAGTGATTGGAATAGAGCTCCCAACGGGCTTTTTTCTCGTCCGCCCGCCGGATTTTCACCTTGACCCCGTAGAGCGGGTGGTCGTCGGGATCCCAAACTGTTCCAAAGATTAGAGCGTAAGGCTTTGGCTTCTGGGGACCGCTAGCCCGCACGCTCGCAGAGGCCAGCAGAAACGCCAGTAGCAACCCGGACAGTGCCATGGCGACCGAGCACCGGGCGTTGGCGCTGGCGTTGACCTTGGTCTTGGCCTTGCGGAAATGCGCAGAATTCTTCAGGAATCTTCGTCCTCATCCTCTTCGTCGTCGGCGTCTTCGTCGTCCTCGTCTTCTTCGATCTCATCTTCGCCGACCACTTTGAGTTCGACAGGATTCACTGTAACCACCTCGAAGTCGGTACCGCACTCCGGGCAGGAGACGACCGCGCCTTCATCGACCTCATCTTCATCGATGTCGAGATCTGTCTCACATTCAGGACAGTACACCATGATTTCCTCCACGTTCGGGGTACCCTGTTATATTTAGTTTCTTCGTGAGGAAAAGGTCAAGTGGCTTACCAACAAAATTGTGAAATCGCCGAGTCTCCCAGTTCCGTTTACCCATCAAAGAGTCTTGTGGCAACCGTGCTGGTTGCGCTGGCGCTGGCGTTTTGCGCTCCGCTGTGCCGCGCTCAGGAAATCGCGCAGGAACAGGAACCGCTGGAACGACATGCTACGGCGCCTCGCCTCGCATCCGATCCGCACAGCGACCCGCATATCGCCGAGGCGATCCGGCAAGTTTCCGCGGAACGTATCCGGCAGACGATCGAGAAGCTGGTCAGTTTCGGGAACCGATCGACGATTTCCGCGCAGGATGAGGAATCCGTCAAAACGGGCAGGGGAATCGGCGCAGCGCGCGAGTGGATCAAGGCGGAGTTTGAGCGTTACTCCAAAAACTGTGGCGGCTGCCTGGAGGTTAAAACTGACACTTTTACCGAACCGCCCGGCGACCGCATCCCGAAACCGACGGAAATCACCAATGTTTATGCGGTGCTGCGCGGGTCCGACCCGAAACAGGCGGATCGCATCGTGCTGGTAACCGGCCATTACGACTCGCGCAACAGCGATACTTTTAATGGGACCGACCCTGCGCCGGGGGCGAACGACGATGGCAGCGGGACGGCGGTAAGCCTGGAATGCGCCCGGGTCTCGAGTGAGGCTGCCGGCAAACTCAAGTTCCCTGCGACGATTATTTTTCTGACGGTTGCCGGAGAAGAGCAAGGTCTAAATGGCAGCAAACACTTCGCCCAGATGGCGAAACAGCAGGGGTGGAAAATCGAATCAGTGTTGAACAATGACATTGTTGGAGGCAACATCGGGCCGGGTCAGGATGCCTCGGTGGTGCGTGTATTTTCGGAAGGGCTGCCAGCGGCGGCGAGTGAGGCAGAAATCAAGCGAATTCGAATGCTCGGCGGAGAGAATGACTCGCCTTCGCGCGAGTTGGCCCGCTACATTGCGGACGTCGGGCGCTCGTATGATGCCGGAGTGAAGCCGCTTCTGATCTTCCGGCTCGACCGCTTTCTGCGCGGAGGCGACCACTACTCTTTCAATCAGGCGGGTTTCGCCGCAGTGCGGTTCACCGAATTTCGCGAAAACTT
>Ga0187883_10001701_pt1 | contig 13381 bp, 7 predicted proteins | sample June2016WEW_20_1_2_FD_132966 | JGI IMG/M metagenome (GOLD analysis project Ga0187883, IMG submission 132966) | Peatland microbial communities from SPRUCE experiment site at the Marcell Experimental Forest, Minnesota, USA - June2016WEW_20_10 | ecosystem: Environmental > Terrestrial > Soil >...
CCGGCTTTACAATCACTAAAGCGTTCAGAACATTCGGTGCGATCCTATAGAGGTCGGCAAAAATGAGACGATCGAAATTGCTAAAGGCGAGCCGCTTCGGCGATTTTCTGCGCAGCACATTGAGCTGGTGGCGCAGCGCCACGATCTCCGCCTCAAGAGAGGTGCGTGATCTGAAGAGCCCAATGACCACCCACCAAATAAGTTTCAGCATATCCCCCATGAGACGGAGCATCGCCCGATTCGCGGCCTTGCGCCAGTGGGATAGAGTTTACGATAAGGACAGGTGGGATATCGTGCAAGCCCACTTTCTTTAATTCATCGTCGCGGATGCTTTTCGCAGATTTGTCGTCAACGTTGTTGGGCGCGGTGCTTTCTATTAAATAAAATGGTGGCTCCACCCCTTCAGAAGTTGCATACACTCTGAAATTATACGCATTGTCAGGTCTGGGCATGAGTTGTGCTCCAACCAATTCGGAAATGGTTTGGCCGTCACTACGCGCTGATCGCTCTCGTAAAGTTAGAGCCTTAGAATGTACCGGGTGCCAAACGCTGGCAACGGCTTTCTATACGGAGGCCAAGGCCTACGAGCACCCCGCCATGCCGGGCGTGCCCCAGTAATTAGGGTGTCGCTACCGTAAACTCGATCCAGCTGGCGTATAGCCGCGAATCGGGCGATGCTCGCGCCTATGGGAGACATCCTCACACTGATCTGGTGGACGGTCATCGGGTTGTTCCGATCAAGATCATCGCTCGAGGCGGAGATTTTGACCGTGCGCTACCAGCTCAATGTGCTGCGAAGAAAATCGCCGAAGAGGCTCGCTTTCAGCAATTTCGATCGTCTGATTTTTGCTGGCCTCTATCGGATTGCGCCACGCATTGTGAATGCCTTGGTAATCATCGAGCCGGAGACCGTTATCCGGTGGCATCGTGCTGAGTTTCGTTCGTTCTGGCGATGGAAGTCGCGATGTCGCGACGGCAGACCGAATGTAGGGCTCGAAATCCGGCAGTTGATCCGCGCCATGAGCCTCGCCAACCCGCTGTGGGGCGCTCCCCGGATCCATGGCGAACTTCTCAAACTCGGCATCGACGTGGGCGCCAACCCGCTGTGGGGCGCTCCCCGGATCCATGGCGAACTTCTCAAACTCGGCATCGACGTGGGGCAAACCTCGGTTACCAAATATATGGCAAGGCACAGGAGGCCCCCATCCCAAGGCTGGAAGACATTCCTTCGCAACCACGCCGATGGGATCGCCTCAATGGATCTCTTCGTCGTTCCAACCCTCTCGTTTCGACTGCTTTATGGCTTGCTCATTCCATGCCAAGGCCGACGCCAAATCTTATGGCTGGGGGTGACGGCACACCCGAGCGCCGAATGGATGGCCCGGCAACTCATGGAAGCCTGCGGCTGGGAACGCCCACCGACGTACATAATCCGCGATCGCGATTCTGTCTATGGCGAAATTTTCACCCGGCGGCTTCGTGCCATGGGCATCCGCGACCGGCCAACCGCGCCTCAGTCGCCATGGCAGAATGGCCATACGGAACGATTGATTGGCTCGATCCGGCGGGAATGTCTTGACCATGTCGTCGTCTTTGGCGAGCGGCACCTGCGCCAAGTGCTCCTTTCTTACATGCACTATTACAACAGCGCGAGAACACACCTTTCCCTGAACAAGGATGCGCCGGTACCGCGGGCTGTTCAGGCTGTCGGGCGCATTCTCCCGACGCCAATTCTCGGAGGATTACACCATCACTATGTTCGGATTTGATTTCCGACAATGACAGGGTCGCCAGGGTAGGCCCGGAGTCCGGAGCGAAGCCGCCGTTCGCCCCACAACGCCGTCGTGCTAAGCTAACCCCAGTTTGGGGAGATGAATGAACGAAACCACGAGGACTTGCCGAGATCATGGTGAACGGCGTCAGGTCTCCGTACTGTTCGCGGACATGGTTGGATTCACCGCGATCGCCGAACGGCTCGGCGAGGAAAGAACCTTCGCCTTCGTCCGACTGATCTACGATAAGCTGACCGGCGTCGTTCGCGAACAGGGCGGATCGGTGCGCGGCTTCGCCGGCGATAGCATCATGGCTCTGTTCGGCGTTCCCGAGGCGCAGGAGGACGCTGCGCTCCGGGCCTGCCGCACGGCCTTGTCGATCCACGCTACCTTTGCGGCGGCGGCCGGCGAGATTGAGGCCCAATTCGGCGTGCGTCCGATCATGCGCGTGGGCGTGAGCTCGGGAATCGCCGTGATGGCGCGGGTTGAGGACGAAAGCGCCGCAGTATCCGCCGTCGGCGACACGGTGAATCTAGCCTCACGCCTTCAGGCCTTGGCGCCAGCCGGAGCCTCCCTGACCTGCGACGCGACACGACGACTCGTCGAATGGCTCGTCGACATGAGCTTCGACGGGGAACACCCGATCAAGGGCAAGGCCAAACCGCAGAAGGTCTGGCGGCTCAAGTCTGTTCGCGAGGGGGTCACGCGCTTCGACGCCTCGCTTGGCCGGGGCCTGAGCCCGTATATCGGTCGCGAGAACGAACTGGCGATGTTGCGAGACGCGCTCCGGCGGGCGCGGGACGGGCTTCACGTGATCGACATCGTAGCCGAGCCGGGTCTGGGCAAGACGCGCCTCGTCTTTGAATTTCGACAACGCCTGAAAGCCGACGAGGCCTTCGTCGTTACGGGACAATGCACGGCCGACGGGCAACGGATTCCTTTTTTGCCTTTCCTCGAGGTCGTGCGCGGCACGTTCCGCATCCGACCCGAGGACGATCCGGCCGAAATCACGCGGAAGCTCGAGACGGGCCTTCGCGGGTTGGAATTGCATACGACAGAGAATTTGGGCCTCCTGCTCAATCTGCTGGGTCTCGAACCACCGGAAGCCTCGTTGGCGGGACTCGACGGCGTCTTGATCGGCTTGCGCACGCGCGATTTGTTGCCGGTCCTGCTGAAGGCGCAATGCCTCGCGTCCGCGGTCGTTCTGTTGCTTGAGGACATTCACTGGATCGACGGCGCATCCAAAGAGATGCTCAGCAAACTGATCGAGGGCGGCGCGCAGTCCGACCTGCTCGTCATTCACACGCGGCGACCCGAATACATTCCCGACTGGCGCGAAGGTCCCGGCGTGACGATCCTCGCGCTGGAGCCGCTTACCGCGAGCGACATCAGGCGTCTTTTGGAGACGCGACTCGGTGTCGCCTCTCTGCCCGACGCGCTGATCCGGCAAGTGACGGAGCGCGCCGAGGGCAATCCTCTGTTCGGCGAGGAGATCCTGAGCTTCCTGATCGAACGTGGCGCATTGCGCGTCGCTTCGGGCAAGGCGGATTTCGACGCCGCGATGGGGGAAAGTGGCCTGCCGGCGAGCTTGCAGAGTCTGCTGGCGGCCAGAGCGGATCGGCTGCCCCGAGAAGATCGCGCGCTGTTGCAGGCCGCGGCGACGATCGGCCGACGATTCGACACGAATCTGCTTGCTCTCGTCGTCGAGACCGAAGACGACGTCGGCGCAGCGCTACATAGACTGCACGCGCTGGATATCGTCTATCCAGAAGCCGATTCCTCGGACTACGCTTTCAAGCACATGCTCTTGAGAGACACCCTGTATCAGAGCCTGCTCACGGGGCGCAGGGCCGAGCTGCATCTGAAGATCGCCCAGGCGCTGGAACAGCGCAGTGAAGGTCGGCTCGCCGAGGCCGCAGAAATGCTCGCTCACCACTACGTTCTCACCGATCACAACGATCTCGCTTTTACCTATCTCGCCATGGCCGGCGCGAAGAGTCTGGGCATCTATTCGCTCGACGAGGCGGATCGATATTTCTCGTCGGCGCTCGCGCTCTTCGAGCGCGATCCCAGTTGTGCCAGCGACGAACGGCTCGCCGAGCTGCTCGCCAACTACGCCCTATGCTCGAACATCTCCTTGCGCCTGAAGACGATCATCGAGGTGACGACTAGATTCAGGCCGAACCTGAATAGATCGGGAGACAGCCACCATCACGTCTTGATATTGCATCACTACATCTCGAGTCTGGTCTGGACCGCGAGGTTTCGCGAGGCATTGAGCGTCCAACAAGAACTGTCCGCGATGGCGCGCCGCCTGGGCGACCCGAAATCTATGGCTTACGCGTTGGTCAGCGAATTGTCGGTGTCGACCTATTGCGCCCCAATCTCGATCGAGGTCTTCCAGGCCCGGCGTCGCGAAGCCGAGGCCGCCATGGCGAACGTCGACGACGCGTACCTCAAGAATTTCTATTTGGCCATTTTGGCATGGGACGAGGTGAACCGCGGCCGGATCATGGAGGCCCGTGCGGCCTTGGAGCGACTGATGGTTATCGGCGTTTCGATGAACGACCCGAGATCCGTCGGTTACGCAACCGCGATGAGGGCTCTGATCGCCATCCTCAGCGACAATTATGAGGCGGGGCTGGAGATCGCGGACCTCGGGATAAGCACATCCCGTGCCCCGTTTGAAAGGGCGATCGCGGCATCGGCGCGAAACATCGCGCTGGTGTTGCTCAACAAACCGGGCGCGCTCGACGAAGTCGGCGGATACATCGCCAAATGCGCCGAGAACGGTTGGACCTTGTTTCTCTTGGGCCCGGACAATCTTTGGGGCGTCGGACTCGCCATGAACGGGCGGATCGACGAAGGGCTCAAGTACATCGAGCAGACGATCTCCCGGCGAGACAAGGAGGGCTATCGGGCCTCGGCGGACTGGTGCCGGCTGTTCCTGTGCGAAGTCTACCTCGATATACTTTCGGGCAAGGGGAAGCCGTCACTCGGGCTGTTCCTGGGGAATTTCCGGTCGTTGGCTTGGGTGTTGACGTTCGGAGCGAAGCGTATCTTCGTGTTGATCGAACAAGTGCGGTCCAACCCGCAGTTCGATCGGGACGGACACTACGTCGGTCGCGCGGAAATGATCCTGGGCCTCTTGTATAAGGTGAAGAAGAAAAAGGCGCTCGCGGCGAGCCATTTGACGGAAGCGCGCCGCATCGTCAGCGCGTTCGGCCCATCTCCCATGCTGACGCGAATCGAGGCCGAGCTGGCCGAGCTAACCAGCTTTCCGACATGAGGCGCGCCCCGTTCTCGCCTCGAACGCGGCCGCTCAAGCCGTCAGTTTCGACAAGTACTCGATCGCCGTCAGGCTCGGCAGGAACGTATAAGCTCCGCCGCGAGCGATCACGAAGCGCGGGAATCCGCGAAGGCGGATGCTGCCTCCGTTCTGGAGCGACAGATCGAACCAGCTCGTCTCCGGCGTGTTCGCGCCGATCAATGGATCGTTGGCTCCGGTGATGTCGGGATCTTGCAGGCCGAGGTTCAGCCAATCGCACATGATCGCCTCGTACTGCGCGCCGAGGCTCGCGCCGATGAAATTGCCAAGCAGGCCGCGCTCCTCATCGTCGGGATGGTCGGGATTGTAATCCGGGCCGTAGGACATGCCGCGCCGCACCAGCCGCCGCGTGTGGTTGGCGATCCGTTGGACGATCGTCCCGCTGCGCGGATTGACGCGCCGCATGTGCGACCCTGCGGGGCATCGCGAAGTGCGATCGTAATTGAAATTGGTCAAGGAAACCTCCGGAACGGGACATTGCGCGTCGGGCGAGACGCCATAGGGAACGCCGTTGCGCCAGCGTCCGCACATCTGCGCCGCGACGATTTCGCGCAAAGCTCCCAAACGGTCCAGCCCTTTGCCGATCCGGGCCTCATCGCCTGGCGCCAGCAACTGGTCGACGTCGGGATGGGCCTCGAGTTCGTTCGCCGCCTTGTCGAGATAGGTCTCGAACCCGGCGACGTCCTGCTTGAGGATGCGGAAGGCGTTGAAACTCCCGTTATGCCCGAGCACCGGGGGCGTCGGCACGCGAAAGAAGAGCCCCGCGAGACGCGTGGGATAGCCGAGCAGAGCCGTGCCGAGCGGATCGAGCGGCTCGTCGACCTTGTTCTGACCGGGGTCGCGTATCCCGGCGAAGCGCGGCTGCGAGATATTGTCGACGTAGCCGAAGAACACTTTGTTGCCGGCGAGATTGCGCCCGTCTCGGACGCCAAGCACGTTGAGCGCCCGGGCGACCTGCGCCTGGACAAGATCGAGATGCGCCTTGTCGTCGGCGTAGATCGAGGCAATGATATGGACGCGCGCCGGCTTGTCGAACGGCGCCGGCCAATTCGACGGCGCGCTCAATCCGAAATCGCCGAGCTTCAACGCCCGGCTCGTCATCCCCTCTTTGAACTCGGTCGGGAACGTCGCCAGCGAGTTGTTAGGCGTTCCGAGCGCGCGCAACCCCTCGTAAGTCAGGCCGATGTTGAAACAGACGGCCGGCTTCTCGCTCCATGGCGCCTCGCTGGTGATCCCGGGAACGTCGGCGTTTCCACCCGCGACCGATATGCCGAGGAATTTTCGCGCCGTTCCGCGGTCCGTGATCTCGAGGATGAGATGACGCACGAAGTTCCTGCGATAGCCGCGCAGGATGTTGCCCTGAACGTCCTGGCGATTGAACTCGGGGCTCACCAGCCGACTCCAAACTTCTGGCGCACCTGCGCCGCGGAAAAACCGGGATAGCCGCGATACCCGCCGCCGAGCGAAATATTGGGATTGGCGTGCAATTGCAAAATGAACTCGCGCGGTAGTGATCGCACGTCGGCGGGCTTGCCCTTGCGCGGATTCCCGCGCGCCTCCTCGTTCAACGCGAACAGATCCGTCGGGAAGTCCGGCGCCTGGAAAAGGTCGTGCGCGTGCACCCAGTCGATGAATGCTTCAATGTGGGTCGCTGAGGGGGTGATCGCCTCGCCGCCCTCCACCAAAGCCACGACTGCGTCGAAGACGCTGCCGATCGTGGCGATGAAATCCCGAATGTAATTGCTGAAGTCGCCGTCGTAGACCGAAATCATGCAGAGGTAGTCGCCTATCAGCACGAAGCGGGCGAAATGGACGGTCCCGACATTGTCGAGACCGGCGAAAATCTCGTCGACGTTCTGCGCGATTGCCAAAGCGGCCCTCGCGCGCCCGATCGCCGATTTGTCCTTAAGCGGCATCACGAGGTTCATCATCCGCTGAACGTTTTCGCCGGGCTGAACCGAGAGCCGTGGGCCACCGGGCAAAGGGGACCTCGGCGTTCGCCAGGCCCAGTAGGGGACGAGAATCCATTTCGACAGGAATCGGAACACCGCCGTCGAGGGCAGCCAGTCGACGAACCGATCGAACCAACCGCGCCCGTTCGCGGATGGCTCAGCAATGTTCCCTGAAAATGGGCATACGGCTGCGAGGCGGCGTTCGGCGGAGATTTTGTAGGCATCTCGACGCACGCGAAGCACCGGATCGTCGGAGGGCTCGATCCCCCGGATCAGAGGCCAGGGATTGAAGCTTAGGCGTTCGCAATTCGCGACCTGGTCTTCGGGAACGGCGTCGAGCGTCAGCATTCCCATCATGACCCGAACCCGATGCGGCGGCCACGGGCGAGAGGGATCGTTGAAATCGTCGCCGGCCTCGCCGATCGTCATCATCAGAGTGAATTGCACGGGCCCTTGATTCAGGCGCTCGCGCAGTTCCTCTTGCAGATATCGATCGACCGCCGGCGCTTTGGGATCGGTGTTCAGAACGCCGGCGACGGGTTGCCAACTGAAGCGAACCCAGCGGCGCGCCCCGTCCGGCGCCACGATAACGAACGTATGCACGGCGTGATAATCCGCGCGAGCATAACTCGTCGGCGCGCCGATCGTGGCCGCCTGGGACACGGCGACCTTAGCGTAGTCGTTTCGATCCGCGAATCGGATCGCGCCGGCATTGGGGCTGTCGTTCTGACCGGGATAGGGATCGGGCAGGGGCTCCGTCAGCCGCAACATGTCGAGGAGTTTTCGCCAAGGCGACTCGCGGGTTACCGGGGCCGGTTTGGCGGCCTTGGCGAAACTCAGAAATGTTTCCGGGGTCGGCGCGAAGAACTCGGGCAGCGTCATCGCGATGAGATCATGCTCGGCGTCGTTCGCCAGATGAAAGCGGGTCGCCATTCCGCGGACGTCGGACCAGCCGTCGTGTTCAACCGCTTTGCCCAATCCGTTCGAGAACCGCACCGTGATTGGAATTCGGTCTCCCTGAAAATGCTCGGCGATGCAGTAGTCGCGCGCGACGTCGGACGCCTCGAAATAGCCGGTCGCGCCGACGCCGATCGCGTGCACAGGGCGCAGGTCGGGTCTGCCGTCGGGAAGAACGAGCGCGTCGACCAGTTCCTTGGCCACGTCAGTATCGTCCATCGCTGTCCTTTCCGGGCCGAACCGCCTCCTCCGGGGCCACGGTTCGAAGCCACGCCTCAGTTTGTTTCCTCGAAATTTTCACAACCTTGGGTTAGTGTAATCCCAAGGTCAAGTTTCATAATCTAAACACGAATCAGGGGCGCCGTCTCCATGGTTTTTTCCCGGGGCGCCGCGAGTTCGGTGCAAGGGCCGTCAGGCGCCGCGGGAATATCTCTCGCAAAAAAGAAGGCTCGGCCCGCTTAGCCAACGTCATAAGTTGAACGCCAGCTTGAGGCCAGGTCGCGGCCAACGGGTCTTGTAGAGCTTCCCCGTACTCGATGCCGTAATCCACGCGTCCTGCATGTCCTCACCCCCAAAGCACATGTTGGTTGAGAAAAGGTCAGGAACGGCCAGATGGTCGGTCTCGCCATCGGGAGTGAAAACAGTGATGCCCCCGTTGAAAATCGTACCCACGCATATGCGCCCGCTCGCCTCGACCTTCAGGCTGTCCAGATACTGAAACCCGGGAAGGGTTTGTACGACCCGGCCCGGCATGATCGGCAACGGTCCTGGCTTCACTTTCCCAGGACCCAGGATATCCATTGCCCAGAGCCGCCCGAAAGCCGTGTCCGCCACGTAGACCGTACTGCCATCAGGCGAAAGGCCGACGCCGTTGGGCGTCGGCAGTCTTGACGCCCTGACGATCGATCGGCCGTCGATCGTTGCGTAGTACAGGGCTCCAATCTGGGTGCTGTCGGGGTCCTGAATTCCAATATCCGTGAACCAGAATCCGCCTGCATTATCGAAGACCAGATCATCCGGCGAAAGCAGCCGGGCGCCATCGTACTGGTCGTAGAGCGTCGTGACCTTTCCTGTCGCCAGATCGACACGCTGGATCGAGCCGCCCCTGTAGTCTTTGGGCCGGCCACCGGGAATTGTCACGCCATTCCACGGAACGAAACTATAGACGCCGCCATTGTTGCAGATATAGATCGCGCCATCGGGTCCGACCGCAGCGCCGTTCGGTCCTCCCGCGATCTTGGCCACAACTTCGATCTGTCCATCCGCCGTCAGTCGCGAGAGCGTCTGCTTCATTATATCAACGAAGAGCACGGTTCCGTCGGCCATCGCCACGGGCCCTTCGGGAAAACCTAGGCCGTCTGCGACCACCTCCAACTTAAGCGACATCTTGGCGCTCCTATGATCCTGCCAGTTCTTCGAGCCGAGCCTTCAGCGCATCCATCTGGTCGACGCCATGTTCCTTCAGGTTGGCGTTGTGGCTTCCGTGGTGTCCAACCTTGTAGAAAATTGTTCTCTTTAAAAGATTCGGTCCCGTGACCTTGCGTCCGTCCTTCTCCCACTACCAGGCCTGCCAGGACTCCCAGTTGCCGACACTACCAACCCGGTAGCATTCCGCTTTCTACGAGAGCGATCCATCCTGCACTGCTCAAGGGGAATAGCAATGCTTTTACGAGCGGCTGCTGTGCAAGCGGGCTAAAAGCACCCTCGTTGAGTTGATCAATGCGGGCTAGAAGAGATTCCAGCTGCTTTGCAAAATACTTCGTTGACTCTGAGTTCTGTGCCCGGATGATCCCTTCCCGCAACTTCTCTCTGGCGGCTTCCCGTGTTGAATTTGCTGTTCGCCACAACATGAAAGCACAGGAGAAGACTATGGAAAGACTAATCACCTGCGAAACGATGATGACGATACTTGGCGGGTAGTTGGCAAAGAGAGTACTGCGCGATACGACAAGCAAGGCAAGGAGCACGAAAGGAAAGTAGATGAGCGAGCTGATGCAACGCGTCCGTTTAGCGACGAAGTCGAGGTCGATCCACTCGTAAACATGTTTCGATGGGTTGAGCCGCAGGCGCCCATTGTAAGCGATTAAAGTCTTCTCGGGCCATTCAGTTTCCCGGCCTATTTTTTTGACAAAGACAAGGCACGACAAAGTCACGTCAAAAACAATAAAAATTAGGAACTGCATAAGTAACCAATCGACCCATGCACTTGCGACATAAACCTTGTCAGCGAGTTCGCTGCGGTGTGGTAAGCTCGGCATGCCAAAAACGGGTAAAAGTACAAATTTATTGAAAATGAACATAAGAATAGTAAAAAATGCTGCGCGAAACAGTCGGTACAAAAACAGCTGTTGATCCCCATATGCCTGCCAAATGGCTTTGACTTTTTGTGGCGAGCTGTCCAGAGTTTCAACCTTGGGGGAAGGGCGCAAAAGAACGAAAGGGTGTGATTTTGATAAGCTCTTTAACTGCACTAATAAAGGAGGACGCTCGAGTTCAATGTTCATCTCTTTGAAGATACATTTAAGATTGTCATTGAGTTCGCGTTGTGTCCGCCAGATGAAATAGATGGCCAGGAGAATGCCTACAATGCGCAGCAAGATGGTTGGCCAGATGCTGACGCCATCGAGGAAGGTAATCGGCTCTCCTTCACCTGAGCTTGTCAGCCAATTTGCCAAAGGCTCCCAATAGATGCCAGCTGAAGCCGCCAGCATCAAACTGAAACTGATGAACCCAATCTCCAAACGCTTGCCAGGAACCCAACCTCGCAAGCATGCTAAGAAGGTGACAAAGGCTCCGATTGTGAGCACTTTTGGCAACCAAAAACCGCCGCGTTCTGTGAATGTCGGATAGAGTTTTTCGACAGGTTTTGGTGCATCAGGATTGTGATCGTCTTTCCAGTCGGCATCCACGGGATGAATGTTGCCGCATGAAACCACGCTATTGGCGAATGCACATGGCCATCGGAGCTCGGCCTCAGAGAATCCCGTGTTCAAATTATTTTTTTTGCGAGCTATGAGCTGCCGCGCAGGCAGTTCTTCGTAAATTTCTGGGTCTTTGATCCTTTGAGAAGACGGTGGCACCCACACGAATGACAAAATTTCACCGTTCCGCTTGATTTCAAATACGCGGGAAGCGGCCAGCTGGCCATATAATTTGTTCGATAAATAGTTGAGTTTATAGTTATCTTTACTTTTATCGGCATTATTATCGCCGCGTAAACTCCCCAGCGCGAGCTGTGTCGCTAGAAAAGCCGATGTCTGATAGGTGTCCCGGAAATAGGGAATATCGCCTTGCAGCCAATTGCTGAGATAGGGGCCAAAGCTCGATGCAATGAGCAGATTGCGCGTAAAAGGAAGCTCACTTTTGATGGTAAATGCCTCGTCAAAATCGGTTGTGAAAAAGAGGGCGTCAGGGAATTCCGGCCGCAGCGCCCTTAGTATCAGCAATTTGTCAAATGCGTCATTGCCGAGAATACCTATCGCTACGATCCGTTTGTCCTTTTTTCGGTAATGGTTATCAATTTCCTGGAGCTGCGCACCGATCCGCCGGAGGTAATCATACTGGCTTTGTCCAATGGGACGCTCGAGGCTTTGGGTATCCTGTTCGACTTTGAAAAAATCGGTTGAAGCTAATTGTCTATCATGGCCCGAGGCTTTGCCGTCTGTCGAAGACTCATTTTGTTTCGCGACATCCTTGCCCGGTAATGGAGGCAACAGACCGTCGAGCCCTCTCAAATAGGTGAATTTATAGAGCCATTTCTGGACGAGCTGAGCTTCTTCCTTCTCCTGTGTTTCCTTGTCGAGTTTGTCCTTTGTGCTCCGCCATGATTCATGAAATTTATTTCTGACAATTTCCGGTAGCTCTCGGCCATATGCGGTATCCCATTCTGAAATCAGCGCGACAGGTTGGCCGGCCCTAACACCGCGCCGGTTGAGTTCATGAACAATCCCCTCGGCAAGAACATCATTGGTGGCTGTTGTTCTGCGGACATCAATACCGAAGTGGCGAAAATACTGATGGATTGTACAATCGGGGACGCCGAGAATCTCTTCATCTGTGGCGTTTGCACCGTAGGCAAAGAACTCTATACCGCTAAGGTCATTCACGCCATCGTCACCTCCGTCAGCGTCACAATTTGGCGTGAGGTGACCTCTCCCGGCGGCCTCCTTTGCCATATCTTGAAGACTGCCCGATGACAAAGGACCAACGATTTTGAAGTGGCTGGTGTCCAGACTAAGAGAACTAGCCAATGAGCTGAGGTTTTTGAAAGGATGATCCTTTAAAAATTCTTCCCTTAGCCAAAGCACATGGACGGTTTTATCCTCTTTGTTTGTAAATTTTTCATAAGGCACGATGACGGGTTTGTGCTCTTTAATCGAGATGTGGGACGCCAATTGGGCCGGTAACTCCGGTCCGATGAAGTCTCCCGGTCCATTTTTCCAAAGAAAATAATCAATATGGAAGGCGTCCGTGGGCCAGAAATTCGTTCGCTCGAGACCCGCGAGAACAGAGTAGCGCGTACGTCGGCGCTGCTCGGCGTCTTCCTGGTAAGATCCGCCGCGCACGGTGACGGCAAGCACGGCATCATCGCCTCCTAGACTTGGCGGCCTGCAGTTGTTGCCATCGGACGCAGTTTTGCATCTTTGCTCGGGACTTTGCTTGTCAGACCCAGAGGCCGATCGTTCGACGGCAGCGAGCGGGTCTTGCCATAGGCGGGCCTCCACGGTTTGAGTCGCTGACTCTTGTATCGACGCGCCCGTCAGCGGTCGCAAGTCCACCAGCGGCGCTTCCCGATGGAAATAATAGACCCCCATAGCGGCAAAGGCGGCGACGACTGCCCCACTACTGGCGAATGCTCCAGATTTATTTTCCTCAGCCATGAAGTTCGACCCCTCGTAGCTCTCTTGCCGGATGCGCGTATGTTTAGCGGCACCTTGAGAAATACAGTGACGAATTGCATTCGTTTGCAGTTATATTTATCATTCGCTCGCGACGCTGTGTCTCGGAGGCGAACCGATGCGGTCTAAATTGCGACAAATCCGGCGCGCTCTAGGGCACGACCATCTGGCGGCGCGGGTCGAGCACGCCAGATCATCGTTTCAGGAGATTTGTTGCATGCTGTGACAGAGCTGTTCCAAGGGATCGTCGTCTCAAAAAAAACCCGGACAAGTTCTGCCTGTCGATGCGTGCCGGTTTTTTGGAAGATATGGTCGAGATGTGATCGCGCTGTAGATCGAGCAATATTGAGCCGCCTGGCCGCAATTGTGAGAGTCGGTCCGAAAAGTTCATCAACTCAGACAAAGCTTTCTGAGCATGAGACGAATCGAGGCGAGGTGGAGAAAAGCGAGCGCGTTTCGGGCGAGATTTTCGAA
>Ga0187883_10001709_pt1 | contig 13350 bp, 14 predicted proteins | sample June2016WEW_20_1_2_FD_132966 | JGI IMG/M metagenome (GOLD analysis project Ga0187883, IMG submission 132966) | Peatland microbial communities from SPRUCE experiment site at the Marcell Experimental Forest, Minnesota, USA - June2016WEW_20_10 | ecosystem: Environmental > Terrestrial > Soil >...
CCCGCGGCGCTCGTCCTCCTGCTCTCCGGCGCCTTCATCGGCGCCCTGGGCAGCGTGGGCGCGCTGCAGGTGTCGTTCTTCACCCAGATCCTCCTCATCGTCCTCGTCCTGGGCGCCGGGACGGACTACGGGCTCTTCCTCGTCTTCCGGGTGCGTGAGCAGCTCCACGCCGGCAGCGAGCCCGACGAGGCCGTGGCCTACGCGGTGCGCCGGGTCGGCGAGTCCATCGCCGCCTCCGCCTCGACCGTGATCGTCGCCCTCCTCACCCTGCTGGCCGCCAGCTTCGGCCTGTACCACGACCTCGGCGTGCCACTCGCGATCGGGATCGCCACCATGCTGCTGGCCGGCCTCACGCTGCTGCCCGCGCTGCTCGCCATCTTCGGCCGCGCCGTCTTCTGGCCGACGCGCACCGTGGCCCGCCCGCAAGCCGACGGCATCTGGGGCCGGGTGGCCACCCGCCTCGTCCGCCGGCCCCTCCTCACGCTCCTCGTCGGGGTGGCCGCGCTCGGCATCCTCGCCGTCTTCGCCCTCGGCTTCGTCCCGACCGGCTTCGGCGGCGACGTCGTCGCGCCGGCCGGCACCGACGCCGCCAAGGGCAACGCCGCCGTGGCGGCCCACTTCCCCCAGGCGAGCGCCGACCCGACCGCCGTCGTCATGCACTTCCCCGCCTCCGTCTGGCGCGACCCACTCCAGCTCGCCACGGCCACCGAGGGCCTCCACCGCAGCGGTGAGTTCCGCACCGTCACGGGTCCCCTCAACCCCAACGGCACGGCGCTCACCCCCGCCCAGCTCGAGTCCCTGTACTCCCGCGTCCATCCGTACGGCCCAGCCCAGGACCTCGTGACCCGTCCGCTCGTCGCCCCGGCAGGCTCGGGGATCTCGCAGGCCGACTACATCACGTACCTGACCACCGCCCGCTACATCAGCGCCGACGGGCACACCGTCCAGTGGTCCACCGGCCTCGCGGCGGGGTCGGCCGGGAGCAACGCGGCCATCGGCGCCGTGCCGGCCATCCGCCAGAGGGTGGACGCCGTGGCGATGCGCGCCGGCGCCGACGCGAGCGGCGTGGCCGGGCAGGCGCCCGCGCTCTACGACGTGAGCTCCATCTCGAACAGCGACGTCGGCACCATCGTCCCCATCGCGATCATCGCCATCGGGCTCGTCCTGGCGCTCGTCCTTCGCAGCCTCGTCGCGCCCGCGTACCTGATCCTCAGCGTCGTGCTCTCCTACCTGGCGTCGCTGGGGATCTCCGTCATCGTCTTCATGAAGATCCCCGGGAACTCCGGCATCGTCTTCCTCCTCCCCTTCTTGATGTTCATCTTCCTGCTGGCTCTGGGCGAGGACTACAACATCCTCGTCATGACCCGGATCCGCGAAGAGGCGCGGGGGCGCGAATTGGAGGGCGCCGTGATCAGGGCGGTCGGCGCCACCGGCCCGACGGTCACTTCGGCCGGGCTCGTGCTCGCCGGGACCTTCGTGGTGCTCGCCGTCGTGGGCGGGTCGGGCCAGGGCAACGAGGAGATCCGCGTCATCGGCATCGGCCTGGCCGTCGGCATCCTGCTCGACACGTTCGTCGTCCGTACCGTCCTCGTCCCTTCCATCGTCGAGCTGTTGGGCCGATGGAACTGGTGGCCGTCGCGCATGAGTCGGCCCTCGGACACCCCCGATGCAACCTGACCCGGACCGAGTCGCCGCACGGGTACCTAATCCGCAACGGGGCTGCGACTGACCCGACACCTGAGGCCGTCACCGTGTGGTTCAAGATTGACCCCCGCGATGCGATGGACTGACAGTGGGGCGTCCACACCATCCGCGCAAGGCCGGAACGGCGGAGCGGGTGTCCGGAGGGCACCGTCGGAGTGGCGGCTCCGGCCGCACACCGATTGAGAGGAATGACGTGAGACGTCGTGCACCGAGGCTCTACCTCGTGCGAGCCCCACGTGGCGCCGAACTGGCCCGCCGCCGGGGCGAGTTGGAGCGACGGCCCGCCGCTTCGGCGTCGGTCCCGTCGCCCGGACCTATCCTGACCCTGTCCGGAGAGCTCGATATCGATCGGGGGCGCGCGTGAACGGGATCGGTGAGGGGCCAGACCAGCTCGTCACGAGGCGACGGGAGGGGCACGTGCTGATCATCTCCCTGCAGCGCGCGGCGAAGCGAAACGCCATCGATCGGGCGATGGCCGACGCCCTCGATGCCGCACTCAGCGAGCTCGAGGACGACGAGGACCTGTGGGCGGGCGTGCTGACCGGCACCACCGACGTGTTCAGCGCCGGCAGCGATCTCACGGCGGGCGGGGATTACGTCACCGAGCGGGGTGGCGAGTACGGCATCATCCGCCGCCCGCGCCGCACGCCGCTGATTGCTGCGGTGGAGGGACCGGCATTGGGCGGGGGCCTCGAGATCGTCCTGGCATGCGATCTGGTCGTGGCCTCGAGCACCGCCCGGTTCGGCCTGCCGGAGGTCAGCATCGGTGTGGTGCCCACCTGCGCCGGCCTGTTCCGAGCGCCGCGCGCACTCCCCCTCAACGTGGCCCGCCAGCTGATCCTGACCGGCCGGCCGATCGACTCCCGACGGGCCTTCGAGGTCGGCTTCGTCAACGTGCTGGCCGAGCCCGGCGACGCGCTGGCCGACGCGTTGGGCCTCGCCCGCGACATCTGCTCCAACGCGCCGGTGTCCGTGCAGGCCTGCCTGCACGCCGTGAACAACGTCATCGCCACCGACGACGAATTTGGCTGGCAGGAGACGGGCGAGGCCCTGTCCGCGGCCACCGGCTCGGCCGACGCCCGCGAGGGTGTCGCGGCGTTCCTGGAGAAGCGGCCTCCGGTGTGGAGCGGTCGATGACGTCGCCGACGTCGCCCTGACCCGGCGGAACCACCGCGGCCCTCAGGCGGCGTCGGTGTCGACGATCAGGACGCTGCAGTCCGACTGATGGGCAACCTTGTTGGGCACGCTGCCCAGCACGAAACGCTTCACTCCGCCCATGCCCCTGTTCCCCACCACGATGAGATCGGCGGAGACGGCTTTGGCGGCGCCGAGAATGGCGTCCGCCGGGTCACCACTGGGGGTGTGTATCTCGACGGAAACACCTTCTGCCTCGGCCTCGGCGAGCAATTGCGCCTTGATCCTCTCCTTCTCGTCACGCATGTCGCTGACTTGCATCTGCGTCTGCAACGAGTCGGCGAATTCCGAGTTGGCGGCCGGGTGCACCACATTGACGGCATGCAGTGTTGCCCCGTACACCTTTGCCCACGCCAGTGCCTCTTTGACTGCGACACCCGCCCGCTCCGAACCATCGGTGCCAACCACAATGACCTTGTACACGTGTGACGCTCCTGACTACATAGGGGTTCTACCGTCGGACATTAGATCCAGACGGGCGGGCGTGCTCGTGTCCCGGCCCCCCGGCCCTACCGCCGAGCTCGAGGGCGAGCCGGCTGCACCTGCGGAGCACCCCTCTCGATCGGGATGCCTTCGCCACCCAACGGCCGCGGCGTCCACCTCATGACACGGGCCTGGTTCCCTACCAGCCGTGGGACGACGGCCGGCTCGGCCGCTTTCGGACCCGCTGACAAGGGCTGTGGCAACTCCCGCTGCCGGGGATCGGCCATGATGAAAAGGTGCCGACCATGATGGCGAGCGCGGTCCGGCGCGATCTGACGGCGACGCTTCGGAGGCGTCACCGGGTGCTCCGCGCTGCGCTCAGTGTCGTCGCCGCAACATGCGCGCTCGCAGCGTGCGCGCAGTCCTCGGCGAGCGCTGGGACCACCTCGACCACGCGACCGTCGAAATCGCCATCACGGCCCCTGTCGCTCACTCACGCGGTGCGTGTCGGCCAGCCGTTCGTCACCCCCGGCCACAAGTCGACACAGGGTCCGATGGGCACCAACCCGTCGAAGGCGCATGGCATCAAGCTCACGGTCCTGAACGGCCTCCTCCACGGTGAGCCCATCTTCAACGGTGACTTCGCCGACCCCTTCGCCCTTGTGGTCGGTGACTCGGTCTACGCGTATGCGACTGACACCTATGGGTCAGTCCACATACCCGGGGCCCACATACCGGTCATCGCCATCACGCGCGCGACGGGCTTCGGCGGGCACTACCTGGGCGATGCCCTCCCCACCGTGCCCAGGTGGACCGTGTCCGGATACCAGTGGGCACCGTCGGTATGGGCCCGTCCCGACGGGACCTATGTCCTGTACTACGCCACACCGGCGACACATCCCATCAACTGTGTGGCCAAGCCCACGTCCTACGGCTGCGTCGAGACGACCCATGGGCCCAACACGGCCATGTGCATCTCCCGAGCCACCAGCACCAGCCCTGCGGGCCCGTTCGTCGACGACTCCCCGTCCGCCTTCGTCTGCCCGTACGCACAGGGCGGTGCGATCGATCCCAGCATCTACGTGAGGTCGGACGGCACCGCATGGCTTCTGTGGAAGAGTGACGGCGACTGCTGCAACAAGCCGACATACATCTATTCCCAGCAGCTCTCCCCCGACGGACTGTCGACGGTCGGACCCCCGCACCTGCTGATTGGCGCCACACAAGCCTGGGAGGGCGGCCTGGTCGAAGCGCCGTCCATGATCAAGGAGGGGAGCATCTACTGGCTCTTCTATTCGGCCAATCTCTGGGGGACCCCCAACTACAGCATCGGCATCGCCGCCTGCACCTCGGTCATCGGCCCCTGCGCCAAGCCACTCGACCGGGCATGGCATACGAGTACCAACAGCGCGAACGGCCAAGGGTACGGCGGTTCGGAGTTCTTCCAGACCGGCAACCTCATCTGGATGGTGCATCACGGGCTCGTCCCCGGGCAGACGGGTGACTACGCCCACCGGCGTCTGTACGTCGACCTTCTGGTGTTCCCGCCGGAGGGACTGCCGCGCGTCGCCGCCCGGGCGCCCGCGGCGGCAGTGGCCGACGCCACGCTGTACCACGACGACCCCGGCCTCCCGTCACAACTCCACCGGGCGTTCCTCCACCTCCTCACGACCGTCCCGGGTTCGTTCTCCGGCGTCAGCGGTGCAACTGCGCTCACTGACGGTGAGTTGGCGTGTGCGGATCTCGCCAAGCAGGAGAGCGAGGCCCAGATCGTGGGCTCGCTCACGGCCCGGCACCTCACCGGCTTCGAGTCGTACGTCGTGTCCGAGTTCGCCGCCCAGTATCTGTGCCCGAAGGAGATGACGCAGCAGAGCTCTGACATGCAGCAAGCATTGCTCGACGGACCTTGAGACGTCTCTGCTGGCGCCCGTCAATCCCCTGCAGCTCGCCACGATGGACTAGGTCTTCGCATAAGTCACTACCTGGCGAATGGGTAGGGGCGGCACAGAGCTGGGCCGCGGCAGCGAGCACGGCAGACACGTGCGAAGTAGCTTTACAAAGCACGGAGAGTGATGGAGGTGTTCATGCCAGGCTTCATCCAGATCATGGAGTTTGAGACGTCACAAATCGACGAGCTGGAAGCACTGATGACGACGTTCCAGAAGGAACGCGGTGACGCTCTTCTAGCGACCAAGGCCACGATCACGGAAGACCGAGCTCGACCGGGGCACTACTTGGTCATCGTCGAGTTCGACTCCTACGAGGAGGCGATGAAGAACTCCAATGATCCCGTCACGAGCGAGTACGCCGAGAAGATCACTGCCATGCTTGAGGGTCCACAGATCTTCCATGATCTGGACGTGCGGTCCGTGATCCACACTCGTGGGTAGCTGACCGACGACGCCTGTTCGGCCGTCGGGCTTGGGGTATCCGTGTTCGCCGGCTTGCGGGCGCTCAAAATCCCAGGGCAAAACGAGGGCCAAAACAATTCGGTCCTACCGGGCGCCTGTCCAATGTCCGCCCCTGATGTGGGGGATGATTTGGGGGAAAACGTCCTGGGTGGTTTCCGTCACCTGGGATACCGAGGAACACCCTGTTCAGAGGGCATTTGAAGCTTCCGCTGTTACCCGCTGATATGCCCTGTTTTCCGCTCGTTCGCGCACGTAGCGCGCACGCCGGGCCGCCGATCTCGGATGCCTCTACCGGTCGATCTGATGGCTTGCTATCATGATGGCATGACGAAGAAGACGACGACCGTTCGGATGCCCGAAGAATTGGCCAATACCGTCGAGGTCGTGGCCCGAGGCCGGGGCATCAGCGTCAACGCCTTGGTCATTGAGGCTCTGATCGCCGAAGTCGAAAAGGTCAAGCAGGACAAGCATTTCGTGGAGACGCTGCGCAAACTGACCGAACGGGACAGGGAGATCCTCGACCGTTTGGCCAAGTGAGGTATCTAAGCCTGGCCGAAGCGCTCGCCTCGCCGAAGCGGTGACCGGGATTGAGGTCGCCGTCCTGGCTCGAGGTCCTCGGATCAACCTGCTCGATTCCGCCCTGCATGCCCCCAGGCGTCGTTTGGGGACACGACATGTATCCCGAGTTCCTCGACCAGGCGGCCGTGCTTGCGGTGCGCATCTCCCGGAACCACCCCCTGCTCGACGGCAACAAGCGCCTTGCCTGGGGATGCCTCACCATGTTCTGCGTGCTCAACGGCCACGAACTCGAAGTCCCAACCGAGGAGGCCGTCACGACGATGCTGGCAGTGGCAGCCGGCGACCTGGACGAAGCAGGGTTGTCACGGTGGCTCGCCGTGTGGGTTGACCGGGAATACTGACGGTCAGCGAAGTGCGGACCGATCGAGAATCTCGAGGAGAGCCGGTCGCTTACGGAATTGCTCCCGTAGTGCAACCAGATGTTCTGAGAACTCTCCTCGACGACCGGCAGCGTCGGCCGCACGCCGCGCCTTCTTGAGCAATGCTGCCGCCCGGGTGTAGGAGGACCGGCCGGTGGTCTCAAGCTCGAAATCGGCGAGCTTGAAATAGACCGCCATGGCGTCGGCCGGATGCGACGATTCACGGCTCTCGGCCAGCCGCTTCCACCGCCGCCGGCCCGGATCCCAATCTGGTTGGTCATCCGCGACCCGCCACGCTGCTTCAGGCTCGCCATCGGCGAGGAGCGCGTCCACCAGGCCACCCAGGTCCTCGGCCTCCAGCACGGACCTCGCCGAGGAGCGTTCGGACTCCCAGCCGCCGGTCGCTTCGGCGGCTTCACGCAACAGGGCGTAGGTGGTGGAAGAGGTCATGCGCCGGTGCTGATCCCATCGAAGCGCGACTACCTCGCCCAGGGCGCCCCGCCGGACATACACCCCCCGCAGCCAGGTCGTACAGCTGGGCGACCTGCCACCCACCCGTCTCGGCGATTCCCCGTTGTGCCCACGCCAGAGCGTCGTCATCTCGGCCCAGCTCGACCATGGCTTCGGTGACCTGGATGAATTGGTACGGCGACGTCAGGTTGCCGCCGAGCAGCCGGATGATCTTGTCGACGTCCCCGTCGAGCACGGCCAAACGCTCGTCGACATATCTCAGAGCGAATGGCTGCTCCCCTTCCCGGCGCCGGCGGTCGATCTCCTTGCGGTAGACGGCGAGCCCGGTCTCTCCCAGTGCGTCGGCGTAGCGTTTCGGATCGAGGACAAAGAAGTCCTGATCGTCGACGGTGAAGCGGACCATCCAACGAGCCAGCTTCACGGGATCGGCGACCCCGGCGTCACATGCCAGCCCGTGAGACTCGAGCAGCTCAGCGGCCAGACCGCCGATCTCGCCGTTGGAATCGTCGGCACGAAGGATCACCTTGATCACGTGACCAACGGCTCGTTCGATCAGCCCGAGGAGTTCGGCGGATGGTGATGCAGCCAGAGCATCTCTGATCGCATCGACGACCGGGGTTGCCTCACTCGCCCATTCGGAACTCTCCCAGTAGTCGAGGAAGCGACGAGTCCGAAGGCCCTCGTCGATCTCAGCTCGCAGTTGAGTCAGGTCGGCCATCAGCTCTCTTCCCGGCTGATATCCATACGGGCCTCGACGTCCGCCCTGGCGAAGATTCTCGATCTGAGCTTCGTCCTCGTTCAGAATAGAACCGTGGAAGCCAGGGAGAGGAGGTCGGCGTTGCGCAGTGCCCGCCACCGTGCTGATGGTCCAGCCACCGTCGCCTTGGCCGCTAAGGAATTGGAAAGGGCCGATGCGCTCCAGCTGCTCGGCGACGGTCTGCTTGCTGCCATCGACCAACACGCCGAAGGTGCCCGGGAGATGGGATCGGCTTGCGCAGCGATGTTACGCCAGCGTGGCTGGGACGGCGACGACCTCCTGGCGGATCACCTCGAGGGGCTCATCGGCACGGGACCGGCGCTGACGCTGAGTCCACTGCCCGTGGATCTCGAGGAGCTCTCGAACATCCTTGAAGGGGACCCGGTGTACGGCGGCGGACGCATCGACCGGCGGACCGGCGAGGTGTGGCCCCAGCCCGCGATCGACTACGCCGTGGAGATGGGCGACGAAGACGAGAGCGAGTCCGAATCCTCGGAGCGTTGGTTACGGGTCGAGTGCCTTGGCTCGGTCGAGTCGTACCGCGACATGGAATTCTTCATTGGCGCTGTCGACGATGCCAGTGAGGCAAAGCGCCTCGCCGCTGCCATCGATGGCCGAGGCGCCTTCCGAAGGTTCAGAGACGCACTCGATGCCTGGCCCGAGGAAGTGGATCGGTGGTACGCAATCTCCGAGGAGCGCCAGCGGGGACGGGCGCGCGCATGGCTTGCGGAACGCGGATACTGCGTAGGTCCAACGCCAAGGGCCTGAGGTCCAGCTGCCTAGGACGATGCCCTGTCCCAATACTCTTGCGAAATGCGACCCCTCAGGTATTCCATCAACGTCACATTGGACGGGTGCTGCGATCACCGTGCAATCCCGCCGGACGAAGAATTGCATCGTCACGCGGTCGAGAACCTCAACCATGCCGATGCCCTCCTCTTTGGTCGGGTCACTTACGAAATGATGGAATCAGCGTGGCGGCCGCCAGCGCCGACGGGAGCGAGACCTGATTGGATGGAACTCTTCGCCCAGACGATCAACGCGACACAGAAATACGTCGTGTCGAGCACCATGGAGCACGTTGATTGGAACGCGGAACTTGTGCGCGGGGATCTGGGCAAGGCCGTTCAGCAACTCAAGCGGGAGTCGGGCAACGGACTGTTCGTGGGAGGTGTGAGGCTCCCACTGGCGTTGGCGGAGCTGGGATTGATCGATGAGTACGAATTCGTGGTGCATCCCAGGCTCGCGGGTCACGGGCCGACGTTGTTCGCGGGGCTATCGAAGCATGTCGACTTGAAGCTCGTGAACCGGCTGGAGTTTGGTTCAGGGGCAGTGGCGATGCGGTACGAGCCGAGAAGGTAGCCATCGGGCTTGCGAGCCCGAGCCGGCCGCATCATGGAGCCCTGGTTCGCGTCTCCTGCGCGACCCACTGCAGCGGTTCCCTTCGCGGCGGCCTACAGCGGCGCCTTGGCCTGGCGCACCCCCAGAGCCGGCGTACCCGGGCACTTGCTTCCTACGGGCGGGGTGGATACCCACCGCGACCTCCACGTCGTCGCCGCCCTCGACGAGCGGGGCGGGCTGTTGGATACGAACACCTTCCCGGCCACCGCGGCGGGCTACCACGACCTGGTGGTGTGGCTGTCGTGCTTCGGTCCGATCGAGCGGGTCGGCGTGGAAGGCACCGGCACCTACGGCGCCGGCCTGGCCCGCCACCTCCTCGACCACGGCATTGAGGTGATCGAGGTCGACCGTCTCAACCGTCAGCGTCGCCGCCGGGCCGACAAGTCCGACACCACTGACGCCGTCTCCGCGGCCCGAGCCGCGCCGTCGGGTGAGGCGTCGACCAGCGCGAAGACCCGCGATGGCAACGTGGAGAAGCTCCGAGTGCTGCGCGTGGCACGCCGCTCGACCCGCCAAGACCGCGTCCGGGCCCTCAACCAGCTCCGCTCACTGATCGGTCACCGCACGACCCGAGCTGCGCGACCAGCTCGCGCCCTTGAGCTCGATCTCGGTTGCTCAGGCCGTCGCCAAGTTCCGCGTCGTCGACCCCACCACGTCGATGGGCGCACTCAAGTACAGGACGGTGCGTGTGCGATGCGACCCCAACGGAACCCCCTGATCGACCTGACCCGAGTCCGACACTGACCGTCACCGCCGAGCACCGTCACCCGGGGCAAACCGCCACGGCCTCCACACGATCGTTCCGTCCCTGCTCAAGGCCGGGGCGTCAAGCGTCGATGGTGAACGCGTCGTCCGAGGCAGTAGCGCTCGCAGTCGTCCGGCGGCATCGCGCCGGTCGTCGATTAGGCCCGTCCGCATCCCCACGGTCCACCCTCCCATCGCGGCCGTGATCCGAGCGGGCTAGCGTCGGCCGCGATGGCGCTGTTCCCCGATCGCTCTCTGGGCTTGGCTCCGGCCTCGGTCCGCGACTACCGCGAACTGGCCCGGCGGCGGCTCCCCCGCCAGCTGTTCGACTACATCGACGGCGGCGCCTACGAGGAGTCGACGCTGCGGGCCAACGTCGACGACCTCGCCGCCATCCACCTGCGCCAGCGCGTGCTGCGGGACGTGTCCGAGCTGCAGCTGGCCACCACCGTGCTGGGCCAGTCCCTGGCCATGCCTCTCGTGCTCGGGCCGGTCGGTCTGGCCGGCATGTACGCCACGCGCGCCGAGGTGCAGGCGGCCCAAGCTGCCGAGCAGATGGGCATCGCCTTCTGCGAGTCGACCGTGTCCATCTGCAGCATCGAGGAGGTCGACCGGGCCACCACCGCGCCGTTCTGGTTCCAGCTCTACGTCATGCGCGACCGGGCCTACGCCGAGGACCTGATGTCCCGTGCGTCCAGCGTCGGCTGTCCCGTGCTGGTGCTCACCGTCGACCTCGCGGTCGTGGGCGCCCGCTACCGGGAGGTGCGCAACGGCATGGCGGGACCCCAGCGGTTGCCGGGCCGGATCGTCCAGGCCCTCGACTTCGGCCTGCACCCGCGCTGGGCGCGCGACGTGGCCGTCCGGGGCCGGCCCCACACCTTCGGCAACCTCGAGAAGGCGGTACCCGGGGCGACCAGCCCGGACGCGTTCAAGGAGTGGGTGGACCACCAGTTCGACCCCTCGGTCACGTGGGACGACCTCGACTGGGTACGCCGCACGTGGCCGGGTCGGCTCGTGCTCAAGGGCATCCTCGACCCGGAGGACGCGCGGCGGGCCGCCGACGCCGGTGTCGACGGGATCGTGGTCTCCAACCACGGCGGACGCCAGCTCGACAGCACTCCGTCCACGATCGCCGCCCTGCCAGCCGTTGTCGACGCGGTGGGCGACTCCCTCGAGGTGCTGGTCGACGGGGGCATCCGCAGCGGCCTCGACGTGGTCAAGGCGCTGGCGCTCGGCGCCCGGGCCTGCCTGGTGGGCCGGGCCTGGGCCTGGTCGGTGGCCGCCGGCGGGCGCCAGGGAGTGGTCGACGTGCTGCGCACCATGAGAGGTGAGCTGAAGGTGGCCCTGTCGCTGACCGGGGCCGGCGATGTCCACGCCCTCGACCCGAGCGCCCTGCTCGACGGAGACGGCCGGCCACTCGGCGCCTGACGACCGAACGGGACCGGGACGGGCGTTCGCTCGACGACGATTCACTCGTGGACGGAACGCCTGCTCGCCGAGGGGCGAGGACCACTCCCGCTAACGGAGGTGTGACCACACGCTCAACGTGTTGCCCTTCTAATGGTCAGCCTCGGTTTGCGTAAGCGGCAAGGCGACTAGCAACGCCGGAACCTTCAAGGTCGTCGGTGGCCTCGCTACGACCATTGATCGCCATCAGGATCGCTTCGCCTGGTCCCCGTACCTCGAGCCCCTGGCCGCCCGACCAGCCGATGTCTGTGGCGACAAGATGGAATTCCCGCCCGAGCTTGTATGAGCCACACCCGACACCGAGGCCCCCGCCTCCAATCGGCGACATGCAGTAGCTCAAGAGTGAGGCCAGCCGATCGGCGGGAATGACGCGTCCCAAACCCAGCGGGCGCCGTGCATCTTGTTGGTGGATCATCAACTCGCCGAGATTGGTCAGAGTGGGCTCCGCCGGTGAGGCGATCCAGTCGATGAGGTCCTCGTTCGAACGTGCTCCGGCCCTCTCGCGCTGCCTGGCATCGAACTTGGTCCCCCAGGAGAAGGAACTGGCTCACATCGCGCGCATACCCGAAAGATGGCACCGGACCGATCCGCTTGAGATGAATATGCCAGGCCGTGTGGATCGCCGTGTCGCGCACCGTCCATCCTTCGCAGAGCGACGATGCAGCCCATTGCTCGTCGGTCATACCCCGCAGGAGCGCGGCAAAATCCTCCTGCTCAGCAACGATCTGTCCCAGCAGAACCGTCTTGTCAGCCATGTGACTTCCTCTTGGCTGGAACTGCTGCAGCAGTGTGAACGTATCAGGGATGTTCCACAGGTTGCTTCGTCTCGTTCACACCGTGGGCCTGCCACGGTGAGTGCCGTTCAGCCTTGCCCAATGCCGGCAGTATGGAGCACCCCCACTGGATTTTGGAAGTGGTGGAATGCGCTGGGTCGAGCTAGGCCTTGACGGCCCGTACCGACAAGAACAGCGGGACTCGCTGCCACTGTCGGAACCTCTCCGAGGTGTCCGAGGGGCGGGGTTCACGCATCGCCTCGATCCGCAGTCCTGCGCCCTCCAAGGCCATGGCGTAGTCCTCCAGGGAATAGGTCCATCCCCGAAAGGTCATCGCATGACCACCCTCTTCGACCACATCGTCAACCCGCCGATTGCTGAAGTAGTCCCGACGGATGGCGAAATCGACGTCCGGTTCGTCGCCCATGAATCGGCCCATATCGGTCACGGGATGGCTTACACAGAAGCAGAAGCGGCCACCGGGACGGAGGACCCGAGCCGCTTCTGCCACCGTGCCCGGCATGTCGGCCACCACCTGAAGCGAGTTGTAGGCCACGGCAAGGTCGAAACATCCGTCAGCGAACGGCAAGGCTGCGCCATCGCCCAGTGCGTAGAAGGTGTCGGCACTGCCTGTACGGGCGTGGTGCAACAGGGTGAGGGACGAGTCGATGCCCACCACTCGATGGCCACGAGCGGTCAGTTCGCTGGCGACTCTGCCCTCACCGCAACCGATCTCGATGGTTCCTTGTCCCGGGGGAGGGAGGAGTTGATCGAAGAAGACATCCCGGTAGAACCAATAGGCGTCGTGTCGGGGGGTGCGCGCCCACCGGACCCAGTTCTCTGCCTCAGGCTCCCACTCCCCACCGCTCACCTATCCAAACCTAGGTCCGGCAGAGCAGGGCCACCCTTCTGGCCTCCCCAATCGTTGTCGGCGAGTCCCACACTCCCGGCGACGCTCCTATCAGTTGTCATCTATGAAGGAACGCGGTTTGTCAAGAGGGTGCCGAAGGCTCCTTGGGCAGCTCCTGTTCTCCAGATAACGCTGAGGTTTGACCGATGGGCGCGCC
>Ga0187883_10001713_pt1 | contig 13337 bp, 10 predicted proteins | sample June2016WEW_20_1_2_FD_132966 | JGI IMG/M metagenome (GOLD analysis project Ga0187883, IMG submission 132966) | Peatland microbial communities from SPRUCE experiment site at the Marcell Experimental Forest, Minnesota, USA - June2016WEW_20_10 | ecosystem: Environmental > Terrestrial > Soil >...
CTTCGCCGATAGCGGATGCCCGTTTCCGTTCACCCGAAAAGCGTACTCATGGGTGGCGCGTTCGCTCTTTACGACCGTCGCGTCGGGTTCAAACGCGACATTCTGCCCCGCATACGTAAAGTTGCGAGCCGCGTCCGTCGAGTAAAGCGCGTCCGCCTGGACTTCGTGCCGTTCGCTTCTATACGTCGCGATTCCGGTGACTGTCACGAGGTAGGACGACTCGGGATCGAGAATGGTCCTGCTGAAAACCTCCTTCCCTTGTGCTCCCAGGTACATGATTTCGGGTTGTTCGTTTTCCGCTTGCGCTCCGCAAACCGATGCACCTGCAAGGAGACTCGCGGCCATAAGCAAAACCCCGAACTTCGTCCGTATTGTTCTTTTAATTTTAGGGTCCATATGCCCTCACTTGACGATTCTCGGAACCCATTTACACTGAAGTGCGTAGGGTCTCGGGGTTCCTAAGAGGCACAGCGAAGGCCGGTAAGCTTTCAACGCTGTTCCTCAACTCGAGGCCCTTTTTCTATTTCCAACGCCTCGTGACGTTTCACGGGCGGAGGTCGCGGCATCGCATCCGGGTTGGACAGCGTCCACTTGACGGCACGCGTTGCCGTTTTACGATTGAGGAAGCCGGTCCCAGTTGACGACTCTGGAGCTCGGTGGGCGTACGGGAAAGACGGGGGCCGGCGCGCAGCCTGATAAGTGCAAGCGGCTGGGGTCTGCCACGAGACATCCCGTAAGTTCCCCTCGCAGCCTCTCGCTCGCCGGCTCCCCCACGCCTTCGTCTGTTCGACACGCTTCCCGGTGCTCGAAGCAAAAGTCGTGACCGTCCAAGCCCTGCTCAGCGCGGGGCCTTTTTCTTTGGTGTCAGTAGCGGTGCCAGTACAGGATCGAAAACGGTCGAAAATGGCGCAACGTGGCAGAAAACAAATTTGCAAGAAAGGGCTCATTTTGCTGGCCTTTTCCTGGTGTTTGCAGAGGTTTTTGGGTTTGGTAAATCAGGCTTACAAGCCGGGGGTCGCAGGTTCGAAACCTGCACCGCCCACCAATAAAATCACCACTTAGGTACTGCCACGCTTAGTCAGGCCGCTAAGCGATCGTAAGGCGCTTCAATATCGGGAATTTCGCTACATCGGCGACGAATGCGAAGGCAACCGCCGCGGCCAGAGTGCCGGCCACAAAGATGACCGGCAAAGCCGTCATTGCGATTCCGCAGACGGCCAACGCCGAGGCGATCAGGACATCCGCTACGGACGACAGAACCAGCCAGCCGCTTGGCGTGGACCACAGGCGCTGGCGTGCGCGGATGGCATAGAGCGACGCCTCATTGCCGAACACAATGGCGAGAAAGGCGATGGTTTGCAGCGCCTCGATTCCAAGCCCCAGCCGGAATTTGCCGACGGCCAAAACGGCCGTGCAAAAGGCTAACTCGCAGAGTCCCATGAAGATCCCCACTATCGTCAGGTTGCCGATTCGCCACGCATTGGACAGCCGCGAGGGACTCACGTTGTCGGTCGTCAGCGACATGCCCAGGAAGTCGCCGGTGAGCATAATGATAACCATCAGCATCTGAGTCAGGATTGCGTGTCCGGTCATGACCAGACCGACCACCAGGAAGAGCACCTGCACGATCTTTTTGTTAACCGAACTCAGCGTATAGGTCAGGATGCGCTGAAAGGTCATGCGGCCTTCCTTGACCGAGGCCACGATGCCGCCGAGTCCTGGCTTGGTCAGCACTATGCCGGCCGCCGACTTGGCAACGTCGGTGGCGGTCGACACCGCGATTCCCATCTGTGCCTGGCGCAATGCGGGCGCGTCGTTGGCGCCGTCGCCGCACATCGCAACATTGTGGCCACCCTTCTGGAATACCTTCACGAGTTTGTACTTGTCCTCCGGCAGGACGCCGGCGAAGACTGCGAATTGCTCGGGCTTCACAGTTTCGCCGATCGGCCCGGGCGGACAAACGGCTCCATCGAGGCCAACCGCACGAGCCACGATTTCAGCCGTCGCAGGGGCGTCACCCGTCACCATCACCGTGCGCACGCCCAGAGTGCGCATCTCCATGACCAACGCCGCCGAGTCAGCTCGCGGCGGATCGCTAAGCGCGATCAATCCCGCCAGCCGCATCGCCGCGGCGGGGCCGGCCGCGACCGCGAGCAACCTGAAACCCTTCGCCTCCAGTTCCTTTGCCGCCGCGGACAACTCCGCCAATGGCGGTGCAAGGCCACTCACCGCGGCATAAGCTCCCTTCACGATCCGCATGGCGCCGCCTCCGCTTGGATCCACGGCAGTCGCCTCGGACGTCTTCTTTGCGGGATCGAAGGGGATGAACTTAGTCAGTTTCGGCAGCTTGGCGCCCTTGGTCGAGGCGGCGGAGCGAATGGCGGCATCGACAGGATCCTGCCCACCGTCCGCGCTCGCTACCGCCGCAAGCCCCAGCAAACTGGCCTCGTCGAAGCCCGGCGCGGGATGGACGGCAGTCACCGTCAATTCGTTGAGCGTCAGCGTGCCGGTCTTATCCACGCATAACACGTCGATACTTGCCGCTTCGTCCACGGCCGAGAGCCGCGTCGGAAGCACGCCGAGGCGCGCTAGCGCGCGGGCGCCCAAAGCAGCCGCAACGGTGAAGGTTGCAGGCAAGGCCACCGGTATCGATGCGAGTATCGCGGTCAGCACCAGCGGTATGATATCGGCAAGCGGCATCGCGAGCCGGTAGGCATACGCCACCAGCATGACGATGACGACGCTATTGAACATCGCGAGATTGCGCACGACGCGGAGCACCGCCTTCTGCTCCGAACTCGTGACATGAGCGGTGCGGACCAGCTCCGCAGTGCGTCCAAACTTCGTGCGCGGTCCGGTCGCCGTGACCTCTGCGACCGCCTCACCGCGCCGCACCAGCGCGCCAGCATAGGTCTGCGCGCCTGCACCACCTTCTATAGGTATGGATTCGCCGGTGAGCATGGACTGATCGAGAAGGACTGAGCCCTCGACAATGTGCACATCGGCCGCAACCACGGCACCCAGCGACAGCTTCACAACATCGCCCGGCACCAAGCCGACCGCTGGCACAGTCTTCCATACACCGTCGCGCCTGACGGACGCGTTCAGGGCCAGCCGCGACTTCAGCGCGGCAAGAGTCGCCTGTGCGCGCGACTCCTGGAAAAACCCGAGCGCGGCGTTGAACACCAGCAGGGCCGCGATGACCGCCGCCTCGACGTACTTGCCGAGCGCAATCTCGAGCACGATCGCCGCCTCGAGCATCCATGGAACGGGCGTCCAGAATTTGCGCAACGCGGAACGCAACGGATGCACCGTCGCGTCGGGCATCGCGTTGGGGCCGAATTTCTTGAGCCGGAGGTCGGCCTCGTCACTGGTAAGGCCGGTCGTCGAGCCATCGCTAGCGCTGGAAGAACCAGCCCTGGGCGCATCTGCGAAAATTGACGCCTCTGCCTTTTGCCAGTCGCCGATCTCGCTTCCCGGTCCGCCGTGGCGCGCCTGGAATATCTCGTAGGCGCGCGTGCGAATCTCGTCCGCGCTCGGCTTCGACTGATTGGACTTGGTAACACTTGCCTCGGACCCATTTTGCGCGGAGTCCTTTGAATCGATTATGGTCTTCGCCTCTTCCGCGGAACTCTTTTCAGTAGCCATCTCTTAGCCCCTGCCAAATTCATTCCATACCGCGCGGACCGTCGCGACCATTTCGACATCTGGGTGGCGTAGGATAGCCCTCGAACACTTGTTACCTGTGCAACTGTGAAAGCTAGCGGAGCATCAGTTGTGGACTGTAAGCCGAATGCATCTCCTAACACCGTGAGCTAGAACTGCTCGGTGGAGTAGCAAAGGACCGTTTCTCTATTTTATCTTAGCAGATTCACAGTCAGGCTCCGCTGGCGATCGGTACTATTGGTTCTTCAGATAACTACCCGATTTGTCGTTCCGATGCCGTTGTACGCCACACTCCGCCTGGGGTGTTCATGTGAATGCGACCATGGCTCGCTCCTTGACTGTAGCTCGTCACAAAACGATTCGGTTGGTCAAACAGAAGGCTAGGAGTTTATGTCATGACGACAATAAACTCGGTTGTAGCCATCGACAAGACTCACATTCAGGCATAGCAGGCTGTTAGGAACCTGCAGAAGTCCGGATTTGACATGAAGATACTGTCAATCGTCGAGTGTGATATTCGCGTCAGCCCGCAGTGAAGCGAAATCCAGATGAAACACTTTTGACCATATGCCCGGCGCGGACGCGGGCAATGCGACTCGCGACATAACCTTTGTCTGCTGACTCCGCGGTGAACGCATTACAAACCGTCGTTTGCTGAATCTGGAATCTTCGCGGACACGAAGCAAATTTGTATCCCCTTGCATTCAAACTGCGGTACGCTAAAATACCGTTTCGAGTGATACTTCCCCGCCGACATTTGCAACTGGTTGCCACGATTCTTGTCGCGTTGAGCATGGTGGCCTTCACGCCTCGATTGCAGCGTACGCACTTACGCGTCTCCTGCGGATCGACCGAGGGCACAACTCTCACCGGGGCACAGCGGTTCACCAATGATTCGTCACGTCTGCCCGATCTCAAGGCTGGATGTGAGGCAAATAGCGTTCCGTTACCGCAGCATCTGAAGCTTATAACCGACGATCAGTCCGCCACACCATCACTGAGTTTCAGAATTACGACTCCTTCCGTACGACCAATAGTAAGACGGTACAAATTGCTCCCCACGCGCGCGGAAAGCCAGGACCCGCTCTAAGCAAACTTCATACTCGTGATTCGCTAGCACGCGAGCAAGTATTCGCGGGCGGTTGTGGTCAAGTTTAAGATTCACCGGCGCAAGCACTTAGCCGGGGATCGGGAGTTTGCATCGTGCCAAGTTTCTCGCTGCGCAATCCGTACACAATCATTGTCGGAGCGCTTGTGATCGTGATTCTGGGTGTAACCGCGTTTTCGCGGATGGCCGTAGACGTCTTCCCCGACATTAAAATCCCCGCGGTTGTGGTGGCTACCTTCTACCAGGGCATGCCTCCGCTTGACATGGAAGACAACATAACCTTCCGCTACGAGCGATTTTTTACACTGGGCAGCAACATTGAGCATATAGAGTCGCGTTCACTGTCAGGCGTGAGCATCATCAAAGTGTTCTTTCAGCCAGGCACCAATATCGAGTCTGCGGCTGCGCAGATGGGAACGCTGGCGATGGCTGATCTCGGAATCATGCCCCCGGGCACGCTTCCACCGCTGGTGCTGCAGTATGACGCATCTTCTCTGCCGGTGGTGCTGGTCACCCTTGAGGGGAAGGGTTATGACGAGACGCAGCTCGAGGATCAAGCGCGTTACAACATTCGCAACCAGCTCGCTACGGTGCCGGGCGCGTCCGCGCCGATTCCCTTTGGCGGCAAATTTCGCCAGGTGATGGCGTACGCAAATCCTCAAGCGCTGCAAGCGCGTGGCCTGTCGTTGATGGACGTCGTCCATGCGCTCGACACCTCCAACCTCATCTTGCCCGCAGGTGACGTCAAGATCGGATCCAAAGATTACTACATCTACTCAAACAGCATGATCGAAAAGGTGCCCGATATCGGCCAGGTACCCGTGAAGATCGGACGTGGTCAGGCACCAGTGCTGATCGACGATGTCGCCAAGGTCGAAGACTCATCTCAAATTCAGTACAACAAGGTGCTCATCAACGGGCAACCGTCAGTATATGTCCCGGTTCTCCGGCAGGTCGGCGCGAATACCATTTCGGTGGTGGATGGCATCAAGCAACTGCTTCCGAAGGTCTTCGGCCTTCCAGCCGGGATGAAGCTTAAAACCATCTTCGACCAGTCCATTTACGTCAGGCAAGCGGTGGCTAGTCTGGAACATGAGGCTATATCCGGTTCGGTTCTGGCCTCGCTTGTGATTCTCATATTTCTCGGCAGCTTCCGATCGACCTTTGCGATCTTTCTGTCGATCCCACTTTCCATTCTGGCCGGCGGATTCGGTCTCTATATCAATAATTCGACCATCAACATCATGACGCTTGGCGGGTTCGCGCTTGCGATCGGCCGGCTGGTCGATGACTCGGTGGTTGTGCTCGAGAACATCAATCGCCATCTGGCAGACGGCAAACAGCCGCAAGCGGCCGCACGAGAAGGCGCTGAGGAAGTCGCTCTGCCGGTTCTCGCCTCGACGATAACTACCTGCATCGTCTTCTTCCCTGTCATGTTTCTGTTTGGAGTCGCCAAGTATCTTTTCAGTGCACTGGCGCTGGCGGTGGTGTTATCGATGGCCGCGTCGTACCTGGTCAGTATGAGCATAATACCGCTCTACTGCGCTCGCTTTCTTACCAGCGAACAGGCGCTCGCGTCGGAACATGGCGAAACATCCGGTATATTCGCGGCCTTCAATCGCGCATATGAGCGCTTCGCCTCCGGTTATGAACGTCTTCTTGAAAACGCGCTGGGCCACAAGTCCGTGGTCATCGCCGGCGTCGCGATCCTGTTCGTAGTCAGCATCGCGATGTATCCGCGTCTCGGTACCGAACTGTTTCCCGAGACCGACGCCGGAACCTTCACGATCAATTTTCGCGCGCCAGCCGGCACTCGTATCGAACTGACCACTGATATGGCGCGTCAAATCGAAGTCATTGTCCGCAAGGTGATTCCACCAGACGACCTCGACATGGTCGTTTCGAATATCGGAATTGCTCCCAGCATATCCGCGATTTACTCACCTAACGCGGCCCAGGACTCAGGTTTCATTCAGGTTGCACTCAAGTCCGGTCACCGGCGTCCGACCAAATACTACGTAGCCGAGTTGAAGCAACTTCTCCCTGCACAACTTCCGGATGCCCGGACCCTGTTTTCCTCGGGGAGCATCGTCGACTCGGTTCTCAATCTCGGGATGATGGCCTCGATCGATGTTCAGTTTGCCGGTAACAGCTTTAGCGAGCTTAATAAGACGGCCAAGGAACTTGAGGAGAGAATCAAGCATTTGCCGGAGGTTTCGCAAAGTTTCATCGTACAAGAGTCGAACTATCCGACACTAAACATACAGGTCGATCGCGTCAGAGCGGCGCGCTTGGGCGTCGCACAGCAGGAAGTCATATCGAATGTGATCACCGCACTCGATTCAAACCTTTATATCAAGCCATCGATCTGGATCGATCGCGCAAACAAAGACGACTACTTTCTAACGGTGCAGTATCCAGGTTCCGACAAGGGCTTTGATTCTCTGGAGGTCCTTCAGAACATTCCAATCGAGACCGTTAACAAGGAGACCGGGCACGCGCAGAGTCTGTTGCTACGAGATGTGGCGTCGATTTCTCCTGAATTCCACCCTTCCGAGGCAGATCACTACAGCATTCAACGTGTTGTCGATCTGCTCGTCGCGCCCAGCACCGAAGATCAGGGTGGCACGCAAGAAAAGATTCAGGACCAGGTCAGCAGGATGACCCTGCCTCCCGGAGTCTCTGTTAGGTATCGTGGCGCGGTAAGCTCGATGCACAAATCCTTCTCTAGCTTCGGCTTCGGGCTCTCGCTGGCGGTGATTCTGCTATACTTGGTGATGGTGGCTCAATTTCGGTCTTTCCTAGACCCCCTCATCATCATGTTCGCGGTCCCGATGGGATTGATAGGAGTCATTTGGACGCTTTGGTTAACCGGAACCACGCTTAACATCGAGTCATTCATGGGGATCATCGTGATGGTCGGTATCGTTGTGTCGAATTCGATTTTGCTCGTAGACTTCGCCAACGAAAGACGTCGCCAAGGACAAGAGTTAAGACGCGCGACGGTCGAGTCGGCTCGCATAAGAATGCGCCCAATTTTGATGACCGCCCTGGCGACAGTGGCTGGCCTTATGCCGATCGCGCTGAAACTAGGCGAGGGATCCGAAGCGTCAGCTCCTCTGGCAAGGGCGGCAGTGGGCGGTCTGATTGTTTCCACCGGGCTCACGCTGTTTCTCGTCCCTTGTGTCTACGAGTTCTTCTATCGGCGGATTCAACAGACAACGGCCGTGCGGGCGCCCAACGGGAACTGACGCCGATGGCCATGATTTTTTTCAACGGAGCGGCGGCAGATAATCGGTGACGACGCAACGAAGTCAGCATAGCGGACGGTCGCTTACGTGAGCGCTGTCTTGATCGCGAATACTGACGTGCGTGATCCGCGACAATAACGAGGTAGAGCAGTGAGGAGTATTGGTTGGGCGGTAACGGCTATTTTGTCAATCGCCGTTTTCTCGGCGGGCGGGTGCAATGCGCCGGTTACCATGACGATACCTCAACGAGCGACGGTGGACGTTGTCCATCCGCGTCGCGGTGAAATAGCCAAGACTATCGACTTGCCAGGCGATGTAGTGGGTTTCTATGAAGCCGCGCTTCACTCGAAGGTCACAGGATACTTGAAGACTATTAGCGTCGACAAAGGCGACTCGGTGAGGGCGGGTCAGGTACTGGCCGAAATCGAGGTACCGGAACTGCAGTCGAACCTGGTGCGGTCGCAGGCGAGCCTCGAAATCGAGCGCATAACTTACGATCGTCTCAAGAAGGTTCAGCAGAGTGACTCACGGTTAATCTCACAGCAAGACGTCGATATGGCCTACGCGAAGTATCGCGAGGCTCAGGCCGCGGTAGCGACCCTGCAGACTATGTTCGGATATACCAAAATCATCGCCCCTTTCGATGGAGTAATCACAGGCCGATTCGCCGATCCCGGGGCGCTGATCCGCGCCGGTGGCGGTGACCTTGGGGTTGATGAGACCTCGGGGTTGATCTCCCCGGGAGCTACCGAGGGCGCCGGAGGACACCGTGAGGGCGGCGGGCCGATCCTGACGCTTGCCGACATAGATAAACTGCGTATCTATACCTACGTTCCGGAAGCTTCATATCCGTTCATCCATTTTGGGACCCCGGCGACGCTGCGTTTCGATGAATTTCCCGATCGAGTATTCAAAGGCACCGTTGCCAGATATGCGTCGTCGCTCGACCTCGCAACACGGACAATGCTGACCGAGATCGACATAGACAATCCAAAACGCATAATTTACCCGAGGAGCTATGCACACGTCACTATCGAGCTGGTCCGGCATCCTAACGCTTTGAGTGTCCCGGCCTCAGCGATTCACGGATCCAGAGACTCGGCGCGCCTGTTGATCGTGAACGACGGTCGTCTTGTCGAAGTTCCGGTGAACACCGGAATTAGCAGTGGCGCCTATGTCGAAGTAACGTCGGGCCTGTCCGCCCAATCACTGGTGGTAGTAACCTACAGCAACACTCTCACTCCGGGACAGCAGGTAGTTTGCCGGATCCAGAACGGAGATATGCAGGGTACATCATCGTCGGTTCAAAGTTCCGACTGAGCTGAACAAACTAAAGAGTCGACGCAACATCGATGGTGGAACAGGCAGGTAATCTGACAATGGAATCTTCGCGAATCCTGGTTCTTTGCGCATGCGTGCTCCTTTCGGCGCATCGCGTCGCTGATGCAGCGGGCCCTACGGCGGGGATACCCGGTGATGCGCAAGCTACGGCATCCGCCCCCGGGACGCCAATGATGCCTGGAGAGAACTGGCCGCTAGGGACTTCGTCGACTGTCAACCCCTCGACCCTCAGCGTAACAGCTCAATCCCAGCCCACCAACTCCACCGGAGGGCCGATTCCGCCAGGCTCCCAATTGACGCTCAAGGATGCAATCGCGATCGCTCTGAAATATCACCCAAGACTGCAGGAAGCAGCGGACAACACCAGCGCCGCGCAGCAGCAGATCGGCCAGGCGCGATCATACCTGGGACCGCAACTCTTTGGCGCGGCACAATATCTGCGCAGCACCGACAACGGCATCGGCAATGCAAGTTACTACAATCCCGACGGAGCATTTCCGCGATTGACTGGAACAAATCACGCCCTGCCTTCAAATGATGTTTCGCAAAATTCGGACACCAGCAATAACTACATGGGGGGCGTGATGCTCTCCCAGTTTCTTGTCGACTTCGGCCGCCGGCATGGCTTTGTTTCGGAGCGCCAGTTTGAGGCCGCTGCCGCGGCTGCCGATCAACAGCTCACCGAGCTTGATCTGATCTTCGAAGTCTCTCAACGATACTTCGCGTTGCTGCAGGCGAAACGATTGATCGCGGTTTACGAGAAAGCAGTGGAGCAGCGCCAGTATCACCTGCACGAGGCCCAGGTTAAGGCTAATGCCGGCCTGCGGCCACAGATCGATACCTATGTAACGGAAGCCGAAGTGGAGCGAGCCCAATTGCATCTTGTCGATGCGCGCAATGAGCACGAAGATGCAAAGGTTGCCCTCGACAATGCTTTGGGGCTGAGTGACTCGGCGCCTGGATACGAACCGGCAGACATCTTAACTTACTATCCGGTTAAGGATTCATTGCAGGTTTTGCTTGACACCGCTTTTCGGTCCAGACCTGATCTGACGGCGCTTCAGGATCAAGCAAAGGCGATGGGAGCGAGAATCGTCCAGTATAAGAGTGACTACTATCCTACTGTCAACGCTGTAGGCGGGTACTCGGCGTTGGGGACCGGGACTCCTGCTGTAAACAATTTCAACGCCGGAATAGTAATCACCTGGCCAATCTTCAACAGCTTTCTTACCACTGATCAAATTGCAGAGACCAGGCTTCGGCAACACGCGATCCTTCGCGCGATCGAAGACCTTCGGCAGGAAGTAATCTTGCAGGTTCATACCGCATTTCTCAATTGGCAGGCTTCTCTTCAACGCATCATGCGCGCGGAAAAGACACTTGCTGCTTCGCGCGCGGAACTGGAACTCGCGGAGAAGCGCTACGAAGCAGGGCTGACGAGTATTATCGAACTAGAAGATGCGCAACGTAACTATACTTATGACGATGCCGCGTACGCCGACGCTCTCTATGGATTCTCTACCACCAAGGCAGCGGTTGACAGAGCGACAGGCCGATCGCTGTCGGAAGTCCAGCGGTAATAGCCAATTTGCAACGAGCCTCCGCATCCTAAGGGAAGCTATGCTGAAATATACCAAGATATTGTGTGCGTTTGACTTCGATGGAAATTCGACGGCCGCATTGCTTCTGGCGAGCGCATTAGCCAAGGAGAACAACGCCACGCTTCACATACTGCACATTGCCAGGGTGCCTACCCAGGATATGGACGTCCCGCTTCCGTTTGATGCCGAACCTCGTTGGGAGAAGGACGCCAGAGCCAAGCTCGCGCAAATTGCCAAAGACACGACGACGGCAGGAGTGCAATATGTGATCGATGTCAGGACGGGAGTGCCTGATATCGACATCGTGCGAGTTGCTCGCGAGCTCGCAGTGGACTTGATCGTAATAGCTACACACGGGCGCACCGGTTTCAAGCATTTCGCTTTAGGGAGCGTCGCCGAACGTGTGGTCCGGGAAGCGCCCTGCCCCGTGCTTGTGACGCGAGCGACGTTTCCAGCATCCGTGCCTGTTTCACGCTCACCATAAATCAAAGAGTCATCGACATTTTCCGGCGTGCCTCTCGCGCTTTGGCGCGAATCCCTGCCCGAGGTTTCGGGCTGCCCGCCTGGCCAGCGACCACGTGATCGATATTTCCCAGGTCGGTGCCAGATTCAATTACGGCAGAAACTCCGCCCGCGCCACCGTGACCGCGTTGGCGGTAATATTGGCGAAGCCCGCTCTTAAGAAGGCTCTCTGACTCAGGCCGGCCGCTTTTTCACCCGCCGAGTCGGTGATGATTTCGCCGCTGGGGTTTTCGGTCTGACTGTGAGCACCGGGCACGGCGCTTCCCGGACCACACGTTCGGTAACGCTACCCAGAACGAAATGACGAAGACCCCTGCGTCCATTAGTCGCCATTACGATCAGGTTGGCGCCCAATCGTTTCGCTGCTTGAAGAACCTCGACGCCTGGATCGCCCGTCATGACTTCGATTTCGTAGCGGGCTTTGCCATTGACTTTCCCGCGCGCCAGCCGCGCAAGCTTGGTTCGCGCGGCAGCCTCCATCTTATCGAAAGGTAACGCCACCTCAGGTCCGGGAGGTATTGCAACTACGTGAAGCAGGTAGAGAGTCGCTTTTCGCTCTTGGGCGAGTTCCAAGGCAAGCCGCAGAGCCACGAGCGAGTTCGGGTCGAATGCAACCGGACAGAGAATCCTTTCGAATTGAAGCATCTGGTCCCTTTTTGACAAACGCAATCCGGCAGTTTCGAGCAAACGCCCGCAACCGCTTGCGCTGTCGATAAACCTTACGACGTATACATTAGACGCCGCAAAATTGGGACCGTGAGGAAATCGGCGCACGGCCCTCCATTTCGGGTTATAAGGGCCGTGCGAGAAAAAGTTGCGCGGGAATAAAAAACGTGCAGATACAATCACGCGCCAAGTCAGGCACCGGCGCGTGATTCAGAAGACCATTGAGGGCTTCACTCGCAACAGTCAACTGCGACCATGACCGTCCCCGTGTCCGCCGCCTCCGTGTCCGCCACCCGTATGCGCTGCAACTGCATGCCCGCTGCCACCGACAGAACGACCACCGCCAAATGAATGCCCACCAGCTAGCCCATTGCCACCGACGTTATGTCCGCCAGTGAATGCATGTGCGTCGCGATATAAGCCATGATTCCAATCATGGCCACCGTACCATCCATCGCCCCATCCGCCGTACCCGCCTCGGAAACCAGGTTCATACACAGGGTATCCGCCGCCATATGCATATGACGGACCCATGCCGATGCCGGAATATGCAGGGGACCCATTTCCACCGCCGTAGCCGTATCCAGGACCGTAGCACCCTTGAAGCGCCAGCATTCCAAGCGCTAGAAAAGGCGCCGACAACATCAAAATTTTGCGCTTCATTTTCGTTTGCCTCACCTATAAGACGTCGAACTGGACCCGCTCGATACACTTGCAGATGAGGCCTGAATCCTCGCAGTCATCATCACCCGGAAACGTGAGCATTGAGCAGCGCCAGCGCACACAGCGCGGAACCACTTCTTAACAGTTGTTCAGATTGTCACAGCAGGCTGAAGCTGCATCGAACGCTTCATTCTTATTCTTCGGCCTGCTTTCTGTCTTTGAAAAATCCGAACAGATATTGCGCGACGCGTCGCATCTGGATTTCCTCCGAGCCCTCCGTGATGCGATAGCGCCGGTGATGCCTGAAAATGTGCTCGAATGGCTTATGCCGCGAGTACCCGATCGCGCCATGCACCTGCATCGCGCGGTCCGCCGCTTCGCACACCAACCGGTTCGCCCGGTAGTTGCACATCGCGACCTTGTCGGAAAGTTTGAGCGCAACCTCGGGCTTCGACATTTGATCCATCTGCCACGCGGTCTTGTGGATGAGGTTGCGGATCATCTCGGCTTCGGTGTGCA
>Ga0187883_10001714_pt1 | contig 13337 bp, 10 predicted proteins | sample June2016WEW_20_1_2_FD_132966 | JGI IMG/M metagenome (GOLD analysis project Ga0187883, IMG submission 132966) | Peatland microbial communities from SPRUCE experiment site at the Marcell Experimental Forest, Minnesota, USA - June2016WEW_20_10 | ecosystem: Environmental > Terrestrial > Soil >...
CAGGTGGCCAACGAGATCAGCCACTACGAGGCGACCATCGAGGCTGAGCGGGCCTCCCAGGAAGAGGCCACCGACCAGGCCGCCGACGCGCTGCTGCTGGACGCCCCGGACATCGTCCCGGTCATCAGTTAATTAAGTCCGGGCGGTCCAGGGGGTTGCCCCCGGACTGGCAGAGCGTCGGGGAGGCGGGGCCCGCCGTAGGCGGGTGCTCGCCGAGCCGGCGTTCGGCGCGAAGCGGCGAGCGGGGGGTCCAGGGGGGTTGCCCCCCGGACCAATACAGCCTCCGGCGCTCCCCGCCTCGGCCGGCGCAGCGCTGCAAGCCTGGCACTAAACTCTGCCCATGTCCTCTAGGCCACGCGCGTTTTCCGGCATCCAGCCGACCGCCGACTCCTTCCACCTCGGTAACTACCTGGGCGCTGTCCGCCAGTGGGTGGCGCTTCAGGAGACGCACGAGGCGTTCTACTGCGTGGTGGACCTGCACGCGATCACGCTGCCGCAGGACCCGGCCCAGCTGCGCCAGCGGACCAGGGTCGCGGCCGCGCAGCTGTTCGCGGCCGGGCTCGACCCCGAGCGGGCGGTGGTATTCGTGCAGAGCCACGTGCCCCAGCACACGGAGCTGGCCTGGGTGCTCGGCTGCATCACCGGGTTCGGCGAGCTCAGCCGGATGACCCAGTTCAAGGACAAGGCGGCCAAGGGCGGCGCACAGCAGGCCAGCCTGGGGCTGTTCAGCTACCCGGTCCTGCAGGCCGCCGACATCCTGCTCTACCAGACCAGCGAGGTGCCGGTCGGTGAGGACCAGCGGCAGCACCTGGAGCTCAGCCGGGACCTTGCCGTGCGGTTCAACCATCGCTACGGGCCCACGTTCAGGGTGCCCGCAGCCCTGATCGTGTCCGGCGTCGCGAAGATCACCGACTTGCAGGAGCCGACCGCGAAGATGAGCAAGTCGTCCTCGTCGGTCGCGGGCATCATCGACGTGCTCGACGAGCCCAGCGTGATCCGCAAGAAGATCGCCCGGGCGGTCACCGACCCGGGCAGCGAGGTCCGCGCGGACGAGAAGGACAAGCCCGGCGTCACCAACCTGCTGCGCATCTACTCCGCGCTGACCGGCGAGGACATCGCGGCGCTGGAGGCCAGGTACGCCGGGGTGGGTTACGGCACGCTCAAGAAGGACCTGGCCGAGGTGGTTGTCAGCGCTCTGGCCCCGATCCGGGAACGGACCGAGAAGCTGCTCGCCGACGAGGCCGAACTGGACCGTCTGCTGGCCCACGGGGCCGACCGGGCGCGGCCGGTGGCGCGGGAGACCATGGCCCTGGTCATGGACCGGGTGGGTTTCCTCCGCGCACCCGGCGCCTGAGCACGATCACGACGCTCCCGGCCACCAGGGCCGCGAGCAGCAGCGCGCCGATCCCCGTGGCGACCGGGAAGCCGGCCGGCTGAACCAGGCGAGCCGCCCGCTGGCCGCTGGCCCGGTGCTGGCCAGCCCTCCGCGCGGTGGACCCATGGGTGGCGCCACCATGCCCGGTGCCGCCGGTCGCCGCCGGGTGCGCGGCAGGCAGCGGGCGCACCAGCGTGCCGACCGGGTTGACCTTCCCGTCCATGGCGAAGCCCCAGTTCAGCAGCTTGGCCGCGTACGTCATCTCGGTGAGCGGGACGCAGTGCATGATAGTCACGACGAGCGTGTGGCCGTCCCGCCGGGCCCAGGCGATGAACGTGGTCTCGGACGCGGTGGTCCAGCCGATCTTCCCGCCGAGGTCGCCGGGGTAGGTGTTCAGCATCGTGTTCTGGTTGAACAACTCGATCGAATGGCGGCGATACAGCGGGAACATGGCCGTCCGGGTCGCCTCGATCCGCATGAACTCCGGCATGGTCAGCGCCTGCCGGGCGAACAGGGCCAGGTCGTAGGCGGAGGTGTGCTGCCCCCTGGCGTTCAGCCCGTTTGGCCTCCGGGCCACGGTGTCGTCGGCCTGGAGCCGGTGCGCCTCGGCGTTCATCATGGCCACGCCCCTGGTGTAGGAGCCGGTCGCCTGGGCGAGGGAGATCGCCGCGTCGTTCGCGGAAATCAGCAGCAGGGCCTGGAACAGGTCGGACACCTCATACGCGCGGCCCTTGACCAGCCCGACCTTGTTCGGCGTGACGTCGGCGGCCAGGGCCGAGGTGACCACAGTGGCGCGGGAGTTCAGCACCGGCATCAGTGCGTCCGCGGTGAGCACCTTCAGCGTGCTGGCCGGCAGGAAGTGCCCGTGCGGGTCCTTGGCCGCCAGCACCTGCCCAGTTCCCGCGTCTGCGATCACGTAGGAGGAGGCGGGCACGGAGGGCAGCCGCCGGGCCCCGTGGGCCGGGTAGTGGACGATGATGCCCCGGCCCGCCAGTTCCGGCCCGCCCACTGCAGTGCCTTTCACCACGGGGCCGCCCGCCACGGGGCCGCCCGCGCCCTCGCTCACCCCTTGGGCCTGGGCGGCGGCACCGGCGCCGGGCGGTGTTCGTTGCGGCTGGGCGAGGTGGGCCGCGGCGGCCGGATGCCCGGTGGCGGCCCCGGCCAGGGCCGGCGGGGCCGTCAGCGGAACCACGACGAGCAGTGCGGCTGCCGCCGCGACCGCGCCGGTCCGGGGGTGCCGCATCCGGGCGGGCCAGCCCGCCCGGGTCAGTCCCGGCCGCATCCTCGGCTTGCTCACTTTTAGTAGTCCATAATCGCAGAATTGGTAACTGTCCGTGTGAGGTGTGGGTTGCCCCGGGTCCGGGGCCGGTCCGATGTGGCGAAGTTCGTTTAGGCGTCTGGAGTACCCGCCCTTAATCTTGGCTCATGGGACGTGAGTCGGAGTCGGGGCTGCCTGTTGAGCCCGTGTACGGACCTGGTCAGCCAGCTGGCTTCGACCCGGCAGAGAAGCTCGGGCAACCAGGGCAATACCCGTTTACCCGCGGCGTGTACCCCACGATGTACACCACCCGGCCGTGGACCATGCGGCAGTACGCCGGGTTCGCTACCGCGGAAGATTCTAACCGGCGCTACCACGAGCTGATCGAGGCGGGAACCACCGGCCTGTCGGTCGCCTTCGACCTGCCGACCCAGATGGGGTACGACTCGGACGCCCCGCTGGCCCACGGCGAGGTCGGCAAGGTCGGCGTGGCCATCGATTCCGTCGAGGACATGCGGATCCTGCTGCGCGGGATTCCGCTCGGCGACGTCTCCACCTCGATGACGATCAACGCCCCGGCGGCTCTGCTGCTCCTGCTGTACCAGCTGGTGGCCGAGGAAGAGGGCGTGCCCGCGTCCGCGCTGACCGGGACGATCCAGAACGACATCCTCAAGGAATACATCGCCCGGGGAACCTACATCTACCCTCCGGTCCCGTCGCTGCGCCTGGTCGCGGACACCTTCGCCTACTGCAGGACGGAGATCCCCCGCTGGAACATGATCTCGATCTCCGGGTATCACATGGCGGAGGCCGGCGCGACGCCCGTGCAGGAGATCGCGTTCACGCTGGCCAACGCCAAGGAGTACGTGCGTGCCGCGGTCCGCTCCGGCCTCGCGGTGGACGAGTTCGCGCCGCGCCTGTCGTTCTTCTTCGTGGCCCGGACCACGCTGCTGGAGGAGGTGGCCAAATTCCGGGCCGCCCGGCGGCTGTGGGCGCGGATCATGCGCGAGGAGTTCGGGGCCAAGGATCCCAAGTCCCAGATGCTCCGGTTCCACACCCAGACGGCCGGCGTCCAGCTGACCGCGCAGCAGCCCGAGGTGAACCTGGCCCGGGTGACCGTGCAGGCGATCGCCGCGGTGCTCGGCGGCACCCAGTCGCTGCACACCAACGCCTACGACGAGGCCATCGCGCTGCCCAGCCAGAAGGCGGCCCGGCTCGCGGTGCGCACCCAGCAGGTGCTCGCGAACGAGACCGACCTGACCGCCACCGTCGATCCGTTCGCCGGTTCCTACGCGATGGAATCGATGACCGACGATGTCGCGGACGCGGCGGACGAGCTGATGGCCCGGGTCGAGGATCACGGCGGTGCGGTCGCCGCCATCGAGCAGGGCTTCCAGAAGGCCGAGATCGAGCGCTCCGCCTACCAGGTGACCCGGGAGATCGACGCCGCGGAGCGGGTGGTGGTCGGGGTCAACAGGTTCACCGTGCCGAGCGACGACCCCTACGTGCCGTTGCCGGCTGATCCCGCGCTCGAGGAGAAGCAGGCCCAGCGGCTGGCCACGCTGCGCAGCGAGCGGGACGGCGATGAGTTCCGCCGTCGCATCGACGACCTGAAGAAGGCCGCCTCCGGCACCCAGAACATGCTGATCCCGGTGCGCGAGGCGCTGCGGCACCGGGCCACCGTGGGCGAAGTGTGCGACGCGCTGCGCGAGGTCTGGGGCATCTACCGGCCGCCCGACCTCGGCTGACCAGGCCGCCGGAACATGTCACGCCAGGGACCGTGCATCATGCTGCGTCATCGCGCTTACCGAGAGTTATCAATCGTAAGCGGGTTAGTAGCGGGGCGCCGGTGGCGTGAGCCGCGTGCGGCCGGGGGTGCGGAGCAGTCCCGGGGGAGACCAGGAGGAGGTCTGCGGTGGCTATCTGGTGGAACGGCTCCCAGGGCGCGACGCTGGGCATCGAGTGGGAACTTCAGCTGATCGACGCGGTCAGTAAGCTGCTGCGCCAGGACGCGCTGGAGGTCATCTCCGCGCTCCGGGGGCCGGGCGAGGCCGGGACGCAGCCCAAGATTCACGACGAGCTCATGCAGTCCACGGTCGAGGTGGTCACCGGCGTCTGCAGTACGGTATCCGAGGCCGTAGCGGACCTAGCCGCGACAATTGCTGACCTTCAGCGGATCACGGATATGCGCGGTACGATTCTGGCCTGCGCCGGAACACATCCTGTCAGCGATTGGCGGGATGCCAAGATGGCGCCCGTTCAGCGCTATGCGGAACTCGTCGAGCAGTTGCAGTGGCTGGCCCGCCGGATCCAGACTTTTGGTGTGCATGTTCACGTGGGGCTTCGTGATGGCAGCAAGGCGATTCCGATCGTCAATGCTCTCGCCGCTTATCTGCCGCACTTCCTCGCGCTGACCGCGTCGAGCCCGTTCTGGGGAGGGCACGACACCGGGCTCGCCTCGAGCAGGGCGGTCATCTTTGGCGGGTTGCCGACCGCGGGTCCGCCGCAACTGCTGGCGGACTGGAGTGAGTTCGAGGGGTACATGGACACGCTGCTGCGGGCCGGGACCATCCGGAGCATCAAGGAAGTGTGGTGGGATGTCCGGCCGCATCCTGACCTCGGCACGGTCGAGATCCGCATGTTCGACGGTGTCCCGACCATGCGGGAGGTCGGCATGGCCGCCGCCCTGTCGCAGAGCCTGGTTCACCTGCTCGACACCCAGATGGACCGTGGCTACCGGCTGCCCGCCCAGCCGTCCTGGGTCGTCCGGGACAACCGCTGGCGGGCGACCAGGTATGGTCTCGACGCCATCGTGATCACGGACGCGGCTGGGTCGACCGCGCCGCTGCGCGATGAGCTGTACGAGCTGTACCTGGAGATACAGCCGGTCGCACAGCGGCTGGGCTGCGCGGACGAGCTGGACGTGCTCGGCGAGGTGCTCGAACGGGGCGCCTCCTACGAGCGGCAGCGAGCCGTGGTGGCAACAGGCGGGGGGCTGACGGACGTGGTTGACGCGCTGGTCACGGAGTTCGCCGAGGACCGGTTCGTCCGCCCGGGGGAGGTGGCGAATGCCGAATGACCCTGTGCGCGCGGATCTCGGCTCATTCCTGGCCGCGCACGAGGCTGAGCTGATCGACTTCCGCCGCGACATGCACGCCCATCCCGAGCTTGGCTACCACGAGCACCGGGCCACGCGGCGGATCGCGCTCCGGCTGGCGGCGGCGGGCCTGCGCCCGATGATCCTGCCCAAGGGAACCGGGCTGATCGCGGATATCGGCGACAACTCCGGCGGCGAGCCGCTGGTGGCGTTGCGGGCCGACCTGGACGCGCTGCCGCTGAGCGACGAGAAGCAGGTCTCCTACCGCTCGACCGTGCCCAACACGTGCCACGCCTGCGGGCACGACGTGCACACCACCATCGTCCTGGGCGCGGGGCTGTTCCTGGCCCAGCAGGCCGCCGCGGGCCGCCTGCAGGGACGAGTCCGGCTCATCTTCCAGCCGGCCGAGGAGGTGGCCGGTGGCGCGCTGGACGTCATGGCCGCCGGCGGTATCGCCTCGGTGGACCGCATCTTCGGCCTGCACTGTGACCCGCGCCTGGATGCGGGCAAAGTCGGGGTGCGCAGCGGCCCCATCACCGCTGCCTGTGACCGCATTACCGTCAGGGTGACCGGGCCGGGCGGACATACCGCCCGGCCCCATTTGACTGCCGATCTGGTTTACGCGCTGGGCAAGATCGTCACCGAGCTGCCCGCCGCGCTGTCCCGGCGGGTCGACCCCCGGTCCAGCCTCAGCCTGGTGTGGGGCCGCGTCAGCGCCGGCACCGGGGCCAACTCCATCCCCGACGACGGGGTGGTGGAGGGCACCGTCCGCTGCCTCGACGACAAGGCCTGGCATGAGGCCCCGGACCTGCTCAAGGCCCTGATCGAGTCGGTGGCCAGCGCCTACGGGGTCATCGCCGACCTGGCCTACCAGCGGAGTGTCCCGCCCACGGTGAACGAGCCGTCCAGCACGGCGCTGCTGTCCGCCGCGGCCGAGCGGGTGCTCGGCCCCGACGCGATCACCACCACCCAGCAGAGCCTGGGCGGGGAGGACTTCGCCTGGTACCTGGAGTCGGTGCCGGGCTCGCTGGCCCGGCTGGGCACCCGGGTTCCCGGCTCCGGCCAGGACTTCGACATCCACCAGCCCACGTTCGACGTGGACGAGCGCGCGATCGGCATCGGGGTGCGGCTGCTGGCCGCCGCCGCGATCGCCGCCGTCCGGGGCAGCTCGGTCGCCCCCGAGCCCCTCTCGGACGGCGCCCGCGCCTAGCCTCTCCGCCAGGAACCGCGACGAGTCCCGCGACGCTTGCGGGGTCGCCCTTCATTGGGCCTTCCTCGCCGCGCTGATCGCGGCCCAGACCGGGCAGGGCCGGGCGCGTACGGCGGTGGCAGGTGTTGGGCCGGACCGGCGTAGGCTGGGCCCGCAGCTGGACGGCGGGCTGCCCACCGCCCTGGCGGGCTCGCCTCTGCCTGCCCGGCTGGGCTGGCCCTGGGTGACATGGCCGGCTGGGCCGGCCCTGGGTGACATGGAGCGCAGTGGCGGTGTTCTCGCGGCAGGATCTGCTCAGCGAGCGGCAGGTTTACCGGACTACCGGATCCCTGGTGGCCTGGTGGGCATGGGCCGTGTTCGCAGCCGTGCTCCTGGTCGTGCTCGCGCTGCGTCATCACGACCATACGGCGCTCGTCACGGCCGTCGTGGTTATCGCGATCACCGGGATCATGTTCGCGTGCGCGCTGCGTCCCCGGATCGTGGCCAGCGCCGCGGGCCTCACCGTGGTGAACCCACTGCGGGCACACGTGCTCCCGTGGTCCGCGGTGACCCAGGTGGACCTGGTCCACAACGTCCGGGTCCACTACCGCGGGCCGGCCGGCAACAGGATCGTGCACAGCTGGGCGGTCCAGTCATCGGGGCGGTCCATGAAGCGCAGCGAGTTGCGGGCCCGGCGCGCCGCCCGCCGTGGGACGGCCCCGGTGCCCGGATACGCGAAACTCCCCGGCGAGGCCCAGGCCGCGCTGGCGGGATCAGCCGCTGAGTTCATCGCCCGGCAGCTAGACGAACGGGCCCGGATGCAGCGATCCGCCGCCGCGCCGGACGTCGCCCCCGCCGGCCCCCAGGTGCGCTGGACCTGGGGTCCCATCGCGGCGATGGCGGTTCCGTTGCTGCTGCTGGCGGTAGTGGCGCTGGCCTGAGGTCGGCCGGCGGCCTGGCCATGTGCGGGCCGGAGCCGGACGTGACCCGTCCGGGCTCTCCGCAGTCCTGGCCGGGAACCCGCGGCTGGCCTGGGCTCTAAGCGCCCCGTGGTCAGGTGCCCCATGGTCAGGTGTCCCGTGGTCAGGTGTCCCGTGGTCAGGTGCCCAGTGTTCAGGTGCCCAGTGACACGCAGGGCCGGGCGCGCAGCCCGGCCACGTAGTCGGCGGGAGCGCCCGCCATCTCGGCCGCGTCCGCCACGATGCCCAGGTAACGCGCCGAGGGCAGACCGCCCTCGTAGTCGTTGAGCACGTAGAGCCAGGCGGCCACGTCGCCGTCCAGCGTCTGCACCCGGACCCTTATCTTCTGGAAGTACCCGAGGTGCACGCCGTCCCAGTGGTCCAGCACCCGTTCATCCAGGTCGGACAGCTCGTACAGGACCACGAAGACCCGCTCGGCGGCGTCTTCCACGACCGTGGCCAGGGCGCCTTCCCAGCTGATGTCCTCGCCACCGAAGGTGAGCCGCCAGCCTTCCAGCCAGCCGCTCCCGCGCATGGGCGAATGCGGACAGCGCTCGGCCATGAGCGAAGGGTCCATATTGGTGGCATATGCCGCGTACAGCTCCACGGCTCACCAGCGTAACGAGGCAAAGCATCGTTGCGGCAGATCTGCGGTAACCCGAGGGCTCCTCACCGGGAGGGCGGCGTCCGCGCTCTCCGGGCGGCCGGGAAGAATGATGCAGCGTGAGCCAGCCGCGCGAGAGAATCGTGATCCTGGGGGGCGGACCGGGCGGGTACGAGGCGGCCCTCGTGGCCGCGCAACTCGGCGCCCAGGTGACCGTGGTGGACAGCGATGGCCTGGGCGGCGCCTGCGTGCTGACCGACTGCGTGCCGTCCAAGACCCTCATCGCGACGTCCACCACCATGTCCGTGGTGCACGGCGCAGAGGACCTTGGCATCCGGATCGGCCCGCCCCCGGGCGGCGGCTCCCCGGGCGGCGGCTCTCTGGGCGGCGGCTCCCCGGGCGGCGGGGCTGTCTCCGGGCGTGCCTACGCGGCGTCGGCGGGCCGCGCCGGGCGCGGGCTCGCGCGGGTGGACGCGCCCCGGCTCTACGCGAGGGTCAAAGCGCTGGCCAAGGCCCAGTCCGCGGACGTCGAACTGCGGCTGTCCGCCGAGGGAGTCGAGATCATCAACGACCGCGGTGCGCTGGCCGGCCCGGGCACGGTCATCGCGGGCGGCCAGCGCATCCAGGCCGGGGCCGTGCTGATCGCCACCGGCGCGATGCCCCGGGTACTGCCCGGCGCGGAGCCAGACGGCGAGCGGATCCTGAACTGGCGCCAGATCTACGACCTGCCCGACCTGCCCACCGAGCTGATAGTGGTCGGCTCCGGGGTGACCGGCGCCGAGTTCGCCAGCGCCTACCAGGCCCTCGGTTCCCAGGTCACCCTGGTCTCCTCGCGGGAGCGGGTGATGCCGCACGAGGACGCGGACGCGGCGGTCGTGGTGGAGGACGTATTCCGGCGTCGCGGGATGACCGTCCTGGGCCGGTCCCGCGCCGCGGCGGTCAAGCGGACCCGCGACGGCGTGGTGGTCACGCTGGAGGGCGGCCGGACCGTGCGCGGCTCGCACTGCCTCCTCACCGTGGGCATGGAGCCGGCCACCCGGGGCCTGGGCCTGGAGGAGGCCGGGGTCACCCTGGACAGCCAGGGTTTCGTCGAGGTGGACCGGGTGTCTCGGACCACGGCCCGAGGGGTGTACGCGGCCGGCGACTGCACCGGCGTGATGATGCTCGCGTCCGTGGCGGGCATGCAGGGCCGGATCGCCATGTGGCACACGCTGGGTGAGGCGGTCCAGCCGATCAGGCTGGACCACGTGGCCGCGACGATCTTCACGGATCCGGAGATCGCGACCGTGGGGGTGACCGCGGACGCGGTCGAATCGGGGGCCGAGGATGCGGTGGCGGTCAAGCTGCCGCTGGTCACCAACGCGCGGGCCAAGATGCAGGGCTTCCGGGACGGGTTCGTGAAGCTGTTCGCCCGGCGGGGGACAGGGATCGTGCTCGGCGGGGTCGTGGTCGCGCCGCGGGCCAGCGAGCTGATCCTGGGCGTTTCGCTGGCCGTGGAGCAGTCACTGACCGTGGATCAGATGGCCCACACGTTCGCGGTCTACCCGTCACTGTCGGGCAGCCTGACCGAGGCGGCTCGCCGGCTCATGCGCCCTGCCGGCGACCGCCGCTGACCCCCTCCGCCACTGCGCCAGGCCTCACTGTCCCCTCCAGCCACGTCGATCCCTTTAGCATCTTTTGTCACGTGCTTTCTTTCGTGATCACACGATTGGTGTCGCTATCACGACACCAATCGTCTGATCACGAACGGGCCCAGGCCTAGCCGGAGGTCCCCCGGGCGAACTGGCGGGGCAAGAGGGACTGGTAGGACAAGAGGGATTGGTGAGGACGCGGGAGTGGGAGCCTGGGGCGGCGGGAGGCCAGGACCGGCGGTACGGAGCGGCCTGCCGGGACCGGCGGGACGGGCTGGGGCGGCCAGGACCGGCGGTAAGGAGCGGCCGGCCAGGACCGGCGGTACGGAGCGGCCGGCCGGGACCGGCGGGACGGGCTGGGGCGCCATAAGGCCGGTAGGCCTGCGGTGCCCCGGCCGCACCCGGCCGTGCCCGGCCGTGCCCGGCCGTGCCCGGCCGTGTTAGTGGGTGGGGTGGCCCAGATCAGGGTCATTGGGCACGGGCAGGTCATGCTGGCGCAGCCGGTTGGCCCGCAAATCGTCGGCGTAGACGGTCACCGTGAACAGGCTGCCGCACAGGATGAGGGCCACCATGGTCAGGCTGACCCAGATCGGCGCGGGCAGCAGGATCGCCAGCACGGTCACGACGATCGCGCAGACGGGGATCATGACGGCCAGGTGCCGGAGCACGGTCCGGCCGCGCCAGCCCGCGTCGGTCAGCTCGTGCCGTACCCAGTGCACGTTATCGGCCGGGAGCCGGAACCCGTAGGCGAACCGAAGCCAGCCGAGCGGCCCCGGGTCGCCTTCCAGCCGGGTCAATGGGGTCTCCGGTGGCGCGGCGCGATCGGCCTGCCGCACTTGGTGGCCCGAGCGCGCGCGACGGTGGCTGCACCGCTGCGCGCGGTGGTGGCTGCACCGGCCAGGGGAGGCATGGACCTAGTCTCCCAGCCGCCGTCACCCGCTGGGCCGGTGGCCGGCCTCCCGCTGGGCCGGTGGCCGGCCTCCCGCCGGGGCGTCACCCGCCTGACCGCCGCCCGGGAAGCTAGCCCTCCAGCTTGCAGATAACCGCCCCCGCCGTCACCGTTTGACCGATCTCCACGGCCAGGCCGGTCACCGTGCCGTCCTTGTGCGCGGTCAGCGGCTGCTCCATTTTCATCGCCTCGAGCACCACTACGGTGTCGCCGGCGGACACCTGGTCGCCCTCGGCCGCAACGATCTCGGTGATCGTGCCCTGCATCGGGCTGGCGAGATCGTCCCCGCTGGCGGGGCCCGCCACATGGCCCCGGGCCCGCCGCCCGCGGGCCGCCCGGCCGGCACCGGCCGCGGTTCCGGCCGCGGGCGCATCTGCGATCCCGAGCCCGGCCGGGAGCACCACCTCGAGCCGCTTGCCGCTCACTTCCACCGTGATCCGCTCACGCGGCCCGTCCATCTGGCTGTCCAGATGGCTGCGCACTTCGCCGGAGGCTGGCCCGGACCAGGGCTCGATTGCGCCGTCGAACTCCGTCTCGATCCACCGCGTGTGCACGCGGAACGGCTCGTCGGTGAACGCCGGGTCCCTCACCACCGCCCGGTGGAACGGGAGCACCGTGGGCATCCCGCCGAGCACGCACTCGTCGAGCGCGCGGCGGGCCCGCTGCAGCGCCTCGGTCCGGGTGGCCCCGGTGATGATGAGCTTGGCCAGCAGCGAGTCGAAGGCCTGCGGGACGGTCATCCCCTGCGCGTAGCCCGCGTCCACCCGCACCCCCGGGCCAGATGGCCAGGTGAGCTCGGTGATGGTGCCGGGGGCGGGCAGGAAGTTCCGGCCGGGGTCCTCGGCGTTGATCCGGAACTCGATTGAGTGCCCGTGCGGCTGCGGGTCGGTGTAGCCGAGTTTCTGCCCGTCGGCGATGCGGAACATCTCCCGGACCAGGTCGATGCCGGTGACCTCCTCCGACACCGGGTGCTCGACCTGAAGACGGGTGTTGACCTCGAGGAACGACACCGTGCCGTCCTGCCCGACGAGGAACTCGCAGGTGCCCGCGCCGACATAACCGGCTTCGCGGAGGATTGCCTTGGACGACTGGTACATCTGCTCGACCTGGCTGCCGGACAGGAACGGCGCGGGCGCCTCCTCGACCAGCTTCTGGTGCCTGCGCTGCAACGAGCAGTCGCGGGTGGAGATGACCACCACGTTCCCGTGCCCGTCGGCGAGGCACTGCGTCTCCACGTGCCGAGGGTGGTGCAGGTAACGCTCGACGAAGCACTCGCCACGCCCGAACGCCGCCACGGCTTCGCGGACCGCGGACTCGTACGCCTCGCTGATCCCGGTGGCGTCGCGGACCACCTTGAGGCCCCGGCCGCCGCCACCGAACGCCGCCTTGATGGCGATGGGCAGGCCGTGCCGGGACACGAACGCGTCGACCTCGTCCACCCCGCTGACCGGGCCGTCCGTGCCCGCGGCCATCGGGGCGCCGACCGCGGCGGCGATCTGCCGTGCGGCCACCTTGTCGCCCAGGGCCTCGATCGCGGGGGGAGGGGGGCCAATCCAGATCAGCCCGGCGTCGAGGACGGCCTGGGCGAAGCCGGCGTTCTCGGCCAGGAAACCGTAACCGGGGTGGACAGCGTCGGCCCCGGACTCGGCCGCCACGACCAAAAGCTTCTCAATGCTGAGGTAGCTCTCAGCTGGGGTCGGGCCGCCGAGCGAGTATGCCTCGTCCGCCATCGAGACATGAAGGGCGTCGAGGTCGGATTCGGCGTATACGGCCACGCTCTCCAGCCCCGCGTCCCGGCAGGCCCGCACCACGCGAACCGCTATCTCGCAGCGATTCGCAATAAGCACCTTGCGCACGAATCTTCTCCTCCCGACTGCCGAGGAGTTTAAGCGAGTGGCCGCCCGCTGGTCTCCAGTGGGACCAAGTCGGCGCCAAGCCGACGATTGGTCCCGCGCGCTGCCGCCCTGACCGCCGGCGCCCCATCCGTCCGATCTTCCGCAACGAAGACCGTCGCGGGGCCGGTCCCGCGCCCCGGTGCCGGCTAGGCGCGGGCATGGTGCGGGGCCGGGCCCGCACCCGGTTCCAGGACGGCTCGCGGCTGTCCCGTCACCCGTGATGTGCCACGCTACTCCGGCCGGGCGCCCTCGTGACGCAACAACCACGTCTTGCGGTCCAGACCGTAGTAGTACCCGCCCAGGCTGCCGTCTGACCGCAACGCCCGGTGGCACGGGACCACGGGCGCGACCAGGTTGTACGCGCAGGCGGCCCCGGCGGC
>Ga0187883_10001716_pt1 | contig 13331 bp, 9 predicted proteins | sample June2016WEW_20_1_2_FD_132966 | JGI IMG/M metagenome (GOLD analysis project Ga0187883, IMG submission 132966) | Peatland microbial communities from SPRUCE experiment site at the Marcell Experimental Forest, Minnesota, USA - June2016WEW_20_10 | ecosystem: Environmental > Terrestrial > Soil >...
GGGTCGCCTGGCCGCATTTGCGCGGGGACTGGCCGGGCAAGTTTGAAACGATCCCGTGGGTCTATGCCGAGATCGTCCGCAACCTGGCGCGGCATGAGCGGGTGGACCTGATCGTCAATGACGCGAGTTCGGAAAGGCGTGCGCTCGCGGTGCTCGATAAAGCGGGAGGTCTTTCTGGCGCACTCGCCGATAATATTTGCTTTCACCGCTGGCGCACCGATCGCGTGTGGACACGCGACTCGGGCTGCATCTTCCTGGCACCTCCCGCCGAGCATGGCGAATCCGGGCTCCTCGCTCTGCACTTTCAGTTCAACGCCTGGGCGAAATATCCGAATTACAAACTTGACGAGAAGGTCGGCGGGCGCATGGCGAAGACCGCTGGCGCTCGCGTCGCGCAGCCGTTCAGCGGTCAGCACCGGGTTGTGCTCGAAGGCGGATCGATCGACGTCAACGGCTGCGGCACTCTGATCACTACTGACGAGTGTTTGCTGTCGACGACTCAACAACGCAATCCGCCCATGGATCGCGCCGCTTACGAACAACTGTTCGCCGACTATTTTGGCGCTCCGTCCGTCATCTGGCTTGATAGCGGAATCGCTGGTGACGACACGCACGGCCACGTCGATGACATCACCCGCTTCGTCGCTCCGAATACGGTGGTCACGATGATCGAGCGGAATGAGCAGAGCGAAAATTACGCGGCCCTGCATGCCAACGTTGGCCGACTGAAAAACGCGCGCACGTCCGATGGACAGAAACTTGAGATCGTCGAAATTCCTCTGCCGCGTCCGGTTGTGTTTGAAGGCCGGCAGTTGCCTGCCAGCTACGCCAATTTTTATATCGCGAATGGCGCGGTGCTGGTGCCGGTGTTCAACGATCCGAACGATCGTATCGCGCTCAACTCGCTCGCCGAACTGTTCCCGACACGCGAGATCGTGCCGATCTATTGCGGCGATTTGATCTGGGGATTTGGGGCGCTGCACTGCTTGACGCAGCAGCAACCGGCAAGATGAGGCTCGCAGTTCGAAGCTCGCAAACCGTCGGGAAGTCTTAACCACTGGGGGCACAGAGGAACACAGGGAAAACCACGTTCATCATTTACACTTTTACCGGTGAACGCCGAGATCATTGCCGTTGGGTCTGAGTTGCTTACTCCCCATCGCCAGGACAGCAACTCGCTCTACCTCACCGAAAAACTGAATGAACTGGGGGTGGAGGTGCGCTTCAAGTGCATCGTGGGCGATGACGCTGAGGGGCTGACCGCGGCCGCCAAACTTGCCATGCGGCGTTCGGACATCATCATTTTCACGGGCGGCCTCGGCCCCACCGAAGATGATTTGACGCGCGAAGCAGTGGCCGACGCGCTGGATTTGGAGCTGCGACGCGATCCCGAGATCATCGCCAAGCTCGAAGAGCGCTTTGCCAAGCGTGGATACAAGATGTCTCCAAACAATGCCAAGCAGGCCGACATCCTGACCAGCGCCACGGCGTTGCCGAATTCGCTGGGGAGCGCGCCCGGCCAGTGGATCGGCGGGAAGTATGACGGCCAAGAGCGGATTCTGATGCTGCTTCCCGGCCCTCCGTACGAACTGAAAGCGATGTTCGAGGCTGAATGCATCCCGCGGCTGCGCGCTCGGATCCCGCTGCAGCACATTGCCACTCGCACGCTCAAGATAGCCATGATGCCGGAATCGCAAGTGGACGCGCGGGTCGCGCCCACCTACAAGACGTATGCCGACGTCGAAACCACAATTCTCGCGGGTGGGGGCGAGATTCAACTCCACCTGCGCTGCCGGAAAGATTCGCAAGCGGAGGCCGAGGCGCGCGTCGATGAGCTCGCCGAAAAGGTCGAGGACGAACTCGGCGACGCCATCTTCTCTCGCAAGGGTGAAACCATCGAGCAGATCGTCAGTTATCTGCTGCAGATGCGCAGCATGACATTGGCCGTGGCCGAATCCTGTACCGGTGGCCTGCTGGCCGAGCGCATCACTTCGCTCAGCGGCAGCTCGCGCTATTTTCTTGGCGGCGCAGTCGTCTACTCGAACGCATTGAAGACGCAATTTGCCAACGTTCCGAAAGCGCTGCTCGACCAGCACGGAGCAGTGAGCCGCGAAGTGGCGGCGTCTATGGCCGAAGGCATCCGCAAGCGCTGCGTATCAAGCTATGGGGTCGGAATCACCGGCGTCGCCGGCCCGAGCGGCGGAACCGAACTGAAACCCGTAGGCTTGGTCTACATCGCACTCGCCGGAGAAGAGGGCACACAGGTGGTCGAGCGGAATTTCCCCGGCGATCGCAGGCGTATCCGCCAGTTCGCAACGCAACAGGCGCTGGAGATGATCCGCAGGGCGCTGCTGTAAGCCACTGCTATTAAGAGATGCGAATATTCATTGGAATTGATATCGACCCTGAAGTTCGCGCCCGCATCGCGCGCTTTCTCGAAGGCGTGCAGGGCTTCGCGCCCGATGCACGCTGGGTGCGGCCGGAGTCGCTGCATATCACGTTGAAGTTCATCGGAGAACAACCGCTCGATCGGGTCGAGACCATCACCGAGCGCTTGCGCCGGGTTGAGGGCAGCGCGTTTGAAATTCGCTCTGCGGGATACGGGTTCTTCCCTACCGCGAAGGCTGCGCGCGTATTCTGGATCGGAATCCATGCCGGACCGCAACTGGCGGAAGTGGCCGAGAAGATCGATGTGGCCGTCGCCGAACTCGGCGTTCCGCGCGAGGACCGGCCTTTCAGCCCTCATCTAACTCTGGCGCGCGCCGGAGGCAGATCGGGCTCGCCGAAATGGCGCAAAGGCGACGGTCCCAACGCAATCTTCGCGACGCTGGAAAAGAGGCTCGCCACAATGGGCGAGCTTGATTTCGGCACCATGACGGCCCGTGAGTTTATTCTCTATCAGAGCCAGCTTTCGCCAGGAGGATCGAAGTATACGAAGCTGCAACGCTTTCCGATGCAGCGAGGGTAGTGGAGCCACGGCGTCTCGCCCGTCCCACCGCGCGGGGACGCCCGTCGCTCCATCAGCAAGCTTGAATCCTTAGATAGAACATGAATCCCTACCTCATCGCCGCCGCTGCGAGCTATCTGCTGGGGTCGATCCCATTTGGCTACCTGCTGGTGCGGATTTTCACGGGCGACGATGTGCGCTTAAGCGGGAGCGGCAACATCGGCGCGACGAACGTGGCCCGTAAGTCGCCTTCGCTCGGGGTTGCAACTCTGCTTCTTGACGCCGCCAAGGGTCTGGCTGCGGTTCTAGTGGCGCAGGTGCTGTTCAGCGGGCCGCACCAGCAACTCATCATGACGACGGCGGCATTCTTCGCCGTGGTCGGCCATCTGTTTCCCGTATGGCTCAAGTTCCGCGGCGGCAAGGGCGTCGCCACCAGCCTGGGAGCTTTTATCTTGCTCACGCCCAAATCCATTTTGTGCATGGTAGGGCTGTTCTTGCTCATCGCCGTCGCCTTCCGCTATGTCTCGCTCGGGTCGGTTGCTGTGGCGGCGGCTTTTCCGCTGCTGGCGTGGGCCCTCCACGAATACGCGGATCCGCGACAACTAATTCTTGTTGCGCTAGTCTCGGCGCTGGTCATCTGGAAGCACCGGCAGAACATCGGCCGTCTCGCCGCCGGGACGGAAACAAAGCTAGGGAAAAAGGCAGAAAGAGAGCCAGAGACATTAGGAGCAACCCGCAGATGAGCCGCATTGCTATCATCGGCGCAGGCGCCTGGGGCACTGCACTGGCAATCGTCCTCGGACGTAAAGGGACTCGCCAAGTCAAGCACGATGTCAGGCTCTGGGCTAACGAACTGGACGTTGCGGAGAGCATCGCGAGAAAACGAATCAACGAACGCTTCCTGCCGGGCTTCATCTTGCCAGAATCGATTAAGGCAACCAGCGATCTCAACACTGCCCTCGATGCCGCGGAGATCGTCGTCAGCGTCATGCCCTCGCAGCATTGTCGAGTGCTATTCGAACGCATGGCGCCGACGCTCCGCCCGGAAGCGCTTTTCGTCAGTTGCACCAAAGGACTGGAAGACGGAACTCTACTGCGCATGACGGAAGTGATTGGCGATGTATTGCGCAGCCGCAACTTCACTCCTCGCGTGGCGGCACTCAGCGGCCCGTCGTTTGCCAAGGAGGTGGCACGCGGCGATCCCACGGCTGTGACCGTGGCATCCGTCGACAAAGACGTGACGCGCGCGGTGCAGCAAGCGTTCAACGATTCCCGCTTTCGCGTGTATACCAACGACGACGTGACGGGCGTGGAGTTAGGAGGCGCGCTGAAGAACATCATCGCCATCGCTGCCGGCGTCTGCGATGGCCTCGGCCTTGGCCACAACTCGGTAGCGGCTCTCATCACGCGCGGTCTCGCCGAAGTGGCGCGCCTGGCCGTGGCATGCGGTGGCCGCCTCGATACCATGTCTGGACTCGCCGGACTGGGCGATCTGGTTCTGACATGCACCGGGGATCTTTCGCGTAACCGCAGCGTCGGCGTGGAACTGGGCAAAGGCCGCAAACTGCCGGATATCATCGCCGGCATGCGCGGCGCCGTCGCGGAAGGGGTTTTCACCACCAAAGCGGCGGTTGGTTTAGCCCACAAGAAAAATGTCGAGATGCCGATCACCGAACAGATGTTTGCCATCCTCGAAAACGGCAAGTCGCCGCAACAGGCCATCGAAGAACTAATGACGCGTGCGGCAAAGTCCGAAGCTTAGCAAGTGTGACCATCCCAGAACCCAAGCGGATGCGCGATGCTTTCCCCGCCACATCACTCCGCAATACCCCGAAGCGGAGTGAACAATTCCCTCACCTTTTCTGCAATTTTTTCGGCAGAGCGGTTGCAGGTTAGAGATCATAACCCGGAAATAATAAGTCGTTGCAGTGCTCCTGTAAGAGGAGTAACATTGCGGCCCTGTTGAAAGTTACAACCTGACCTCTCCTGCGCGTCGATGACACTCGTCCTTGTCGCTCGAGTTTTCCGCAAAGTTCACTCCGGAGGAAAAATGAATCAACCGAAAAAAGCAGCGTACCCGGCCATGGGTTCCCGCCGTTGGCCGGGGATTTGGCTGTATGTCGTGGTCGCGGCGCTCATAGTAGGCGTGGGGTTGCCGGCGAATGCAAGCGGAAGGTTGATCGCGCACAACACACCCAGATACGTATACACGGCAAAGAACCTCGGGACGGAGGAGGCGTCGAAGATCATTGAGGTCAGTATCTGGCTGAACCCTCATAACCGCGGTGAACTCGATGCATTGGCAGAGCAGCTCTACGACCGCACATCTCCCAACTATCGTCACTTCCTGAACCGGGCGCAAATTGCGGCGCGGTTTGCGCCGACGGCGGAGGAGGCGAAAACGGTCCAGCAGTTCTTCGAAGCGCACAACTTGAAAGTGGTCAGTGTTGGTCCGGATAACTTCTTCGTACGGGCACGAGGGACGGTGAGCGAGGTTGAGAACGCGTTCCACGTGCAGCTCAACAACTACCAGGTGCTGGGCAAGACCATCCGTGCCAATGACCGTGATCCGTACGTGGACGGGGCTGCCGCGCCGCTGGTGATGGCTATTTCCGGTCTGGACGATGGCAAGTATGAGCATCCGCTGATGTCGCGGTCGGCTGGTCTCCCCCAGGGCAACGGTGCTGCCGCCAGGGCGAGCGCGGTCGGGGCGACGCCCGACGACCTCGGCTACTCCAATATCTGCTTCGACGGCACTGTGACCCAGACGTATTCCAACAACGGCAACGGTTCGTTCCCGATCGGAACTTACAAAGGCAATCACCTGAATGCTTACAGCCTGACCAGCGCGGGTTGCGGCTACACGCCGCCCATGATCCAGACTGCATACAATCTCACGGGGTTGTACACGGAAGGATTTGACGGCACGGGCCAAACCATCGGGATCATCGACTGGTGCGGTTCGCTGACGATTCAGAGTGATGCGAACGTGTTCTCGGCGCAGTTCGGACTGCCGGCGCTGACGTCGTCGGGCATTAACCCGAATTTCGCCATAACCTACATTCCGACGGCAAGCACGTGTGAGTCGGCTGATGACGTAGAAATTAATATTGACGTCGAGTGGGCGCATGCGATCGCTCCGGGCGCCAACATCAATCTCATCGTTCCGCCTTCGGCTACCTTTCAGGACGTCGACGAGGCCGAGTACACGGCGGTGAACTATGGGCTCGCCAATGTCCTCTCCGGCAGCATTTTCGCGGTGGAATCCTTGGTTCCCGCGAGCCTCCTGGCCACCGAAAACCTCATTCAGGAGACGGCGGCCGTCGCCGGGATCTCGGCCGACTTTTCCTCGGGAGACGGGGGCGACTACACGGCCGATGGAATTCCTGCCACGGTCAGTAGTCCCGCCGACTCTCCCTGGGCCACGGCAGTGGGCGGCGTCACTCTGGCGCTGAATCCCGACAACTCGATCGCGTGGCAGGCGGGGTGGGGAAACAATGAAACTCTACTGGCTGAGGAGGGGACAGTACCCGATCCACCTTTGGTCTTCGGGTTCATCGGTGGCGCGGGCGGAGGCCCCAGCAACTGCGCTTTCCAGGATGACAGCGTCACGCCACCGACCTGCCTCGCGGGTTTCGCTAAGCCTCCGTACCAGAAGAAACTGCCGGGGAAGTATCGCCAACTTCCGGACGTTTCCTGGCTGGCGGATCCCTTCACTCCAGCCGTGATCGCGATAACGGTGCCGGGGTCGGTTCCGACGCTGCAATGGCAGGTGTGGGGGGGCACGAGCATTTCTTGTCCGATGTTCTCAGCACTGTGGGCGATTGCCAACCAGGAAGCGGCTGCGCCTCTCGGCCAAGCCGCTCCGTATCTGTATTCGCTGCCAGCGGGGACTGTGTACGACATCGTTCCCATTAGCTCGAAAAATAATGTAACCGCGTCGATTCAAGAATCGACCGGCACCAACAAGTACACTGCGGCGCAAGTGGCCGGGGTCTCATCGGGCAAATTCATCAGTGCTATCTGGGACTACGTTGATTATGAAGACACTGCGTATGCCATCTCATTCGGCACGGATTCCGGTCTGAAGACGGCGAAGGGCTGGGATAACGTAACCGGCGTGGGCACGCCGAACGCCAAGGCGTTCGCCGATTCCTTCGCGCCTGCCAAGCAGTAAGACGAAGCAGAGAATGAAAGTGGCCTCCGTCACCGAAAGGCTGGTCGAGGCTTTTCTTTTGCAACTCCTGAAGCAGCAAGTTCCTGCCGGAAAAGAAAGGTAGACTCTGTCAGCGTCCTGAACCGTGACGCCCGTCACGATTCCAATGGCCCGCTCGATGCAATTCAGTCAGGAGCCTTCAACCATACTGTCTTTTTTGATGGGAGTCAGGCGCAAACGGTACTCTGTCCCGATCAGAAACATCAGAAAACCTGCAATCAGAAGAATGTCCCCAATGCTGAAACCGTACAATGCTGCATGGTCCGCAAGCAGCAGCCATTGCCCCTTGCCGCTAACGTTCCAAATTGGAGCCGCTGGCTGGAATGTAGGGGAAATTCCAACCGATGGCATAACACCTTTATTCAATGATGTGACTAAAGCGTTGCAAGTGATACCCAGCAAAACAAGAAATCCGCCTTTCACCTTGGCACGGATGATGTAGCGGACTACCCAGGCAAGCGTTGTGATCCAGAACAAATAGCAGAAAGCCATACTCGCTGTCGTCCGCCAGAGCGCCCCTATGCAAAGGACGCAAACGAGCTTGATATAAACCTTCACCGCCGACTCCTTGCGATCACTTGAATCGATCAGTCATGGAACTAAGCCGTGTCGTGAAATTTGAGTTTCCTGGGGGGCACCTCAATCCAGGTTCGGCTCGTGGCTGGACTCTGTGGAGGTGCGAGTCGCTGGGGGAGGAAATGCGACTCGCCATTCTAACATTTTCGCAATGCCAATCAATATTTAATTTAGTTTTTGCAAATTAGTCTGAGGAACTAGTGAGTTTGACGAGGCGACGCCAAGGAACTACGCTCCGGCTAGCACTTTCGCAATTCCTCATTAAGAAGAAAGGTCCCCCCGTGTCACTAGGAGAATTGTTCCCATCGATAAGAGAGCGCCTTCGTCGCTCAGCCCGCCAACCTTATGAAGAAGGGGCTCAGATTAGGAAACGGCTGCAAGAGTTGCTTGCTGTTCCTACGCCGACGCAAGAGGTCGAAACCCCCTTCACCAACGCTCGGATTGAAAAGGAGGTTACTGTCCTCCCGACACACGGACTTCGTTGACCGTTGGAAGATGTTTTCATTTTCCTAAGATCTCCTCCTGGCTATGCTCCGCGCATCCTTCGGAGCACTCGGGAAGGTTCAGTGCGAAAAAGAGTCGGCGGCTCGAAGGCGGCGAAGTGGCGCCCTTCTTTTAGCTCGCTTTCGCCTCTGCGTCGCGCCTTCGGGAAGCGGCTCTTTCAGGATCGGTGATTATCTTTCTTCACTTTGTCGTTCACGCTTTAACTCCCAAAATGTCGCCCACACGATCGCAGGACCTTGAAGCTGGGAGACGCTTTCATAGCTAAAAATCGTTTGCCCAGCCAATTGTTGCCCGTGATCGCGCAATTGCACGAATGCGGAGTGAGCCCAACGCCTTCGTCTGACACATGACGGCGGAGGAGCCGTCTATGAAGACCGTACTGCTTGCAGGCCGAACCCGCGCGGCTGTCTAAACGTTTGAATCAGCGTCAACACGACTGCAGTCACCTGATGTTTCCGACAGTATTCGCAAATCGCTCGATCAAGCAGGGCTCAACAACGTTTCCGTCAGTCAGGATCGTGACAAGGGCATCGTGACCCTCGGGGGGGCAAGTGGCCAGTGAGAGCGACAAGTCACAAGCGGAATCGCTTGCAAAGTCTTCTGCCGCAGTTTTGGCGCAATTTTCCCTTTTTGCATGTTCGGCGACACTCTCGTGAATGGGTTGGGTATAATGCTCTCATCTGCGGTGGGAGTAGCTCAACTTGGTAGAGCATCGGACTGTGGCTCCGACGGTTGCGGGTTCGATTCCCGTCTCCCACCCCAAGGTTTCAGTGAGTTGCAGACCCTTCCGTGCCGTTCCCGTGCTGTAACGCCCGTTGCACCGCTTTTTCATGCGCTTACCGTAGATCGATGGAACCGTATCCCCGTAGTTCGCAGTAATGGTGATGCTGGAATGCCGCATCATCCGCTGTTGCAGGCCGATCGGTGAGCCCATCGAATCCAACCAACCTCTGTAGGTGTGGCGGAAGCTTTCACTAATGAACGTCCATGCCGATATACTTTTCTTGACTCATAAGGCGCTCCTTTTCGCTAGCTTGGCGCTGCGAACAATCACAACCTACCGCAAAAGTGGGCGCCTTTTATATTGCGTGATATGGCAATGTTTCGTGACAACCCTTTTGAGATGCCGCCGACTCCGCGGCTTTCATTGACTTGCCGGTTTCACGCACGTAAGATTTGCCCCTGATGATCGGCCAGACCATCTCGCACTACCGCATCGTCGAGAAGCTCGGCGGTGGCGGGATGGGTGTCGTCTACAAGGCTGAGGACATTCGTCTCCACCGTTTTGTCGCTCTCAAATTCCTGCCGGAAGAAGTGGCCCGAGATGCACAAGCCCTCGCTCGTTTTCAACGCGAAGCGCAAGCTGCCTCTGCGCTGAATCACCCCAATATCTGCATGATCTTTGACATCGGTGAGCAGGATGGGAAAGCGTTCATCGCCATGGAGTTTCTCGACGGGATGACGCTGAAGTACCGCATCGCCGGAAAACCGATCGACACCGATGTCTTGCTCGGTCTGGCGATTGACATCGCCGACGCACTCGATGCCGCCCACGCCGCTGGCATAGTTCACCGCGACATCAAACCCGCCAACATCTTCGTCACCAAGCGCGGCCACGCCAAGATTCTGGACTTCGGGCTGGCGAAAGTGACGCCTGTCGGCAGCAGAGTGATCGAAGCGGCAGGGGCAACGGCCCAAGAGACGGCGATGAGCGAGGATCACCTGACCAGTCCTGGCGCCACGCTCGGTACGATCGCGTACATGTCTCCAGAGCAGGCGAAGGGGAAGGAACTCGATTCGCGTACGGATCTGTTCTCATTCGGCGCGGTACTTTACGAAATGGCAACAGGCACCTTGCCATTCCGTGGCGACACATCGGCGCTTATCTTCCATGCCATTCTGGAACGTGACCCAGTTCCTGCGGTCCGGCTGAATCCCGACCTGCCCCCCAAGCTCGAAGACATCATCAACAAGGCGCTGGAGAAAGACCGCGCCTTGCGCTATCAGCACGCCTCGGAAATGCGGGCCGACCTGAAGCGGCTGAAACGGGAAACGGAGTCGCGGCATGGCGTGCCAGCGAGCTCAGGGACAGTGGCGGTTGCACAAGAAAGCGGGCCGAAACTTACTGAACCCCGGCCTCCCAACCGCCGCCGCCAGCATCCAGTTCCTCCCCCGCGCTTGCTCCATCTCCGTCATCGAGCGCCGTGAAGGTCGCCGAAGTTCCTGTCGCGGGCAGGAAACTCTGGAAGATTCTTGTTCCCGCCGCCGTGGTGGTGGCTCTGCTGATCGCCGGTGGCCTCTACTGGCGGTCGCGCCCGGCGGCGCCGGTGACGAAAGCTGCGCCGCTCACCGAGAAGGACACGGTCGTCCTCGCCGACTTCATCAACTCCACCGGCGACCCGGTCTTCGACGGCACCCTCAAGCAAGCCCTCGCCGTCGATCTCGAGCAGTCTCCCTTCCTCAACATCCTTTCGGACCGCAAAGTCGGCGAGACGCTAAAGCTGATGGGCCGCGCGCCTACGGAACATGTCACGGCTGACGTGGCCAAGGAACTCTGCCTCCGCACAGGCAGTAAAGCCGTGCTGAGCGGATCGATCTCCAACCTGGGCAGCCAGTACATCGTCGGCCTCGATGCTGTTGCCTGCAATACCGGCGACAATCTGGCCAAGGAGCAGGCGGAATCCCCGAGCAAGGAAGGAGTGCTCAAGGCGCTCACCGTCGCCGCCACCGCCATGCGCGCCAGGCTGGGCGAATCGCTCGCCTCGGTGCAGAGGTTCGACGTGCCCGTGGAAGCCCCCACGCCCTCGCTCGAGGCCCTGAAGGCGTACAGCATGGGCATCACGACCGGCCGCACCAAGGGCGACGCCGAAGCCATTCCGTTCATGAAGCGAGCCATCGAACTCAACTCCAACTTCGCCATGGCCTATGTCGGTCTGGCGGTCCAGTACTCGAATCTTGGACGGGCGAGCCTGGCTGCTGACAATGCCAAGAAGGCCTACGACTTGCGCGACCGGGTCAGTGACCGCGAGAGGTATCGCATCTCGGCCTTCTACTTTCAATACGTCACGGGTGAAGTGGAAAAGGCCACGGAAGCCTACGAACTCTGGGCGAAAAGCTACCCGCGGGACGCGGTGCCACACACGAATCTTGGAGTTCTTTACGCCGCGCTGGGTCAATACGACAAAGCGATCGCGGAGACCGAGGCGGCGCTGCGGATCGAACCCACGATCATCGGCTACGGGAACCAGGCGGAAAACTACATCTTCGTCAATCGACTCAAGGATGCCAGCCAGATGCTCCAGGAAGCACAGCAGAAAAACTTCGACGGCTTGATCATTCGGATCGATCGGTACAGCTTGGCATTTCTCTCCGGAGATACCGCCGAAATGGAGCGGCAGGTTGCATGGGCGGCAGGCCGTCCCGGCGAGGAAGACCAGATGCTCGACGCCCACGCCGATACCCAGGCTTACTACGGCCGCCTGGAAAAAGCACGCGACCTCGCTCGACGCGCCGCCGACTCGGCCGTGCGGGCGGACGCCAAGGAAACTGGGGCTCTATGGCTGGCATATCAGGCGCTCCGCGAAGCTGAGCTAGGCAATGTGTCTACAGCCCCGCAAGCCGTCGCCCGCGCGCTGGCGCTCGCTCCCGGGCGCGATGTCAAAGTCCTGGGCGCGTTGGTGCTAGCCCGTAGCGGTGACGTTGCCCAATCCAGAACTATCCTCGAGGCGCTACAAAAATCCGAGCCCACGGACACTTATCTTAAGGTGTACTGGTTCCCCGTGATCGAGGCGTCGATTGCGCTGGCGCAACAGGCGCCTGACCGGGCGATTGTCGCGCTCGAGCCCTCCCTGCCCTACGAACTTGGGGGAGCTCCTCCTAATTCCCCAAGCAACGCCACAATGTATCCCGCGTACCTTCGCGGATTGGCATATCTTGCGCAGAAGAATGGCCCCGCTGCGGTCGCCGAATTCCAGAAGTTCCTCGATCATCCCGGAATTGTGGACAACTTCCTGTTCGGCTCGCTCGCTCACCTGCAACTTGCCCGGGCCTATGCCATCGCGGGCGACACGGCCAAAGCCAAAGCCGCCTACAAAGATTTCCTCGCGCTCTGGAAAGACGCCGACCCCGATATCCCCATCCTGAAAGAAGCCAAGGCGGAGTATGGGAAGCTGCAATAGCTTTTGATCTACGGGCGTTGATTCAAAGCTCGACAATCTCAGGTCCGATCCCCGATTTGACAAGCTCCTGACCAAGGTCGGCCTCCCTCACTGATTGTTACTTCGCTTTTAAAATGGGCGAGTGCCTGCGCGTCCCGGGCCCCTATGTGAGCGAAACGAAGGACCTCTGTAGTTGTCGCGGCGAGGTCTCGATCGGCTCAGCCCCGCGCGCTGACTTCTTCTTTTTCTCTGGTGGCGTAGTGGGACTCAACGTAGTCATCGAGAATCTTGATGAACTCGGCTACGATCTTGTCGCCTTTGAGGGTGGTGAACAGGCGGCCGTCCACATAGACAGGAGCCTTCGGTTCTTCGGCAGTTCCGGGCAGAGAGATTCCGAGGCTGGCGTGCTTCGATTCCCCAGGCCCGTTTACCACGCAGCCCATCACAGCTACTTTCATTTCTTCTACGCCAGTGTGGGTTTCTTTCCAGACCGGCATCTGGTCGCGCAGATAGGTTTGAATCTGCTCGGCCATTTCCTGGAAGAAAGTGCTGGTGGTGCGGCCGCAGCCGGGGCAGGCAGTAACTTGCGGGGTGAAGCTGCGAATGCCCAGCGACTGCAGAATCTGCTGCGCCACGCGGACTTCTTCGGTGCGATCGCCTCCGGGGGCGGGGGTTAGCGAAACGCGGATGGTGTCGCCGATGCCTTCCTGCAGCAGTACGGCCATGGCTGCGCTTGAGGCCACGATGCCCTTGGCTCCCATGCCGGCTTCGGTTAGTCCCAGATGCAGCGGGTACTCGCAGCGCGCGGCGAGGATGCGATAGACGTCAATTAGATCCTGCACCCCGCTGACTTTCGCGCTCAGGATGATCTGGTCCGGGCGCAGTCCGTGCTGCTCGGCCAGCTTCGCCGAAGTGAGTGCGCTTACTACGA
>Ga0187883_10001718_pt1 | contig 13323 bp, 16 predicted proteins | sample June2016WEW_20_1_2_FD_132966 | JGI IMG/M metagenome (GOLD analysis project Ga0187883, IMG submission 132966) | Peatland microbial communities from SPRUCE experiment site at the Marcell Experimental Forest, Minnesota, USA - June2016WEW_20_10 | ecosystem: Environmental > Terrestrial > Soil >...
AATGTCAATCTGGAAGTAATGGGAACGATGAAACCCATAAATGAATAGATGGAATGTTCAATCTTATTTCATTTTCGGGTAGGATGGTGAAATAAACCGAATTGGTAACGATTCCCAATCCATAGAGAAGCTAAAAATGACTAACTGGAGATAATCTCTCGAGCCAATTCTAAATGAGTTAATATTCGCCCGTGAAACCTTTATTGCATAAGTTTATCGAATTACTAATTTCGTGGAATGGAAAATTTTACTCACGAGAAGCCGGATGAAAGAAAACTTTCATGTCCGATTTTGAAGTAGAGATAGGAGGATGAATCGACTATAACCCTAAATCGACTATAACCCTAAAAGAACGAAATTTCGTAAACAACATAGAGGGCGAATGAGGGGGATAGCTACTCGAGGTAATTCCATTTGTTTTGGTAGATTTGGCCTCCAAGCACTCGAACCGGCTTGGATTACGTCTAGACAAATAGAAGCGGGACGACGAGCAATTACTCGTTATGCCCGTCGCGGTGGAAAAATATGGATACGTATATTTCCCGACAAACCTATAACTATGCGACCTGCAGAAACACGTATGGGTTCAGGAAAAGGGTCTCCAGAATATTGGGTATCTGTCGTTAAACCGAATAGAATACTTTATGAAATAAGTGGAGTACCAGAAACTGTTGCTAGAGCAGCCATGAGAATAGCTGCATACAAAATGCCTATACGTACTCAATTTGTTACTGTTATATCCGATAAAAATATGAGTGATGGGTAGAGACAAATGATGGATAGGGACAAGTAATAGATGAGGAAAACTCCCTATAACGATAGGAAAGAATTATTATATAAATGAAATTAGTAATATCCCCCCCCCTGACCCCCCTTTTTTTTTATTTCTCCCTCCTCTGGGGGGGGTTGATCCCTCCAATAAAATGGAAAAATGATTCAGACTCAAACTTACTTGAATGTAGCAGATAATAGTGGGGCTCGAAAACTGATGTGTATTCGAGTATTAGGAGCTAGTAATCGGAAATATGCACATATTGGTGATGTTATTATTGCCGTGGTTAAGGAAGCGATACCGAATATGCCTCTCAAAAAATCAGAAGTAGTTAGGGCAGTAGTTGTACGTACTTGTAAAGAACTCAAACGTAAAAATGGAACGAGTGTGCAATTCGATGACAATGCTGCCGTCGTCATAAATCAAGAAGGAAATCCTAAAGGAACTCGTGTTTTTGGTCCAGTCGCTCGAGAATTACGAGAATCCGATTTTACCAAAATAGTTTCGTTGGCTCCCGAAGTATTATAAATGAGGAGGAGAAGTAACGAAATACTTGAATTAATAGTATTTCGAGTTTAATAAGTTGGAACTAAAAAAACTTCGCATTTACATATATATACTTATATTTTCTTACCGCTTCCCACGGGTAACTTGAGTAATAAATACTATTGCTAACTCTCTTTTTTGATAGAAATGACAATCTTTCCTCAATTACTTGAATTTCCTCGGAAAAAAACCAAATAATTGGTTATTGTATATATCTTCCTCTGGATTTTCACTATCTCTACTCTATGATTGAGGAGAATTCCCAAAAAGAATAAAATGAATTTTTATCTCAGAACTTTTTTTTTCTGACATACTTAGAAAGCTTATTTATATTAATAGTAAGAAGGAGTCTCTATGGGTAACGATACCATTGCTAGTATGATTACATCTATAAGAAATGCAAACTTAAGAAGAACAAAAGTAGTTCAGATACCTGCTACTAATACTACTAGAGATATCGGAAAAATTCTTCTACGAGAAGGTTTTATGGAAAGTTTCAGGGAACATCAAGAAGATAAAAACTCTTTTTTAGTTTTTACACTAAAATATCGAGGGAAGAAAAAAAAACCACAGATAACTACTTTACGGCGTATTAGCAAACCCGGTTTAAGGATTTATTCCAACCATAAAGAAATTCCCAAAGTTCTAGGTGGAATAGGAATTGCTATTCTTTCCACTTCTCAAGGAATTGTAACAGATCGGGAGGCACGCCAAAAACAAATAGGAGGAGAAATTCTATGTTATGTATGGTAATTCATCTACATTTTGTTTAAACCATTTTGCGTGGGGGAATCCTCATAAATAAAAGAGGCTAGCTAATGCTATATTTACCAATGTTAGTCAATCAAAAAAAAAAAAGGAGATTTCCCCTCTAATGAAGAAACAAAATCTAATTGATATGGAAGGTATAGTTACTGAATCACTCCCCAATGCCATGTTTCGGGTTTCTCTAGATAATGGGTGCGAAGTTCTAACCCATATTTCGGGAAAAATAAGACGCAATTATATAAGAATACTACCAGGGGATAGGGTAAAAGTAGAATTGAGTCCCTATGATCTAACTAAAGGACGTATAATCCATCGACTCCGTACCAAATCTCCAAATGGTTAAGTAACTCTCCAAAATGGAAATGGGAGATAGGGAAAATAAAAAAGGGAGTTAATTGGCATAAATAAAAAAACTCTACATTTTTTTATATTATTGATTGTATCAAAGTGAGGAATACAAACATGAAAATTCGTGCTTCTGTTCGTAAAATTTGTGAGAATTGTCGACTGATTCGTAGACGAAGACGAATTATGGTGGTTTGTTCTAATCCGAAGCATAAGCAAAGACAAGGGTAACCCTCTTTTCTGAATTATCAATGTCGGGAACCCAAATGAATCTAATAAGTAAAAATAATAACATAAATTCTATATTCTATATTTTTTTCTGATTTCTAAATCATATACGCGAGAATAACTATGACAAAACCTGTAAAAAAAATTAGTTTACGTAAAGGAAGACGTAGAATACCTAAAGGAGTTATTCATATTCGAGCCAGTTTTAATAATACAATCGTTACTGTTACAGATATCCGGGGACAAGCTATTTCTTGGTCCTCTGCGGGTGCCTGTGGTTTTAAGGGTACGAAAAAAAGTACACCTTTTGCTGCTCAAACTGCGGCGGAAAATGCTATTCGTATGTTAATTGATCAAGGTATGAAACAAGCAGAAGTCATGATAAGTGGTCCCGGTCCAGGAAGAGATACAGCATTACGAGCCATTCGGAGAAGTGGTGTAATACTTAATTTTGTACGTGACGTGACTCCCATGCCACATAATGGATGTAGACCTCCTAAAAAAAGACGTGTATAAGGATGAAATATACTGTAAAGAGCTCTTACTTAATATGATTCGGAATGAAGAAGTACCAGTCTCCGCTAGAGTACTGCAGTGGAGGTGTGTTGAATCCAAAGTAGATAGTGAACGTCTTCATTATGGTCGATTCGCCATATCTCCATTCAGAAGTGGTCAAGCCAATACAGTAGGAATTGCTGTGCGCAGAGCACTACTTGGAGGAGTCGAAGGAACATGTATCACACGTGCAAAATCTGAAAAAGTGACGCATGAATATTCTACAATATTAGGCATTCAAGAATCGGTGCGCGATATTTTAATCAACTTGAAAGAAATCGTACTTAAAAGTAAAAGTAATTCTTGCGAAACTCAAAAAGCATTTCTATCTATTTTTGGACCCAAAGAGGTAACAGCTCGAGATATCGTATTCCCACCTTCTGTTGAAGTGATTGATACTACGCAATACATAGCCACCCTTACTAAAGCAATTCATTTAGATATTGAATTAAAAATTGAAAAAGATTGTGGGTATCGTACGCAGGATTCAATAAAATCTGCAGATGGTTACTTCTCTGTAGATGCTGTATTTACACCTATCCGAAATGCAAATTATAGTGTTCATTCTTTTGAAAATAAAAACGAGACACAAGAAATACTTTTTATTGAAATATGGACCAATGGAAGTGTTACTCCCAAAGAGGCACTTTATGAGGCTTCTCGAAGTCTAATTGATCTGTTTATTCCTTTCCTACATGCGGAGAAAGAAGAAGTAATGCATGGATTAGGAAATAAGAATGAATCTAATACGCTCCATTTTTCCTCCTCACCATCGGAGAATAAGATGGAAAAGGAAATGACTTTTAAACATATATTTATCGACCAACTAGAGTTACCTGCCAGAGCTTATAACTGTCCGAAGAGAGTTGATGTACATACGATATCTGATTTATTAAGTTACAGTCAGGATGATTTGATGAAAATAAAAAATTTCGGAAAGAAATCTGTTGAACAAGTATTGGAAGCTCTACAAAAACGTTTTTCGATAAAATTACCCAAAAATAAGCTTTACTTCCATTAAATAGTGAATGGTTCCATCTTTTTTTTTTAGATAAAGAAATAGATAGATCAAGCCCTTCTCATAATTATTTGAAATAATTATTTGAAACAAAACAAATCATTAGGAATGTTCCCATTCCTTCTTCGCTCATTTGTGAGAGTTTCTTCTCCTTTTATTTGATTGGTTCATATAGAATCTCTAGGGAGTATTTGTTTCGGACTAAATACTCCCTAGATGCTAACTAAATATGGGGATTAATAAGAAGAAAAAAATACGAATTATCTCAAAAAAGTCCTAGAGTTAGAGATTTATCAATAGGTAGAGCAGCTCCGATACCCAACCAAAGAGCTACTGCAGTCCCAATTAAAAAAACCGTTGTAGCTACTGGACGACGAAAAGGATTTTGAAATTTATTAACATTTTCTAGGAAAGGTACTGTCAATAATCCCGCGGGTACTGCAGCCATTAAAAGAACACCTAATAACTTATTAGGGACTGTACGAAGTATCTGAAAAACAGGAAAAAAATACCATTCAGGTAATATTTCCAACGGAGTTGCAAATGGATTTGCTGGTTCACCAATCATTGAGGGTTCTAGAACTGCTAGACCTACGGTACATGCAATAGTACCTAAAATAACTACTGGAAAGATATACAAAAGATCATTCGGCCAAGCGGGTTCTCCATAATAGTTATGTCCCATACCCTTAGCTAATTTGGCCCGCAATACAGGATCACTCAAATCTGGTTTTTTTGTTATTAGGATAGGTTATCGAAAAGGAATATTCCCCCAAAAGAACCGGACATGAACTTTTTTTTCGTCCGACTCGCGCTATGTCTATGTATCCCGCATCTTTAATTCATTTCAAGTGATATAAGTTGAAACAAATTAAAGACTTTTTCTATTTATTAAATAAAACGAGTTTCATTTCAATCGTAAGCTCATGATCCAAGTCTATTTATGAGTTTCTATATAAAAATCAATATATTTTTGGACAGTCTTATTCCCCGTAAGTCATTTCTTTTTGGACACTTTGAAAAATTTTAACTATACTAGGTATTGACCCGTCAATATATCGGCTTATTCTTTTCATTAGATCTTTCTTTTACTCCGATGATGCCTATTTCGGTGAAAAACACAAAGGAAATGGATGCGCTTTTCTTATCATACAATATATTTATTTGTTTCTTTTCTTCCTATTAAATTTAACGAAGCCTATTCGATTGGTGAATATTCGACTGATGAAACAGATCATAGAAAGGAATTTCCCTTGAAAACGAAACTCGTTTTTTTTAGCCAAGCTTTTTATCTCTCTATTGGAGAAAAAGATAAATTGGGATAGAAACACATTCTTTTTTTGATATTAATGCGGCAGATTGATCGAGATATCTACACAGTCCAATAAGTAATTCAGGTCACACACTCCCATAATCTATCGTCTCTCTAAAAAAATTTCTTAAATGAAGTATTCGAAATACTCCGAAATAAAGAAATCCATAGAATATTACTAAATATTTCATATATTATGTGATGGATTTATTCAATAGAAATTTCTATGGCGATTGAATTCTCGTGTAATAATTCTTGTAATACTATAAATATTCGTGGTAACTATAACGATTTATACTCATAAAGGACCTGAAATACCCTGTTTACGAATCATTGGGAAATGCATTAACATAAAAACCGCAGTAAGAAGAGGTAGTATAAAAGTATGTAAACTATAGAAACGAGTCAGTGTGGATTGACCCACACCAACACTTCCACGTAATAACTCTACCAGGGGGGATCCTATAATAGGAATAGCTTCAGGTACACCGGTTACGATCTTGACGGCCCAGTAACCAATTTGATCCCAAGGCAGGGAATATCCAGTTACACCGAAAGAAACTGTTAATACAGCTAAAATTACACCAGTAACCCACGTTAATTCGCGAGGCTTTTTAAAACCTCCCGTGAGGTAAACACGAAATACGTGTAAGATCATCATTAAAACCATCATGCTTGCCGACCATCGATGAACTGATCGGATTAGCCAACCGAAATTGACCTCAGTCATTATATATTGGACAGAGGCAAAAGCTTCTGTTACTGTGGGACGATAATAGAAAGTCATGGCAAAACCAGTGGCTACCTGTACCAAAAAACAAGTCAGAGTAATTCCTCCTAAACAATAGAATATATTGACATGGGGAGGAACATACTTACTAGTAATATCATCTGCAATCGCCTGAATTTCGAGACGCTCTTCGAACCAATCATATACTTTATCGAGATAGATAAACCTTTATGTATTTCCCCCCCAAAAACCGTACATGGTGGTTTGCCTCCGTACGGCTTAGACAAAAAAAGATATATATCTCTCTTTTTTTTCGTACTCCATCACGCTTTTTTCGTCGTCCCAATCTCAAGTTGGCTTGTTTCTTTTGTTCTCTTGAGTGATCTTTTACCCCACCTATTTCGAGATATTTAATTCCTAATAATATCAAAAAATTCCTGGATATTTTCTTGTTCGAATCCTAATAGAGATGACTAAACCTTAGATTTCTACTGAACTCCGATGACTTAAAAAAGAAAGGTACAATGGGTAAATATTCTTTCATTATCATTGACTCGGTAAACGAGTAAGACTTGCCCCTTTTTCCGAAAAAGAGTTTCCATTTTGATAACGAAATCTGAATAGCAAATTTTTGTAAATTAACCATAGTTTAATTCTCCCGAGAGGCTTTTTTTTCTGAAACAGAAATACCTAGAGAATATCGCGCTTTAGATACTAAATTTTAGAAACATCCAGCGAGGAGAGGGATAATCTTATAAAAAGATTAACAAATTATTTTGTACTATTGATTTGGATCCATTCGAACGAGTCGCACGCCCATAATCCAAAGATCCTTTAATTAATTAATTGATCACACGATTAGACTACCGTAGGATCGATTGAATAGAGGAAAATAAAATCCTAAATAGGAAGCACCTCTTCCCTTTTTTTTTTAGATATTCGAAAAGAGGTTCAATAAAATAAGGAATATCCCTTTTTTATTGAACCTTTTTTATTGAATCTTTTGAATCTATTACCAACTCACGGAAACTCCATCTAATAAGACAGAGGAATTATAAAGTTCCAGAATAATAACTAGGAAAACTGCAAATAATGCTATTACAACACCCATTAAAGGAGTTGTTCCCCACCCGGGAGCCACTTTACCATATTCTGAATTAAGCGGTTTCAGAATATCTCCTATACCACTTCGTTTTCCTTTAGTTCTGGGAGTATCATCAATAATTTGTGTAGCCATAGAACTTATTGCATTAGTTGAGATTTATTAACTTTGTGTACTACTATGTTAAAAAAACAAACCACTTTTTTGGGATTACCCAGCAATGGAAACTGCAACCTTAGTCGCTATCCCCATATCTTGTTTACTCGTGAGCTTTACCGGTTATGCCCTTTATACAGCGTTTGGGCAACCTTCTAGAGAACTTAGGGATCCTTTCGAAGAGCACGAAGACTAAATTCATCAATGACCTTCCCTATAAATGAAGGGAGGGTCATTAGTTTCCTATTAAAGGGAGGGATAGGAAAGGAGGGACCTGAGAAAAAAAAATGAAATAGGAATTATTTTTTTCCTTTACTTGGAATTTTAGGTGGTTCACGGAAAAAAATAGCAAAAAAAATGATTCCTAAAGTACCTACCAACAAAAATGTATAAACCAATGCTTCCATAGATTTAATTAAGAGTGAAAAGTATGAAGATAGCTTTCGTACTAATCCAGAAATAGATTCATTTAAGAATTCTATAATGTATATATATCACTTCTCTATTTAGAGAGGTAGAAAGAAAAATTTCATGAATCTTAGACTATTTGTCTCTTAGTAGTTGGATCCCCTAATTTCTGGAATGCTCCGAATTCGACTTGAGAATCTAGATCGGGATCAATACCGGCAAAAACATCTCTAAATAAAGTTCTGGCACCATGCCAGATATGTCCGAAAAAGAAAAGAAGAGCAAATGTGGCATGACCGAAGGTAAACCAACCCCTTGGACTACTGCGGAAAACACCGTCCGATTTTAGAGTAGCGCGATCAAATTCGAAAATTTCACCCAATTGAGCACGTCTGGCATACTTTTTCACGGTAGCCGGGTCACTAAAACTTACTCCATCGAGTTCACCGCCATAAAATTCGACAGTTACACCTACTTGTTCAACACTATATTTAGATTCTGCTCTTCTAAATGGAACATCCGCCCGAACAATTCCTTCTTCATCTACTAAAACGACCGGAAAAGTTTCAAAGAAAGTAGGCATGCGACGTACGAAAAGCTCGTGTCCTTCTTTGTCTCTGAAAACACCATGGCCTAACCACCCAACAGCTATTCCATCTCCATTATCCATCGCGCCTGCTCTAAATAATCCTCCCTTGGCTGGATTATTACCGATATAATCATAAAAAGCTAATTTTTCGGGAATTTTGGACCAAGCCTCTGATAAATTAAGATTTTCGGCTTTACTGGAACGAATCCTTCGATCTATTTCCTGTTGGAAGAATCCCTGATCCCATTGATAGCGGGTGGGACCAAATAATTCTACTGGAGTTGCTGCGGAACCGTACCACATAGTTCCAGCAACGACAAAAGCGGCAAAAAATACGGCGGCAATACTACTAGATAGAACAGTCTCAACATTCCCCATACGTAATCCTTTATATAATCGTTGGGGGGGACGAACACTGAGGTGGAATAAACCTGCTAATATACCTAAAATACCGGCTGCAATATGGTGAGAAGCTATCCCTCCCGAAACAAAGGGATCGAAACCCTCGGCTCCCCAAGCTGGAGCTACGGGTTGTACTTTTCCGGTCAATCCATAGGGATCTGATACCCATATACCGGGACCAAATAGACCTGTTACGTGGAATGCTCCGAATCCAAAACAAAGAACTCCCGAAAGAAATAAATGAATTCCAAAGATTTTGGGTAAATCCAAAGAAGGTTTACCTGTGCGTTCGTCGCGGAATAGCTCCAAATCCCAAAAGACCCAGTGCCAGATAGCTGCTAAGAAAAGCAAACCTGATAATACAATATGCACTGCGGCCACACCTTCATAACTCCAAAGACCTGCATTAGTTACAGTTTCTCCGGTAATACTCCAGCCCCCCCAGGATTTTGTTATTCCTAGACGAGTCATAAAAGGTATAACAAACATACCTTGTCTCCACATCGGATCAAGAATAGGATCGGACGGATCAAAAACGGCTAATTCATACAGGGCCATAGAACCAGCCCAGCCGGAAACCAAAGCTGTATGCATTAAATGTACAGCAATTAAACGGCCAGGATCATTTAATACGACAGTATGGACACGATACCAAGGTAAACCCATGGAGATATACCCCTTTCTCAAAGAGAAGTAGAGACTATGTAACTTTTTCGCATTCATCGGGGACTATACCGTAACAAGATTAAACCAATATTTCATTAGCTAAGAAGTTTTACCTTTCTCGATGCTGGGGAATAAATAGAAATCGAGGCATCAGTTTTATTCTTGTTAATAAAGACAAACAGAAATAGTTTAGCATTTATATGTTTCATATAACAATGCAGAGATTGGTCCCATTCAGTTTATAGTGGGAACGAAAGAACCTCGGGGGGGGGCGGGTGAGAAAAAGATGGAAATAAAGTACTTTATATATATAGATTACATATGCTATAATTATATCGTAAAAAAAAGATGAAGACTTAATTATTCATTTTTTATTGATTCATTACGCCTTACCATTGAAGGGTTTCATCCAATATATCAGAAATAAAATGCCCATTGGTGTTCCAAAAGTGCCTTTTAGGCTCCCTGGAGAAGAAGATGCTGTTTGGATTGACGTATAGTGCGACTTGTCAAATATCTCCGGTTATATGGAAACTATCCATCGTCTTTTCCGATTTAGATGTCTTTATCTCACCCAAGATTGATTGGATCATCAATATTTCAGAGCGTGAGGTTATGATATGATGAGAGGGATTAAGTAAAAAAAATGATTAATCCCGGATTTCTATGGTTAGCTCAAACAAATAGAGTTTTTAGGCCTCATTGGAACTATAGATTCAATAATTAATGAGATTTCAGTCAAAATAAATACCAATAAAACTGGGAATAATTTGTTTCTGGAATAGAAAATAAGAAAAAGGTAATACCTTTGCTTGTCCTATATGTGCAAGTGAGGATCGGATAGTTTTTACCGAGGTAGAGCATAAACCTAAAGATTTAGTTAGGAACCTATTTATAAACAAGAAAATATTGCTATAACGGGAATAACGAAAAGAAAAACCCCGTATTAGTTAACAAGTAGTTCGGTTAGTGAAACTGTAGAAAGAGACAAACTCGAACTTAGGGTGGTGAAAAAAAGGGTTTATCGAAAAATAAAAAGAATGTGAAAGTTTTTATTTTTTTTTTAGGAAAAAAGAAATGACTTTTTTATTTGAACCGCTTGAGCCGTATGCTTCTAAAGAAACTTGTACGGTTCCAGAGAAAGAGGATTTATCGATCTATTCCAATCAATCGACTCTATCGCGAAAGATTACTCTTTCTGGGTCAGCATGTAGATGACGAAATCGCAAATCAACTCATTGGTATTATGATGTACCTGAATGGGGAAGACGAAAGCAAAGACATGTATTTATATATTAACTCTCCTGGTGGAGCAGTATTAGCTGGAATATCTGTTTATGATGCTATGCAATTCGTAGTACCGGATGTACACACAATTTGCATGGGATTGGCTGCTTCTATGGGATCTTTCATCCTAACTGGGGGAGAAATCACTAAACGTATAGCGCTGCCCCACGCTTTGCGCCAATGCTTCTTTTTGCTCGATCAAGGGAGAAATGTCTGCGCCGAGCGAGAGGTAATAGTAGCATGACATACAGACCTCGATATAAATATTGTAGAGAAAACTCTTTATCTCGAGGTAGTTAAATAACAATAACTATTCTTTTTTGATTCCATTTTTTACCAGTTTATTCTAGCGTTATAAACTCCCCGTTTTATTTGATCCTCAATAAATAATGAATAATCGATCTTCTAAAAAAGAAAATGGATTTATAGCCATTTTTCCATTTGGCTTTATTTCTGAAAGAAACTTTGGGATTGCTAAATAGGAAAATATCCGAAGCAATGGAACCATTATAGTATTTAGTAAAAAGAACAAAATGGTATATATATGAGTGGTTCAGTTATCCGAAATAGGTTCCGGAGATATGCGAAATTGAAAAAGTTTGCGTCATCATCTCTTGACTAGATTTTTCCCTTATTTGTTTTGGAGCTGTATGCATAAAAAAATGCTTGTACAGTTCATTCATCGAACTCCTTTTTTGTATTTTTTGTAGAAAATACGAAAAAAAAGGTATTAGATTAGTAGGGTAATGATTCATCAACCTGCTAGTTCTTATTATGACGGACAAGCGGGGGAATGTATTATGGAAGCAGAAGAAGTCTTAAAACTTCGCGACTGCATCACCAAGGTTTATGTACAAAGAACGGGTAAACCTCTATGGATTATTTCCGAAGATATGGAAAGAGACGTTTTTATGTCGGCAAAAGAAGCAAAAGTTTATGGTATTGTTGATCTTGTAGCTATAGAAAATGCTCCAAATTCTTGAAGAATAAAAAGAAATTTTGGATCTATGAAATGATATTGTATGTATCCCCACCGAGAAATAAGCGATTGAAGTTGGGAATAAATGACTATTAGTTTGGTTGGGCCCCGCCCGGGATAAAAGGAAGTGGGAAAATAAATTATAGAAAGATTTATTGAAATATTGCACTAATCTAACTTTCTCATTAGTAACGGATTCGTACAAAAGCAAAGTATAATTGAAAAATTTATAATAATTTCTTATGGTTGGGTAATTTCTTATGGTTGGGATTAATCCGAACCGATAAATTCTGCATACGACGGAAAATGCCTACTATTCAACAATTAATCAGGAATCGAAGACAACCGGTAGAAAATAGAACAAAATCTCCAGCTCTTCGGGGATGTCCTCAGCGTAGAGGAGTATGTACTAGGGTGTATGTGCGACTCGTTTGGATTAGAAACTTAAAAATAATAAATAGGGATCGGTATGGCGGAAGAACTCTTTTGTTATGGTAGAGTCTCGATCTATCAATTACCTATACGGTAAATGAAATTTATGGTTCCCATCGGTGCGAATCCAATTATCTCGATGTGGGGTGAAAAAAGCAATTTCTCAATGGTATTGGTGGGTCATCGATCCGTTAAGCGAGAAAAAAAAAGATGCAACGAAATTTAGGAAGAAAAATGAGTTATATCGATGCAAAAACGGATTGATAGGGTCAGCTGTCCAGCAAACCCTCGAAATAACGTGTCGTTACTGGATGGAGAAGTCTTTCATTACATATAGTGAGACCTTCTATTTGGTAGATAAAACAGAGCTATAAATTGGAAATTATACAAATAACCGATGACATTCTCAGGCTCCGGCATATAGAGAGGACCTCACCGTTGAGGTAGGAACCATAGAAACGATGGAATCCATTATTTTTTTATTTAAGGTCCCATTCCTTACTGGGAGGGTTTCCAACCCATAAGAAATAATGGCTAGGAAGGTTGCAGCAGCAAAAGCCAGTGGAATCCTTACTTTCTACATCAGAAAAGTTAGTCAGATCTTATTACTACTTATCAAATAGATCGAACTCTCTCTATCTATTATCTATCCATATATACATAAATATATGGTTATGCCTCTTTCCTTCATTGAAGAAATAACAGTGATTCAAACAATCTATTTTTTTACTTATCGAAACCCTATTATTCCGAATTATTATTCCAGAAGTAAATATAATAAAGTAGATGTTTTTATTATTTTTATTCAGTGTCCGAATTATTATTCCAGAAGTAAATATAATAAAGTAGATGCTTTTATTATTTTTATTCAGTGACGGAATAAAAACAAAATGAGAAAAATCTTATATTTGTGGATAAGCCCTACCTGGCTCGGAAGAGGAGGAAGGGAAAAAACATAGAATAAATTATTTTTTTATTTTTTATTAAAACTATTTAGTAATTTGCGAGAGTAGATATCAATGACTAGA
>Ga0187883_10001724_pt1 | contig 13299 bp, 10 predicted proteins | sample June2016WEW_20_1_2_FD_132966 | JGI IMG/M metagenome (GOLD analysis project Ga0187883, IMG submission 132966) | Peatland microbial communities from SPRUCE experiment site at the Marcell Experimental Forest, Minnesota, USA - June2016WEW_20_10 | ecosystem: Environmental > Terrestrial > Soil >...
CAGTCTGCGGGACAGCGGTGGACTCTGGCGGCCCCGCAGTCTGCGACAGTGCGGTCTGCGACAGTGCAGCGGCCGGCTGCTGGGCCGGGGCCTGCTGCCGGGCAGTTTCCTGCTGCCGGGCAGTTTCCTGCTGCCGGGCAGTTTCCTGCTCCCGGGCAGTTTCCTGCTCCCGGGCAGTTTCTTTCTGCCGGGCGGTTTCCTGCTGCCGGGCCAAGCTGTGCGGCACAGCGGTGACCTGCGGCCAGGCCCGGGCGTGCGACTGGGCCCGAGCCTGCGGCGAGGCCTGAGCCTGCGGCAGGGAAGTTCCCTGTTGCCCGACCGAGGCCTGCGGCAGGGCCGGCCGGCCGACTGGCCGTGCCCTGCGGGCCTGCTGAACAACGGCCGGACCAGCGTGAGCCCGCCCTTTCCAGGGACGCGCCAGAACGGCCGACGCGGCAGCAACCCGCTCCGTCCCGCCGGGCACCGTTTGCTTCGACTGCCCGATCGCGGGGAGCGTCGAAGGGGTAGCCGACCGTCGCGATGTAATCTCGCTGCTATCTTTTTCGTCCTGGCCAGCGTCCTGCCCCGGTACCCCGAGGTCGCGCGCGTCTGCGTCGGCCGGGCGGCGGCACCGCCACACCCGGGCAGCGACGACGGCCTCGGACGGCTCTGTTAGCGGCGCCATCCGGCACCAGGTTCGCGGTTCACCCAGGTAACGCAGCTGCGAGGCGACCAGCTCCGGCAGCCGCTTGCTCTCGATAACCGGCCGGGTAGCAAACCATGTGAGCACGCCGGGTGGCAGCACATAAAGCCAGAGCAGGGTGTGGCTGAACGGGACGCCGACGAGCGCAAGGACTACCACGTAAGGCACAACAATGGCCGTGAATACCGCGATCTGGCCGAGCGGAAGAGGCATGGGCAGCCGAAAGTCATACAGCTTGTAGAGCCGTTTCTCGATCCGCCAGATGTTGGTGTAGGTGGGCAGGTCCACCGTGGGCGATCTCCTTCTTCCGTGCAGCAGGCCAGTGCGGCCAGATCGGTGCGGCCAGGTCAGTGGACGCCGAGCGCGTTCGCGATTCCGCTGGCCAGCGTCTGCACGATGCTGGGCGTGTAGAAGATGACAGCGATCGCGACCGCGAGCACGAGGAACTGCACGAACCGGATGATCTCGCGGGTGAACAAGAAGAAGATAGCAACGATACCGACAATCCCGAGGAACAGCGGTCCAAACAGGCCCTGCAAATAGGTCACAAGACCGGAAGTGCTAAGCGCCGTGGGGGATGCCGTCAAGACCAGGTGCGGCGTCATCTTTCTACTCCGGGGCTGCGGGGGGATAACTAACGGGGGGCATCGTGGGGGCAAACTCTGGTCATGGCGGCCCCAGTTGCTGGGTTGACGGGCCAATGGCCTTGACGTACCAGGTCCCGGCCTGGCGGACGACGGTCAATTGGTAGGTCATCTCAAGCCCGGCCGATGCCGCCCCGACTGGCGGCGATCCGGCGGCAAGCGATGGCAGAGCGGTGGTGTGCCACTCCACGCTGATCGTAACCTGGCGGGTGGCTCCCCCGGCCGGAACGTCAATACCAGTAATGGCACCGAAGCTCACCGCGCCGTTAAGCCCGGTAATGGATGTTCCAGGCGCGAGAAACCGGCCCAGGGTCACCTCGTCACCGCTACCGTACGCCCGGAAGAATGCGCGCAGCTGACTGAGTAGTGTGGCCTGCGTGCCCGGATCGGTTGGACCGCTGGCCGCCGCCGGAGGCGAAGCGCTGGCGGGCCCTTGCACGAGCGCGGGCTCGCCGGCCACCGACAAACCGCCCGCTGCGGAGTAGACCGGCACGCCAAGCTCCATCAGCTTGTCGTTGACCTGAGCCAGCAACGTGACAATGGCGTCATGCGCATCGCGCACGACGATCGATGCCACCTGGTCAGACTGCAGCTGCTGAGTTCCCGCGCCGTTCCAGCCCAGCTGCGGGTCGGCTGCCCCGGCGGGCAGGTACGCGGCCAGCTGGCTCGCGCGCCGCGTGGCCGTTGCCGGGCTGAAGTTGAGGTAGACGTTGCCGAACTGGAGCGCGTACGCCTCGGCTAGCTGCACGGGAAACCCGTCCGGCGTCGCGGCCGCCGAACTCGCGCTGGCCGGGCTTGCTCGCTCCGGCCCCGCCACGATGCCGGTGATGCCCCGGTACCCGATGATCAGCAGGACGACCCAGACCACCGCCCGGAAGGCCCAGACCAGCCAGCGGCCGCCCGCGCCGCGCCACTGGGCCTCCGGCCGCCGGGCTGGCGAGCTAGGCAGCCCAGGCCCAGCCTCGTCGCTCGCGGCCTGGTCGCCTGGCCGCAGATCACGATCCAGGGTCGCCCTGCGAACCATCGCGCCTCCGCCCGCTCTCCTGCGCCCGCGCAGCAAGGAGTTGCGGCGAACCCTTGCCCGTCTGGGGCACCATTCTGCGTCAAACGTCCAGCCAAGAACCTCTTTGTGGCCGCCGGCGCGCCGGCGGCTTTGCGATATGACCGAGAAATTACCGCTTGCCCGGCAAACGGCGTCGGCATCACGGTGACATCTGACCTGCCTCTGTGCCGTCCGGGCCGCGGGAACATTCGCGGGTCCGCCTATCAGACCTCGCCCGGTGTGACGGTGACTGTGACAGCGAGGCAGCTGGCCTGCTCGTAGCCGGTTCTGAGGGCCGCACAGCCGGCCGGGGACCAGCTCAGCCGACCTGGAGGCGGGCCTCGCGCAGGCCCAGGGCGGTGATCACGATCCAGGCCAGGATCAGAGCTTCCTCACGCCAGGAGTCGTATCGGCCACTGCGGCCGCCATGCCCGGCAACCATCTCGGTCTTCAGCAGGAATGGGCCGCCCGCCGCCGCGGACTGCAGCCTGGCAATCCATTTAGCTGGCTCCCGATAAAGCACGCGGGTGTCGTTCAGACTGGTAATAGCCAGGATCGGGGGGTAGTCACGACCAGGAGTGATGTTCTCGTACGGCGCATAGGCCTTCATGTAGGCGTACACCTCCGGGTCGTGCAGCGGGTCGCCCCATTCCTCCCACTCCCCGACCGTCAGCGGCAGGGCGGGATCCAGGATGGACGTGAGCGGATCCACGAACGGCACCTGCGCTACGATGCCGCCGAACTCCTGCGGCGCCAGGTTCGCCACCGCGCCCATCAGCAGCCCACCCGCGGACCCGCCGCGGGCCATCAGCCGGGACGGCGCCGTCCAGCCCTGGCTCACCAGGTGCTCGGCGCACGCCACGAAGTCGGTGAAGGTGTTGGTCTTGCGCAGCATCTTGCCGTCGTCGTACCAACGGCGGCCCATCTCGCCGCCGCCGCGGACGTGTGCGATCGCGAAGCTGAAACCGCGATCAAGCAGCGACAGCCGCGGGATGGAGAAGCCTGGATCAGCAGAGGTCTCGTAGCTGCCGTAGCCGTAAAGCAGCAGCGGCGCGCTGCCGTCGCGAGGCGTGCCCTTGCGGCAGATCAGCGAGATCGGCACCGTCGCGCCGTCGCTGGCCGTCGCCCATTCCCGGTATTGCTCGTAGTCGCCAGGGTCATAGTCGCGCCCGCCTGGCAGTGAGAGCACCGGCTTACGGCGGAGCAGCGAGAGTTCGCCGGTGGCCAGGTCGCCGTCGTAGACCGAATCAGGCGTTGCCAGGGAGGCGTAGCCGAACCGGTATTTGCTCGCCCCGTACTCGGGATTAGCTCCTGGCGATACCTGGTAGACCGGCTCGCCGAAGGACACCTCGTGCCGGGTGCCATCATCGCGGATCACCCGCAGCCCGGTGAGCCCATCCCGGCGGAAGTGGACGACCAGGTAGTCAGCGAAAGCATCCACGCCGAGCAGCCGGGTGTCGTCGCGATGCGCGATGACCGTCGTCCAGGTGCCCGGGTCGGCCAGCGGCGCGGCCGACAGCTCGAAGTTATCAGCGTGATCGTTGTGCAGGATCAGCAGGCGATCGCCGACGGCGCCGGTCTGGTGCTCGACGCTGTACTCCACGCCCTGCCGGCGCGGCATGACCACGCTGAACTGGCCAGCCGGGTCGGTGGCGTCCAGTAGCCAGGCCTCACTCGTCAGCGTGCTGGCTACGGTCAGCAGCAGGTAGCGCTCACTGCGGGTGAGCGCTATGCCGACCCGGAACCGCTCATCGGATTCCTCGAAGACGAGGACATCCGCACTGGCCGGGGTACCGATGATGTGCCGCCACACCCGGTAAGGGCGCCACGCGTCATCCACAGTCAGGTAGAAAAGCGCCGAGTCGTCGGCCGACCAGGCGGAACCGTAGAACGTCTCCGGGATCTCGTCCGCTTCCATCTCGCCGGTCACCAGGTCCTTGATCCGCATCGTAAAGCGCTCGCTGCCCGCGAAGTCGGTCGAGTAGGCGAGCAGCCTGCCGTCCGGGCTCACGTCGAAGGCGCCCAGCGAGAAGTACCGGGCGTCGCCCGCCAGCTCGTTCCCGTCGAGCAGGATCTCCTCGCCCTCCAGCGGCCCACCGCCCGCCGTCATGGGCGGCCCGGCGTCATCCGACCGGACTGCGCGGCGGCAGTAGACCTGGTACTGCTTGCCCTCGACGGTCCGCGCGTAGTACCACCAGCCGCCCTTCCTGGATGGCACCGACAGGTCGGTCTCCTGGGTCCGGGCCTTGATCTCGTCGAAGATCGTGGCGCGCAGCTCCGCCTGGCCTGCGGTCATCGCCTCGGTGTAGGCGTTCTCGGCTTCCAGGAAGGCGATCGTCTCCGGATCATCCTTGTCGCCGAGCCACGCGTATTCATCAATGACGGTGTCGCCGTGATGAGTCCGCTCACTGTCGAACCGCCGGGCAGTTGGCGGAGCCAGGCTCGCCGGGGGGCCTGAAACAGCGGCGGCAGGCGGACTAGCGGCATCCTTCGGCTCGCTCATAGGCGGCGAGTCTATGACAGCCGCCGGTTACCTGGACAGCGCCTGGCCAGGCCGGAGAAGGACTGCTCGGCCCGGGTCGCGGGCTCGCGTTCTGCTCTGGCAGGCCGCCCCGGAGTCACCGGGAGAACCGCGGCGCGAGTGGGCCGAGAGCGTGCTGGCCGAGGCCGCAACCGTCGGCACAGGTCAGGCCGGCACGATGTTGGCGTTGACGTGGAACACGTTGCCCGGGTCGTACTCGGCCTTAATCCTGGCCAGCCGATCGTACTTGGCCGCGCCATAGCTGCCGCGGACCCGGTCTTCCTGGTAATCGGCCGTGCCGTTAACGTAACCATCGCCGTTGCCGATGGCGTACGGGCGCAGCGCCGCCCAGAAGTCGCGGACCCAGCGGCGATCGGCGGCCATCAGGTCGGCATCCGGCGCACGGCCGACGATGAAGGCGCCGAATCGCGGCGAGCGCCCGCCGCTAAAGGCCGTCTCGTCGTCACCGACCTGGCTGTACGCGCCGTCGAGCCGGTAGAACAGCAGCACCGACATCGGCGAGTTCTTAGCGGCGACCTGTTCGGTGACCACCTCGATCGCTTCGTCGGACAGCTCCTCGATGTAGGTGCCTTTCTCATAGCAGTGCGAGCCCCACGCGTTGGCCCCGTCGAGCATCTTCTGCAGTTCGACATAGGGCATCGGGGTGACCAGGTCGAACAGTGGCGGCACCCTCCGGCGGATCTGGGTGACGAGCTGGGTGTGCTGCCCGGCGGATCCGAACCCGGTCAGCAGCAGGGCGTAGCCGGGGGCGAAGTGGTGCTGCTCGGGTACGAAAGGCGCCGGCGGCGCGTTCAGCGCCGCGATTACCGCGTTGATGCCCGGCGGCATCGACGCGACGATCTCGCGGGCCAGCCTTAGCCCCTCGGCTCCCTGGTCAAGGCTCCAGAAGAACAACCCGAACTGGACCATCGGATCGATCTCGTGCAGCCGGAACTCGAACGAGGTGACGACGCCGAAGTTGCCCCCGCCGCCGCGGATCGCCCAGAACAGGCCGGGATTCTCGGCTGCCGCCGCCCGCAGCACCTGCCCGTCGGCGGTGACGACCTCGGCCCCGACCAGGTTGTCGATGCTCAGGCCGAATTCGCGGGTCAGCCATCCCATGCCGCCGCCCAGGGTGAGTCCCCCGACTCCGGTGTGGCTGATCAATCCGGCCGGGACGGCAAGCCCGTGGGCCTGGGTAGCCGCATCCAGGTCCGCGAGCAGCGCCCCGCCGCCAACCCGTGCCCGCTGAGCGCCCGGATCGACCGTTACGTCGTTGAGCAGGCTCAGGTCGATCATCAGTCCGCCATCGCAGACGGCCGTGCCCGCGGTGTTATGTGCGCCACCGCGCACGGATATCTCCAGGTCGTGCTCGCGTGCCAGGCCGATCGCCCCGATCACGTCCGCGGCCGAAGCGCAGCGGGCGATAACCAACGGACGCCGGTCGATCCCCGCGTTCCACACCCGCCGCCCATCGTCGAAGTCCGGGTCGCCGGGGGTGATGACGGGTCCTTCCATCGCCCTGCGAAGTCCGTCGATTCCTCGGCTTACCGTCTGCGTCATGAACGCTCCCCCTCCATGGACGCCCAAGTCGGGCGGGCATTCTCAGTTCGCCGGCGGGTGATCCCCGCGATGGTACGGGCCGGGCGGCCGTCACGGCAGCCGACCAGCGCCGCGTGGAAGCCGGCTGCGGAAGCCGTGGAGATCAAGTGGAGGCGTCGCGGGGCCGTAAGGGTGGTCGACACTCCGGGCTGCCAGGATGGTTCTGTGGACGTTCTCAGCAGCCGCATCCTGCTGCGCCCCGCCGATCTCGGCCGGAGCCGCCAGTTCTACCGGGACGTGCTGGGCCTGGGCATCTACCGGGAATTCGGCGACCCGGCCGAGCCCGGGACCGTGTTTTTTCTCGGCGGGGGCTTGCTGGAGGTCTCCGGGCCCGCGGCCTGCCCGCCCCCACACTCGGTGCAGATCTGGCTCCAGGTGCGGAACGTGCAGGCCGAGCACGAGCGGCTGACCGCGGCAGGCGCTCGCGTTCTGCGCGGGCCCATGGCCGAGCCGTGGGGGCTGGCCGAGATGTGGATTGAGGACCCCGACGGCGTCCGCATCGTCCTGGTGGAAGTGCCCGCCGATCACCCGCTCCGCCGCGACCCGCGACCGGCACCGCCGCCAGTCTGACCCCGAGCGCCCGCCATCACCCCACCCGGGCTGCCCCCGCGGGCAGCCTTCTCAGCGGCCGCGCCTAACCGTCGGCGCCAGCCGCTCACCTGACTCGCTGCTGGGCCGCTCGCCGGCGCCCTCATCTTGCTGACTTGACGGCGCACTATCATAATGATATCACTTTTAGCAGGCCGGGCCGCGTTCCGGGCGCGGGCAGATCCTGGCCGGGTGTTTCGCTGGCCATGCACGACCGGTGGGAGGTGTCGGGCTGTGGACTCGTTCACGGGGAAGCTCGCGGTGGTGACCGGCGGCGGCTCCGGCATGGGCCGCGAGCTTGTCCGCCAGCTGGCGGCGCAGGGATGCTCGGTCGCGGCCTGTGACCTGAACGCGGACGCCGTCGCGGATGCCGCGGCCATGGCGCGGGCGGGCGCCCCGCCCGGGGTGCGGGTCACCGCCCATGCCTGCGACGTCTCCGACGAGGCGCAGGTCCTGCGGTTCCGCGATGAGCTGCTGGCGGGGCACGCCAGCGATCACGTCGACCTTTGCTTCAGCAACGCGGGCATCGGCGGCGGCGGTAGTTTCATCAGCGACACCCGGGAAGAGTGGGAGCTCACGTTCGCCGTCGACTGGTGGGGCGTCTATTACTGCGCCCGCGCGTTCCTGCCGCTGCTCATCGCGAGCGGCGACGGCATCCTGGTCAACACCAGCAGCGCGAACGGCTTCTGGGCGACACTGGGCCCGGGCATGCCCAACACCGCCTACAGCACGGCCAAGTTCGCCGTGAAGGGCTTCTCGGAGGCGCTCATCGAAGACCTGCGCACCAACGCGCCCCAGGTCCGGGTCGCCGTCGTGATGCCGGGGCACGTGGGCACGGACATCATCGCGAACAGCCTCCGCGCCCGTGGCCTGCCGGGGCCGGAGCACATGAGCGACGCCCAGCTGGAGGAGCTGATCCCCCGCGACGCGCAGGCCAAGCTGATCCGCGCCGGCCTGCTGGCCGAGGGCGCGTCAGCCGATGAGCTGCGCCAGCTGCTCATGCGGATGAACGCCGACTTCCGGGACAAAGCGCCGCTCAGCGCGGCCCAGGCGGCGACCGTCATCCTCGACGGGGTGCGAGCCGGGGCCTGGCGGATCCTCGTAGGCGAGGACGCCAAGAGCCTCGACGCGGCGGTGCGCGCGAAGCCCGAGGCCGCCTACGACTACGCCGAGCTGTTCAGCGTGCCGACCGAAGAACCGACGACCGGAACACCTTGACCTCAAGAGAGCTGCGGCCGAGCGCCTTGCGGCGGCCCTGGCCGCTGAATTCCTGCTACTTCTGGTTTCCTGATGTTGCTTGGAAACGGAACTCGACCACGTCACCGTCGCGCATCACGTAGTCCTTGCCCTCGATCCGCGCCTTGCCCGCGGCCCGGGCCGCGGCGACCGATCCGGCCGCCATCAGGTCATCGAACGACACGATCTCGGCCTTGATGAAGCCGCGCTGGAAATCGGTATGAACCACGCCGGCGGCCTCGGGTGCCGTGGCACCCGCCGGGATCGTCCAGGCCCGAGCTTCCTTAGGCCCGGCGGTCAGGAACGTGGACAAGCCAAGGGCCGCAAACGAGGCCCGGGCCAGCTGCGCGAGGCCGGGCTCGCCGAGGCCCAGCTCGGCAAGCAGCTCGGCGGCCTCGTCCTCGGGTAGTTCGGTTAGCTCTGCCTCCGTCTTGGCGTCCAGGAAGATCACCTGGGCGGGCGCGACCAGCGCCGTCAGCCGGTCGCGCAGCGCGTGGTCAGAAAGCTCGGCGTCATCTTCGTTGAACACGTAGAGCAGCGGCTTGGCCGTCAGTAGCTGCAGGTCGCGCAGGTCTGCCGGGTCGATCCCGGCCGCCGCGGCACCAGCGAACAGGGTGGTCCCGCCATCGAGCACCTGCTCCGCCTTGGCGGCGGCATCGGCTGCGCGAAGCCGTTCAGCGTTTTTTGAGAATTTCGCCTCTTTGGCAAGTCGCGGCGCAGCCTTCTCCAGCGTCTGCAGGTCGGCCAGGATGAGTTCGGTCGCCACTGTCTCGATGTCCCGCTCCGGGGCCACATCACCGTCCACGTGGCTCACATCCGGGTCGATGAAGACCCGGACCACCTGGCAGATCGCGTCGGTCTCCCGGATATGGGCGAGGAACTGGTTACCGAGGCCCTGCCCCTGCGACGCGCCGCGGACCAGCCCGGCGATGTCAACGAACCGTACCGCTGCGGGCACGATCTTGGCCGAGTCATACAGCCCGGCCAGCGCGGCCAGCCGCGGATCGGGGATGCCGACAATGCCGACGTTCGGCTCGATGGTCGCGAACGGGTAGTTGGACGCCAGCGCGCTGGCCCGGGTCAGCGCGTTGAAGAGGGTGGACTTGCCGACATTGGGCAGGCCGACGATACCGATGGACAGACTCACCCGGGCGAGTCTAGATGCCCGGCGCAATGGCCCGGCCCGAGCCCCGGACCACTGGGCGGCCTGCGGACCGCCGACGCTGTGGTTCCGCAGTAACGGCGCCATCGCCGTTACTGAGCCCGGCAGGGTGGCAGCACGTGTCGGGCGTGTCGCAACGGAAACTGTCGGCCGGGACTGCAAGCATTGCCAGACATGAGTGCGATCTTGCTGCTTGCCGGACTCCTGGCGGGCGCCATCCTCGGCGCGGTGATCGGCTACCTGCACGCCAGGGGCCGCCTGGCGGGCCTGGCCGCCGAAGCAGCGGGCCAGGCCAGGGCCGCCGATGAGCGGGCCAGGTCCGCGCAAGACCGGGCCGCGCTGATTGAGCGCGCGGCGCAGGAGAAGGCCGCCCTGATCGACGGGCAGCTCGCGGAGCGTTTCCAGGCGCTGTCGGCGCAGGCCCTGGACCTGAGTTCGCGGCGTTTCCTGGAGATTGCCGAAGGCCGGCTGAATGCAGCGAACGCGAAGTCGGCCGGCGAGCTCGATACCCGTCGCAGTGAGGTCGAGCACCTGGTCGAGCCGCTGAAGGAGACCCTGGCCCGGGTGGAGACCCAGCTGCGCGAGACCGACGCGGCGCGCAGCAGGTCCCATGCCGCGCTCGCCGAGCAGGTGCTAATGGCCCGGCAAAGCTCCGACCAGCTCCGCGCGCAGACCCAGTCCCTGGTCACCGCGCTGCGAAGGCCTGAGGCCCGGGGCCGGTGGGGCGAGATGCAACTGCGCAGGGTCGTCGAGCTCGCCGGGATGAGCTCCCGCTGCGACTTCGACGAGCAGGTGGCCGTGGCCACCGATGATGGCGCGCAGCGCCCGGACATGGTGATCAGGCTGGCTGGCGGCAAGAACATCGTGATCGATTCCAAGGTCTCGCTTTCGGCCTACCTGGAGGCCGCCGAGGCGGCCGATTCCGGGAAGCGCGACATGCGCCTCGATGCGCACGCCCGTCACCTGCGTGAGCACGTGGACCGGCTGGCCGCCAAGACATACTGGGCCGCGCTCAGCCCGGCACCGGAGTTCGTCGTGCTGTTCATCCCGGGCGAGGCATTCCTCGCGCCCGCTTTGGAGCACGATCCTGGACTGCTTGAGCACGCGATGGCGCACCGGGTGCACATCGCGACGCCGACGACACTGGTTACGATGCTGCGGACGGCGCAGTACGCATGGCAGCAGGCGGCCCTTTCCGACAACGCCCGCGCCGTGTTCGATCTGGGCCGGGAGCTTTATGACCGGCTCGCCGGGCTCGGCAAGCACGTGGATAGCCTCGGGAAGGCGCTGACTAACGCCGTGTCGACCTACAACAGGACCGTCGGCTCCCTGGAGAGCCGGGTACTGGTGAGTGCCCGCAAGCTGAATCAACTCGGCGTGGTCGACGCTGAGCTGGAACCGCCGCGGCCGGTCGAGGAAACCGTCCGGGCGCTGTCGGCACCCGACCTATTCGGCCAGGCCGGGCCAGAACTCGTCACGGGAACCGGCCAGGAACGCGGCGGCCAGCCGCCGGCCCAGCTGCGAAGCGGAGCTCGCGCGATGGGCGCGGCTGGCTGAAAAACTGTGGCGCTGGCGTGAGCCTGGCGCCACAGCAAGGGGTAAGGAGAGTAAGGCGTAAGGAGCAAGTGTGACGGAGACCCGGCAGATACCTGACCGGTCGGAGTACCGTAGTCCGTCGAGCCAGATGACATGCCGCGGCGCGGTCCTGGCAATGTTCGTGCTGTTCTTCCTCGGCGCGCTCATCGCTGACCTGCTGCACCTCGGCTTTCTTGTCGGTTTGAGCTTCCTGGCCGGGTGCGTGCTGGCAGCCAGGTTCGCCAGGCGCAGTGCGCTGCTTGCGGTGGTGGTCAGCCCGCCGCTGATCTTCCTCGTCGCGGTGGTGTGCGCCGAGGGCCTTTCCTCGTCGGCGGCCACCGACCGTGCCGGGCTGCTGTCCGCCGCCGAAGGGACCATTCTCACCCTGGCGGCTGCCGCACCCTGGCTGTTCGGCGGGGAGGTGCTGGGGCTGGCCCTCGCCCTGTTCCGCGGGCTGCCGCAATGCGTCCGCGACCTGCGCGCGGGGCTTCGCGGCGAAGGCATGACGCACGCGGCCGCTGACTGACGGCTGCGGGCCCGGCATCACGATGCCGCCCTCCCGGCTGGCGTGCGCAGCTAGCCGCCGCCGTTGCCGCGCTTGCTGCGCAGTTCGTGCGGGAGCGCGAACCGAATGCTCTCGTGCACCGCCTCGACCTCTTCGACGGTTCCGAACCCGCTGCGCGCCAGCCGGTCAAGAACGCCGGTTACGAGGTCCTCAGGTACCGAGGCGCCACTCGTGACGCCGACAATCGCCGCACGGGCCAGCCAGGCATCGTCCACCCCTGAAGCATCATCGACGAGGTATGCCGCCTTGGCGCCCGCGTCAAGCGCGACCTCCACCAATCGCACCGAGTTCGACGAGTTAAGCGAGCCGACGACGATGACCAGATCCGCATCGGCGGCGATCTGCTTGACAGCGGCCTGCCGGTTCTGGGTGGCATAGCAGATGTCGTCGCTGGGCGGGTCGAGCAGCTGCGGGAACCGGCCGCGCAGCGCGGCCACGGTCTGGCTGGTCTCATCGACCGACAACGTCGTCTGCGAAAGCCAGGCCACCTTCGCCGGGTCACGTACCTGGACGCCCTCGCTTCCTTCCGGGCCGTCTACCAGGTGAATCCTGGCCGGAGCCTCGCCAGTAGTACCGACGACCTCTTCATGCCCTTCGTGCCCGATGAGAAGAATGTCGTAGTCCTGCGCCGCGAAGCGCCTGGCCTCGTTGTGGACCTTGGTGACCAGCGGACAGGTGGCGTCGATGGTGCGCAGCGCCCGGTCCTTCGCCTCCTGATGCACCTGCGGCGCCACGCCGTGCGCTGAGAAGACGACGACCGCGCCCTCCGGAATTTCGTCAGTCTCTTCCACGAAGATCGCGCCACGTTGCTCAAGCGACCGCACGACATGCGTGTTGTGCACGATCTGCTTGCGGACGTACACGGGGGCGCCGAACCGCTCCAGCGTCATCTCTACTGCCTGGACAGCGCGATCAACTCCAGCGCAGTAACCGCGGGGCTTCGCGAGCAGGACACGTCGGGTCGGCACGGACATGACACCCATGGTAGGTGACCAACTAATTGGACATGCCAGGCACGGGAGGCATCGCGTACCTGCGGCTCGCCTGAGGTGCTAGGGCCCCGACAGTTGCGGCGGCATTTGCGAATGACGACAATCAGTCAGGATGCCATCATCGGTCCGTGACGGCACGGGCACTGCGGACCGCTAGGCGGGCGCATCCGTACCCGCCAAAGGGAGGAGACAGTCATGCGCTTCCCGCAGGTCGGCGACCGGGTAAAAGAGGCCCCAGCGCACGCTTTGCGAGCGATGTTCGCTGGTATCGGTCAAGTGCTGCTTGTGGCCGACCGCATGAGGAGCCGACCGGCCGACCGGGAAATGGACCAGCCCGCGGCAGCTGAGAGCCTGACCCGGACGAGTCAGCCCACCGCCGCCGAGCAGCTGAGATCGCCCGTCACTCCGGCAGCCAGCAACGACGGATCCAGGTGGCGATCGCTCGATGAGACCGGGAATGTCAGGATCCTCCCGGTTGAATACCGGACCAGTCCGGCCTTTGCACCTCTTGCTGCCGAGCCAGAAGCCGCCGAGCCGGAAGCCGCCGGGCCAGTCCCAGCCGAGCTGACCCTGGCTGAGCCCGAGACCACCGGGCCCGAGACCACCGGGCCCGAGACCACCGGGCCCGAGACCACCGGGCCCGAGACCACCGGGCCCGAGACCACCGGGCCCGAGACCACCGGGCCCGAG
>Ga0187883_10001727_pt1 | contig 13282 bp, 9 predicted proteins | sample June2016WEW_20_1_2_FD_132966 | JGI IMG/M metagenome (GOLD analysis project Ga0187883, IMG submission 132966) | Peatland microbial communities from SPRUCE experiment site at the Marcell Experimental Forest, Minnesota, USA - June2016WEW_20_10 | ecosystem: Environmental > Terrestrial > Soil >...
AAAACAGCGATTTTATTATAATTTGTTATTATACTAATTTAGATAGAAATAGATTTTATGAAAGAATGAGTTGAACAAAAATAGACGGTAGAAGAATAGAATATATTCATATGAAATTTAAAATAAATTAGTTTTGTAAATGGAAAATATGATTCAACATGGATTGAACATTTACAATATTTTGATTTTTTTTATACTATTTTAACAAATTTATTTTATATTATTTTTATAATTAGTTTAGTAAATTTTTTAATATTTTAATTTATATTAGACCGAATCTACTTAATAGAAGATGATATAACGTGAGATTTCATCAATGAAACACAGAAATTGAATTTATTATAAAATATTATAATAAGTAAGAGTTAAGTTTACAGATGGTTTCTGTAGTAGATCTGCAAAATCTATAAATATTAGGGTTCAATTCCCTCTTAACTCTAAATTAACTTTAATTAAAAATTGTTTTTTAAATCCTGTATTAATAAAAGAAAGCTATTAATTATTATATAAATTATAACTCATTATAAAGAATACATTAAGCATTTAGATATAATTTAATAATAATTATTAATAAATTAAATATAAATTAATAATTATTTAAATAAAGTATGCAAAATTCTCTTAGTTCAATGGTAGAACTGCATTCTTCTAAAGTGTTAATTTTGGTTCGAATCCAAAAGAGAATAAAAATTTATTATTTTAGAAATTTAAATTAAAAATATTAAAATTATTTGATAAAATTTATTATTTTATATTTAAAAATAGTTTAACTTTCATTATTAAGATTTTTTTAATTTTTACAAATAATATTTGTAAAATCAATCATGTAAAATCATGTAAAACCTATTATTTAAGGTTGATTTATATAACCAAATCAAAAATTATTGTTACAGTGTCTTCTACTTTATATTTATAATTATTTTGTTTATAATTATTTAATATAAAGAAATATTATAATTAATTATAATTTATATTATAATTTACTTATATTAAAATATACTTAATTATTTTGTTTAATTATTTATTATACTTAAAATATTTAGCTTATACTATAATTTATATTTTATTATAAATACAAGTATTAAATAAATATTTTTTAAGTTATGTTGTTAATTTTAATTAACTATTTCTAATCAATATTTATATTTATTTAAAAAAACAATTTTTGTTTTATTGAATCTCTCAGACTATAATTTATAATTTCATTTTGGTTTTAAATAATATTATAATCATGTATAAATTATCAAATTTAAAATAAAATATATAATAAATTATAAATTAAAATTATAAAATATAAATAGTCATCATAAAATAAAACACAAAACACAAAATATAAATATGAATAAAGATAAAATTTCTAAATCTCTATGAATACAAATATTTTAATTTTAACTCTGTTAAATATATTAATTAATTTATTAGATGTATTATTAGTAATATTACCTATATTATTATCTGTAGCTTTTATGACAATCATAGAAAGAAAACAATTAGCTGCTCATCAAAGAAGAGTAGGTCCTAATACTACAGGATATTATGGTGTTTTACAACCTTTTAGTGATGCTCTTAAATTAGTAGTTAAAGAAACTGTAATACCTTCTCAATCTAATAAAATATTATTCTATTTAGCTCCTATTTCTTCATTAATCTTTAGTTTATTAGGATGAGGTATTATTCCATTTGGACAAGGTTTAACATTATCAGATTTTTCATTAGGAATACTTTATACAGTAGCTTTATCTTCATTAGGAGTTTATGGAGTATTATTTGCTGGTTGATCTGCTAATTCTACTTATGCTTTCTTAGGTTCTTTAAGAAGTACAGCAGCTATGATTAGTTATGAATTAATTTTAAGTTCAGCAATATTAATTATTATTATATTAACTGGTTCATTTAATATTACAAGTATAATAGAAAATCAACAAGCAATTTGATATATAATACCATTATTTCCAGTATTTATATTTTATTTTATCTCTATATTAGCTGAAACCTCTAGAACACCTTTTGATTTACAAGAGGCTAAAAATTAATACTAAGAGATTTGGCCTCTATAAATATCGCTATATGCTGGAAACTCCTAAAGCTTTAAGTACTCATCTAATTATAAAGAGATAGTAAAAATCTTAAAGATGTTACAATGGACAATCAGCAGGAAACCAAAAAAATAAATTATTAAAACCTAATAAACCAAACAATTTTTAATAATAGTTATTTTTTAAATAATGATTTATCTTTAAATAAAGATAATTTCGAATTACCCCCTTTTTATCTTTATTTTAACATAATTTATTAATATAAATTCAATCAATGTCTCATTTTAATTGCTTATAACGCAGAGACAGTTCTCTAATTCTGAGATCCAATTTTTTATATTTTTCACAATGTTTTTATTAAATTATTTCATATCCATATTACTAACAATTATTGAATTTGTTAATTCTGATTTATGAATTTCATTTGCTTATGAAATTATTGCATTAGGAGCTATTTTATCTTTAGCAAGTAGAGCTAGCGATAAATTTTTAAAAGGTTTACAAGCTACAGCAGCTACAACTATTATTGCTAGAGGTGTTTATGATGCTTATAATAAATGAAAAGATGATAAATCAAGTAGTAATGGAAGTAACCCTGAAAATAATAATTCAGATAAAGAAAAAACTCCTAAATCTAGTCAAGAAAATAAAAAAATATCTTTATTAATCAAACATAATGAAAAATAATTATAGACATTCATTTTCTTTTCTTTTTATATTAAATTTACTAAATGTATCAGTACCTGAAAATGCTGAACCAGTTATTAATTATTCCTTTGGAGTATTAATTTTATCTCTATTAGTTTTTTTCAATATCCTTAATGCCTTTGTGTCTCTTTTCTCACTTTATATTTTAAATAAATATAATGTTGATGAAAGATTTAAAAATTATCCTTGATTAAAAAAAATCGTTAAATATTATGAAAATAGTTCATTAGTTTTTATATCAATAGAAATTGGTATGGCACTAATATTTATATTAGTAATTATTATTAGCAGTTTATTTTTTTTAGGGATTAACATTATTTAATTTACCCCCTTTTTATTAAAATAACATAAAGAGTAATCCATGAAAGATAAATAAAATACTTCTTTCATATTATTTTAAAAATCTCCCCCTTTTTTAAACATTTTTATTAATTCAGTATTTTTTATATATAAAAGAATGAACATAGCGACAAGTATAAAATTTATTATTTGTTTGTTATGTTTATATTTTTTTTTTTTTAATTTTAACAATTAAATATTAACTGTTAAAATTTTTTATAATTGTTATTTTTTTTGTTTGGTTTATTATTAAATAACAATTATTAATATTTATTTTAAGTAGGATCCTCAGAGACTACACGCGATAATTTCTAATAACTAAATGAAATATGATATAGTCCAACCATTATTGAAAGATAATGGATAAAATATATTATTGAAATTATTAGTATTATTTATTTTACTGTTTTTAATTTACCAAATATATTGTGATAAACTTCAATATGATAATTTGTTTTCTATTTTTTATATTCAATGTTTTAATGCTATACCTATTAAAACTTTAAAAACTTATAATGATCTTTCTAATACTAATTTACTAAAAAAGGATTTAGGTAATTTAGGTGGGGTTTATGGTTTAATACACATTAAATCTTCTAAACAATATATTGGTTCTAGTTTAAATTTATATTCTAGATTAATGGATCATATTAAAGGTAGAGATTCTAACTTAAGATTACAAAGATCTATAAAAAAATATGGTTTAAAAAGTTTTAATATAGTAATATATTACTTTCATAAAGATCCTGCTATATTATTAACAGATATTGAAACTACTGTAATATCTGCTTTTCCTTTCTCTTCTTTATTTAATTTTAAAAAAGAGGCTAATTCTATGTTAGGGTATAAGCACACAAAACAAGCAATAGACAAAATGAAATCAAGATTTGTAAATAAAATTAATCACCCTATGTTTGGTAAAAGTCATAATAAATTAACTTTAAGTTTGATAAGTAAACCTGGTTTATTAAATCCTATGTTTGGTAAAAGTCATAGTAAATATACAAAAAATTTAATGTCAATTAAAAAAAGTATTAGACCTTTAGGTTTATATGATGTAAATTTTAATATAATTGAAAAATACTCTAATCAAATTGAATTAGCAAATAAATTTAGTGTACATAAAACGACTATTTCTAGATACATTAAATCAGGTAAACTTTTTAAAGGTAAATTCTATATTAGAGAAATTAATAATTAAATTTGAAATAGATAAAATAAATAATATAATAATTAACTAATATATTATATTAGATTAGATATGTTTATTTTATCTAATCTAGTTAATCTTGGAATCTGAATTAGTAGCTGGTTTCTTTACTGAACATTCTAGTGTTCCTTTTGTTTTCTTCTTCTTAGCTGAATATTGTTCTATTGTTTTATTTAGTTGTATTACTTCTATTTTATTCTTAGGAGGATATCATATGCCTGAATTATTTATTAATGATTCTTTCATTAATTTACAATCTATTATACTGGGATTAAAAACATGTATATTTTGTTTTATGTTTGTATGAGTTAGAGCTACTTTACCTAGAATGAGATATGATGCTTTAATTGAATTATGTTGATTAAATTTATTACCTGTTTGTGTAGCTTTTATTATATTAGTGCCTAGTATTTTAATAGCATTTAATATATCACCTTATTAAATTTTATCTATATATTAATTTATAGATTAAATTTAATTATTTTATTTGTACATGATAAATTTATCTAAATTTTACCCCCTTTTTTTAATAATAAGTGATAGCTTAATTCGGAAATAACAGTAATACTGCACACATTACAGATATCAGTTCAATCTGATCCACTTACTTATATACGGACTGAGCTCTTCCAAACTGACTATAAATGATGGCAAATAAAAACAAAACAAAACAAAATTTAGGTGTGAGTAGGGGGTAAATTTTAATAATTAAAATAAGATTAAAAGAGCGAGTGTATATATAAAGGTCTATTAATAACATTAGATTAGAAATTCGGTTTTCGTAAAATTCGGCCTCAAAATTTGGTTTTTTTGAATGTTTTGTTTAATTTCGAAATCACGGTCTTATTATAAATACTGAATAAACGGCTAGATTAATTTAGACCCTTTTTAAATTTTAACTTTTGCTCTATTTGTTTGTGTGTTTTTTTTTAAAAACAAAACACAAAACAAATTTTCATTAAAATTTTAAAATCTTATACTAAAGCTGAATTAATCAGCAAAATTAATGGATTGAAATCTAATTCTGGTTTATTCTCAAAATACTTGGATACATTTTATTATTCAAGAATTTTATTTTTAAAAATACATTATTAGCAGTTATTGTAAAAATATTCAAAAGATTCAGTCTTCTAATAAGAATCTGAATAATAGTTAATACAATTTTAATGGCAATCTTTGGAATCTCCATGTGAAACATTTATGGTTTAAGTATTATATCTGCATTAGTTTCAGAAGTAAGTTTCATTGTAGGAAAGGTAGTAAATTACTTATCTAATACTAAATTCTACTGTAGAAGAAACATGAAGTAATAGTAGACCTACATCTCCAGAATCTTCTGCATCTTCTACTAGAACTATAAAACCAATTAATATACCCAAAATTAAATTACCCCCTTTAGGTTCATCCTTAAGTTTACTGAAAACTCTTGAAGATTATATTGATGAAGCTTTTACTCCTAATGAAAATAATTTTAAACCTTTTGTTACGGCAGAATAACTTAATGGTAATTTCCAATCTGTTTATAATGAAAGTAATTGAAAATATTTTGCTAACAAAGGAATTCAAGATAGAATTGAATGAATTGAAACAGTAGTAAATAATGGAAACATAAAAGATTTAGATAAAGATTCTCTTTACAAATTGCAAGATAAAACTTGTGACTTAGTTTATGCTTATAATTCTTCGGTTGATAATTCTCAAAATAGGAGAGATAAATTTGATGCTGAGATAATTAAACCATTAAAATATTTTGGGTTTTTAATGAGAGCTTGACTTCAAAAATATTTAAATTTAATTTGAGCTGAAGAAAATATTAATATCTCCAATTGGAGATAAAATTAATTATCCAATTGATAGGATAGTTTTAAATTGTAAAATAAATTTAAAAGAGATATCTAAATATTGCAATAAAGCATATAAAATATAACAATAAAAATTAATTCATTTATTGTTTAAATCTCATAAGAATTTAATTTTGGTTCCGATTGAACGTTGTTCAGTAGTTTAAGACATGCAAATCATTGTTTCTGACAATAAATTATATAATTAATAATTATATAAAATATTATAAAGAAATAAGGTGTAAAGGTGAGAATAATAAATAAGTTACTTTATAATTTCCATAGATAGGAAATAAATTTAATTATTAATAATTAAAATAAGTTAAATAGTAATATTTAATTTATATTAAAGGAAATTTTCTGTTATAAAATACTATTTATTTTGATTAGGTAGTTGGTAGAGTAAAAGCCTACCAAGCCTACGATCAATAGCTATGTTTGAGAGAACAGATGGCCACATTGGGAATGAAATCTCCCAAGTAGTTTAATACTACCAGCAGTCGAGAATATTAGTCAATGCTCGAAAGAGTGAACTAGCTAACTGAAATCAATTATAATTGATAACATAAGGGAAAATAATGATATTACCTTATTATTAGTGTCGTCCAAAACTGGTGCCAGAAGACTCGGTAAGGCCAGAGACACAAACGTTAATCGTCTTAATCAGGCGTAAAGGGTTTGTAGGCGGCTTTTAAACTTACTTATTAAAATAAATTAAAAAAATAAAAAATCAGTAACAAATAAAAGCTAGAATCAAATAGAGGATAAATTAAATAATGCTTAGAGTAGGTCTGATATCCATAGATATTAAGTAGAATATTAAAGGCGAAAGCTTTTTTTCCATTAATGATTGACGCTCAGAAACGAAGGTGAGGATAGGAAATAGGATTAGATACCCCAAATACCCCTCTCTGTCAACGATGAATGGTAGTTATTAGTAATAAATTATTAATGGCAATGTTAACACGATAACCATTCCGCCTTGTGAGTACGACTGCAAAGTTGAAAACAAAAAAATTAGTCGGTTTCGGAGCAAACGAAGTGAAGCATGTTATTTAATACGATAATCCGCGTAAAACCTTACCAGTTCTTGAATAAAAACTTTATTTTTTTAATTCTTATATACTATACGATAAAAATAATAAAGGAATGTTTTAAAATTAGAACATTTAATACAGGTGTTGCATGGCTGTCTTCAGTCCGTATCGTGAGAACTGAGGTTAATTCCGCTAACGGACGAAATCCCTATTGTTAATTAAAAATATTTTAATATATATTATATATTATATTATATTATATACTTAACAATTAATGATTCTTATAGAGTTTCATTTGGGGCTAAGACAAGTCGTTATGGCCCTTATGAACTGGGCTATAGACGTGCCACAAAAACTTTTACAAAGTGATGCTAGACTTTTTCCTAAAATGAATTAAATATTTATTATTAAGGTTAATATTTTTATTTTGTTTTAATAAAATATATAATCGAAAGATTTATAATTAAAAAAAATCAAATAAAAATTAAATTTGGGAAGTAGGAGGAGCTAATCATGAAAAAAAGTTAAAATATAAATTAGACGGATTGTTCTCTGCAATTCGGGAACATGAAGAAGGAATTTCGAGTAATCGTTGATAATTAGCGCAACGGTGAAACTAGCATCCGTGATGAACTAACTGTCTGTCGCTGGGAAGAAGCTTATAATGATGGAAATGGGAATATAATTATAAATTTTTTATAGTAATATTAATTTATATTTTTATATATTTTAATATAGTTTATTATATTTTTATAATATTATAAACGACTATGTTAAAACTAATTAGTTTTTATTAATTCATTTGAGTAACATCTCAAAAGTCATAGCAAGGTAGCCGTACTGGAAAGTGCTGCTGGAAAATAAATTAATTTTACCCCCTTTTTATTTTATAATTAAATAATTAAATAATTAAATAATTAAATAATTAATAAATTATAAGAGATTAGTTGAGTGGTATAACGGCATATTTACACTGTGCAGAGAGAGTTTCGATTACTCTATCTCTTACTTATAATTATTATATGAATTTTTAATTAGAATGTTTGTATAATTATTTTTTAATTAAGATTATAAAAATAATTTTTAAAAAATGAATTTTTATTTATAATAGAACATATATATAAGAATAATTTATTATTATAAATTTAATAAAGAATATAAATACTTATTAATTTGCGAGTGTGCCGAAATTTGGTAGCCGGGTAAATCTTAGGAATTTATGATTTTATAATCGTAAGAGTTCAAGTCTCTTTACTCGTATAATAAAATAATTTAATTTAAATAATATTAAATTAATTTATTACAATCAAATTAAAAGTCTAAATAAGTTAAATATTAATATAAACTAATATTAATTAAAAATAAATTAAGATCAAATTTCTTAAGTATCTTACATGAATTATACAAATATCTCTAATTATATAATTTATATTAAACACACACACAAAACAACCAAACCAATTTGTTTAACGTTAAACAAATCTAATCTTACCATTTATAATCCTTTATAAGGGGTAAAATTTGTAAAAAATTAAATTAGTTATAAATATGAATAAAAGTATTAAGCTTTATACTCAATTTTAATTCTACCCAATAGTAGATACAAGGGCCAAAACGGAGGAGGACGCTTGATTATTTTATACTTATAAATATGACCCCTTTTTAAATCTCAAAAAGTGCAAAATTAACACAAATTTAGCAATTTAGGCCTCAAAAGCTAAAAAGACGAAATGAAGGTCTACAAAAAGCCTTTAAAATTATATAGAATTAATAGGAATCGAACCTATAATTAGAATATATTTAAATTAGGGGGGATCAGCCCCATTAAATAAATTTAAAACACAAAACCCAAAATCTAAAGTTTGATACAAAATATAATTCTGTAACATCTTTAGCTGAATTGGAAAAGCGTTTGCCTTCGAAGCATTTATACATTGGTTCAAATCCAATAGGATGTATTAATTAATATTATAATAAAATAATAAAATTAATTAAATAAAAATATATTAATTTAAATAATATTTATAAATCTTCTAAATAAAAGTAATGATGTTTATTAGTATCATGGTTCTTATAGTGGCAATAGCCCTACCTTCAATAAATAGAAATATTTCTCCAAATTTATATTTAAGAATATCTTCTCTATTATTACTTTATACTGGAGCATTAGCTTTTAATGCTTTTTATATTCAGTCAATTGGATCAGGTATAGGTATCTATAGTGGATTATTTCAAATTACTTTATTCACACAATTATTTGATATAGTTATAGTATTAACAGGTTCTGTAATATTAATAGCTTGACCTTTAATAAATCATAAATTTATAGATAATAATCTAGAATTAAATGAAGCAGGTCATAAAATATTATCAATTAATAATTATAGAATAAAATATTCAATAATAGTATTAATATCAACTTTAGGTTCTTTATTATTAGTATCTTCATCTAATTTAATAACTTTATATTTAAGTTTAGAATTACAATCTTTTGGAGTATATATATTAGCTTCTTTATATAGACATTCAGAATTAGCAATATCTGCAGGATTAAAATATTTTTTATTAGGAAGTTTAGCTTCTTGTATAATATTATTAGGATGTGGATTAATATATACTTTCACAGGTTTAACTAATTTAGAATCTATTTATAGTATGATATCAGTTATTGATAATAATAATAATATATTATTAGGTTTTAGTTTAGGTTTAATATTAATTTTTATAGGATTATTATTTAAAATAGCAGCAGCACCTTTACATAATTGAGCACCAGATGTTTATGCTGATAGTGCTACTATTATAACTACATGATTAACTATTATACCTAAAATATCTATTTTATTAATATTATTTGAAATACAAACTCATATTAATTTAATAGATAATATTAATATAATATTAGAATTAAATCCTTTAAATAATATAATTAATAATAATTATTTATGAAGTAAAAATTTATTATTAATAAGTTCATTATTATCCTTATTAATAGGAACAATATTAGGTTTAGCTCAATCTAAATTAAAAAGATTATTAGCATACAGTACAATCTCACATGTAGGATTTATATTATTAGCTTTAGCTATTAATTCTGAACAATCAATAGAAGCTTTAATATTTTATATTATACAATATACTATTACTAATTTAAATACTTTTTTAATAATAATTTTATTTGGTTATATAATAAAAAATTCATTTAGAGATTTAATACAAAGTATAATGGTTGAAGATGAAACAGGAATAGAAAATGATATTAATTATATCTCTGAATTAAAAGGTCAATTTTTCTTAAATCCTGTATTATCAATAAGTTTAACAATTTGTTTATTTAGTATGGCTGGAATACCTCCTTTAATTGGATTTTTCTCTAAACAGTTTGTATTATATTCAGCAATTCAAAATGGATATTATTTCATGTCTATTATAGCTATAATTGTAAGTATTATAAGTGCTTCTTATTATTTAAAAATAATAAAAATAATATTTACAGAAGAAGTAAATACATCTGAATATAGTGATAAAGAAATAAAAATAATAAATAATTTAAATTCTAATTCAGAAATAGAAATAAGTAGTACTAATAGTTTTATTATATCTACTTTAACATTATCTATTTTATTCTTTGTTCTTAAACCATCAATTTTATTAAATAGTACAACAATACTTTCTTTATCTTTATTTAATTTTTAATGAATAATTTATTAATGTTATTTATATTTGTTCCTATTTTAGCTTTAGTTTTATTATTTTTAAATTTCTTATTTTTAGTACATAGACCTGATGAATCTAAAATATCAGCTTATGAATGTGGTTATTCAGCTATTAGAAAACAAAATAGAACTGATTTCCAAATTCAATTTTATGTAGTTGCTATGTTATTTTTAATATTTGATTTAGAAATTTTATTATTATTCCCTATTGCTGTTACTTTATATAAAGTAAGTACTTTTGGATTTAGTATAGCTTTAATTTTTTTTGTAGTATTAACTATAGGATTTATTTTAGAAATTGGTTCTGGAGCTATATCTATTGCGAAATCTACACAAACTAATTATAAAAAATAATTAATTTTATTTATAATTTTGTTTGTTTTTAATTTATAATAATTTTATTATTAATTACATTTATTTCATTTATATCCCCTTGTATTAATTAAAAATTTTATTTATATGTTTGTTTTATAAAAATAATATTTAATTATTATTATAAATATTTTTAATTTATAATAATTTAAAAGAATATTTAAACTAAGGGGAAATCTGATAATTGGTAATCAGTTGTATTTGCATTACAAATATGATAGTTCGAGTCTATCTTTCTCCAAATAATATTTTATTATTTAATTATAGTTTATTTTAAACTATTTATTTATATTCACTATTTATATTAATAAATATATTTTTAATTAAAAATATAAATAATTTATCTATTATTTAATTTATATATTTAATATTATACTAAAATTATTATTTAAAATTAATAATAATATAAATTATAATTTAAGCCTCGATTGCTTAGTGGTCAAAGCGCTATTCTGAAGATATAGAAATGTGAGTTCAATTCTCTCTCGAGGCATTATTATTTATTAATATATTTATATATTATATAAAAAGAATTTATAAAGCCGGAATAGTTTAATTGGTAAAACGAATTCCTTGTAAGACTTTGATATTGGTTCGATTCCAGTTTTTGGCAAATATTATTTATTTTTTGTTTTTTTGGTTTATTAAATTTCTTAATTTTTATAATAAAATACATTAAATATGAGTTGTAGTTTAATTTGGAAAAACATCATTTTTTGGTAATGAATAATATCAGTTCGAATCTGGTCAACTCAGTAGATTATATAATATTTTAAATTTATTAAATTTATTAAATATTTAATTATAGTATATAATTTATAAAATTATTGTTTAATAAAATTAAATTAAATTAAATTAAATTAAATTAAATTAAATTAAATTAAATTAAATTAAATAAAATAAAAAACTGACTTCTAAGAAAGCAGAACTTGAGTGGTTGAGTGTCTCCCTTTTAAGGAGAAAGTCCTGGTTCAAGTCCAGGTGCTTTCAATTCTAAGTACATATTTTGATTTAAAGTTATATTTATTTCTCTTTTTATATTATAATTAAATATAAATAATATACTTCAGAATTAATAATTAAATTCTTATAAAAAATAAAATTTAAATATAAATAAGGGCAGGTGATCCGATTGGTAATGGTGATTCTCTGTAAAAGAATTGGTTAGCGCCATAAAAGGTTCGATTCCTTTACTGCTCAATATAAAATTAAAAACAAAAAATGATTAAATTTTCAAATGGTAGATGACAAATTGGTCAGTCGCTCCTTTTGGGTAGGAGACATACAGCATGTTCGAATCGTGCCTACCATATTTGATATTTATATTATTTTAATTCTTTAAATAATTATTCTAATAAAATTCTAAAAATTTAAATATAACTTTGGTGTTATGGCAGAGAGGTTATTGCGGAGTACTGTTAATACTTTTTTTCATAGGTTCGAGTCCTATTAACCCCTTATTATTATATATTATTTTTTAATTTTGGAATTAATTTATTATAATTTGGTTTTTATAAATTATTTATAATAAAAAACAAAAAATTTAATTCATTATTATCTTATAAAAGTATATCAAAACTAAAATAAATTAAATTTAAAAAAATATATATATAAAAGAGTATTAAATAAGCGAACATGTTGAAATTGGTAAACAATCTCTTCTTAAGCAGGAGTGGAAGTAATTCCTTAAGAGTTCAAGTCTCTTTGTTCGTATACGTTTTACAACAATAGTGTTCAATATTTTATAATTTTAATTAAATTAATTTAATTATATTTAGACAGTTTAGTGTAACGGTTTGCACGCTAATCTCATTAGTTAGTAGTAGGGTTCGATCCCCATTCTGTCTTATTAATTTACCAAATAATTCTAAGAATCCAGCGATAGGTGTGTTTGCATATCTAATAAATTCAAGATTTTCAGTTAAATTATATTGTTCTTTAACATTAAATTTAGATAAGATTTCTTCAGCTTTAGAGGAATTCACTATTTCTATGATATCTTGATCTGGTTTCATCCCTAATC
>Ga0187883_10001729_pt1 | contig 13280 bp, 13 predicted proteins | sample June2016WEW_20_1_2_FD_132966 | JGI IMG/M metagenome (GOLD analysis project Ga0187883, IMG submission 132966) | Peatland microbial communities from SPRUCE experiment site at the Marcell Experimental Forest, Minnesota, USA - June2016WEW_20_10 | ecosystem: Environmental > Terrestrial > Soil >...
ACGCACAAATGGGGCTACGGGCTGAAGGGCGCGTCGGTCGTGCTCTATCGCAATCGCGCGTTGCGCCGGCGCATGTACTTCGCGATGACCGACTGGCAGGGCGGCTTGTATGCGTCGCCCACGGTGGCCGGCAGCCGCTCGGAGGGAATCAGCGCATCGACATGGGCGGCGATGGTCACGCTCGGCGAGGATGGTTACCTGAAGGCGACCCGCCGCATCATGAAGGCGGCGGACACGATCAAGTCGGGAGTCGCAAAAATCCCGGAGCTCAAGATTATCGGCAAGCCGACCTACTGCATCGGGATTACGTCCGACAAGGTGGACATCTACCACGTCAACGATTTCCTCGTGGAGCGTGGATGGCGGCTTAACGGGCTACAGCGGCCCGCCGGCTTTCATATGTGCGTCACCTTGCTCCAGACACTTCCGGGCGTGGCGACGCGTTTCGTCAGAGACATCGCGACCGGCGTCGAATACGCCAAGAATCTGCCGGCGACGCCCGCGCGCAGCGGTGCGATGTACGGCGGCGGCGCGTCCTCGCTCGATCCATCGATGGTGAATGAACTGATATTGGCGTATCTCGACGCGAGCACCGACGTCCCATAACCGGGGCCGGCTCTCGAGGTGACCAGGTCGGGAGCGCCAGACCTGTCCGGATTTGAAGGAGGAAGAGATGAAGCAAATTCCGAACGGAACAGAACTCGCCCGCCCATTCATGCCTGCAAAAGACTTTGATCTCTCTAAGAACTTCTATGAGACGCTGGGCTTCGAAAAACTTCTTGACGGAGATGTGGCGATCTTCAGGGCCGGTTCCGGCGGTTTCATACTTCAGCGCCATTATCAAAAGGACTGGGCTGAAAACTTTATGATGCAGCTCATGGTCGATGATCTTGACGCTTGGTGGAGACACATTGATGGGCTTGATCTGCCCGGAAAATTCAATGTTCGGCCTCCGCGCGCGCCGGCCATGCAGCCATGGGGCCTTCGGATCGCTTATGTCGTGGATCCATCCGGAGTGCTTTGGCACATTGGCCAACGGCGCGATGGCGCAATACAAGACTAACGCACCTGGCGCCGCAAGGACTGCTGCCTTCTGCGAGGAAGCTCATTCAATCTGGCATGCTGAGCGACCCTGAGTTAGTGCGGCAAATTCGACTGGTTCGGCAACGCCTTCCGAATCGCCCGCAGCAAGGTTTTTTCGTCGAAGGGCTTCAGCAGGCTCGCGATCGGGTTCGCATCGCGCATCATCTGCCTGGTCTGCCGATCGTCGCGGCCGCTTATCAGGATCGTCGGCAAGTGCCGGCCCGACGCCACCAGACTCCGGCATAGTTCAACACCGCTCATTCCCGGCATGTAGACGTCGAGCAGCAGGCACGCGTCGCCGGTTGGAAACTCGCTGATCAGGAACTCTTCCGCGCTTCGAAAGTCTGACACGTTGAATCCCAAAATCTGCAATTGCGTTCGCAGCGCGCGGCGGACAGACGCGTCGTCATCTACCACAATTACTGTGGCCGTCGATTTTTTACACACCTGACGATACCAGCTGTGCAGAAGATGCCCGCGGATCATCCGCGTCATTACTTGCACGCACATTCTGCATCGTGCGGCGGCCGTTCGGCCATTGTACCAAAGTACAATATCGCTGCCCGGAAAAAGGGACCAAACTTCACGCGTCATCGAGTTGCGCGAACACGCTCCATGCGAAAGCCGGTAGTCCGGAATTGCACTGCGCGGATTCACAACGCATCGATGAGAAGAAGGAATCTCAAGAGGAAATGAACCTCAATTCCAGAAGCATGAAGCCGGCGACCAGTTTGCTATCTGTTTTGCTCGCAGGATTTTTGCTGGCGGGTTGCTCTCAGACAGCCGCGCCCGAACCAAACCCGGTCGCACAAGCGCAGAGCGAACAGCCGGCCGCGCCTCCGCCTCCGTCTGCGCCTCTGATTCAGCCCTCTCAACCCGCCGCGCCGGGCGGGCAGTACGAGGAACCACCTGTCATCAATGCGGCTGACCTTATGCCCGCGAGCGCGCTTTCCGGACCGGGATTTTCCGTTCAGCCGCAGGTGCCGACCAACGGCGCGATGGGCCAATACACCATCGTCGCCGACGCGACAGTATTTCGTAACGACGCGGGCGCCTACTATATCGAAAGCCTCGATCTGCTGAAGATACGCCTGTCCGAGATACCCGCGATCGCGCAGCTGGAGAACATAAGTGAGACGGGTGTATTCGCCAAAGCTCTAGCCTCAAGCGCAGAACGTCCGGTTGCGGACGCCGCAAATATGGTTATCCATCCGATGGATACGGTGACCGGGCTACCCAGCGGAGTCGGGGAATTTTTCGGCCGCGTCAGTCTCGGCGCGGGACAAATTTATTCGGCGGCGACGAATTCTCCCGGAAGCGGGCAAGCAGCCGGCGAGACGGCCAACGCCACGCTCACTGCTTTGGGCTATGACCAGGTCCGCCGGGACCTGGCGAGAAAGCTGCACGTCGATCCCTACAGTTCCGATCCGATTCTCACGAAGAAGCTGAACAAAGTCGCGTGGGTCATGTTCTCGGCCCGAATGACGGTCGATGCGGCCATGATGGCGGTTCCCGCCTCGATGATCATCACGAGCGTGGAGGTTACTGACGATCTCGTCTATCAGACACCGAAAGCAGATCTTATTCTCCTGGTTCAGAAGAAGTTGCAGAACATAGGACTCTCGCAAGAAGAGATCGCCGCATTCACCAGTAACACCGCGATCCCGTTGAGCCTGCAGGTCTCCGCCGTCAAAGATCTCGAGGCTCTCGGCGAAATTCCGGGGCGTCGCGCGGCAGCCGTGGTTTTGGCCAACGTCGTGACGGAGTACCAGGCGCGTTTCATAGTTACTTCGCTGCGCATGCTCGATCGACGGAGCCAGCAGAAGAGTCCGATTACCGGGATCCAGGCTCCGGGTGTGCTGGTTGCGCGCGATCAGAATGGCGCCGTGATAATGCCCGCCCCGGTCGATTACCTATCGTGGACACAGCGCATCGCGGGGTTTGCGACTGATCCGCAATTGCTCGCCATGCAGAACCGCGTTCTTTGGATCACCGGCAAAATGACACCGCTTGCGCGCCAGCAACTGGCAGCCAATGGCTGGTCGGTGCGCGAAGGCGAATTACAGTAGCGCGCAAGATTTGATTGACGAAACTGATTGAACTGGCGGGAGCCAACACTATGGAGGAGATCGTGATGAACAACAGTTTGAGAAAGAAAATCGTGACCGGTATGACCGCAGCAGCGGCTCTGGCGGCGGTGCTGCTGGCTTCGGGATGCCCGACTACGGTCCAGAGTGAACCGGCGGCAGCGAAAGCGGTGGAGTCGGGCGGCCCGTTGCCGAGTTCCGTTACAGGATTTCTCGGCCCCGATGCGTCCAAGCTGGTTCCCGGGCCAGAGGGCGGCGCAGCGCTGGCCTGGATAAATCCCAACGCTCAATGGAGCACTTACACCAAGATCCAGTTGCTGCCGGTTGAGTTCTGGGCCGCTGACGATTCGAAAGTATCGACCGCGGATCAGGCAACGCTGACCGAGTATTTCTACAACCAACTGCAGACCAACCTCTCGAAGAGTTTCACCCTTGTCGACCAGCCGGGACCCGGCGTTATGACCTTGCACGTGGCCCTGATGGATTCGACTACCGCCACGCCTGGGCTGCGCAGCATTTCGGTAATTGTGCCGCAGCTGAAAGTCATCAACCTTGCCCAATCGATGGTTACCGGCAGCTATGCGTTCGTTGGTTCGGCCGAGGCCGAGATGAAGGCCACGGATTCGGTCACCGGCGCGATGCTGGCCGAAGCAGTCGATCAGCGTGCCGGCGGCATTGGGATTAAGGGCGCAGCTTCATTCCAATGGGGCGATGCGCAGAACGCGATGGATTACTGGGCGCAGAAAATACCGAATCGCATTTTGCAGCTGCAGGGAAAACCCGCGCAGAGCTAGAGAAGGCGCCGAATACAGCAGGAGCATTACAATGGTTAGTTGGAGACCTATACCTTTCGCAATCGCGCTCTTGATCGGCGCAATGATCGGTGTCTCGTTCGCACACACGGCTTCGGCCGCCGACAAGCCCAACATCCTTGTGATCATGGCCGATGACATCGGTTACTGGAACATCAGCGCCTACAATCGCGGCATGATGGGATACCGCACCCCCAACATCGATCGCATAGCCAATGAAGGCGCGATTTTCACTGACTACTACGGCCAGCAATCCTGCACTGCGGGCCGCGCGGCGTTCATTACCGGCCAGAGCCCAATGCGTACGGGTCTTCTGAAAGTGGGGCTGCCAGGTGCGAAGGAAGGCCTGTCGGAGAAGGATCCGACTCTCGCCGAGCTGCTCAAACCGCTGGGCTACATGACCGGACAATTCGGCAAGAACCATCTTGGCGACCGCAACGATTTTCTGCCGACAGTTCACGGTTTCGACGAGTTCTTCGGCAACCTCTACCATCTAAACGCCGAGGATGAGCCTGAGCACCCAGACTATCCCAAGAATATCGAGTTCAAGCTGCGCTTTGGTCCGCGCGGCGTCTTGCGATGCACCGCGACGACTACCGAGACGCCGGGGGAAGATCCGCGCTTCGGCAAGTGGGGCAAGCAAAGCTGTACGGACACCGGCCCGCTTACGAAAAAGCGCATGGAAACCGTGGACCAGGAGTTTCTCAGCGCAACGCTCGACTTCATCGACCGCGCGAACAGTCAGAAGAAGCCGTTCTTCGCTTGGTTCAATTCGACCCGCATGCACATTTGGACTCGCCTGAAGCCCGAGGCTCAAGGGAAGACCGGTCTCGGTATCTATCCAGACGGCATGGTGGAGCATGACGGGCAGGTGGGTCAGCTCCTGAAGAAACTCGACGATCTGGACATCGCCAAGAACACGATCGTAATCTACACCACCGACAACGGCGCCGAGACGTTCACGTGGCCAGACGGCGGCACCACACCGTTCCGGGGCGAGAAGAACACCAACTGGGAGGGTAGCTACCGTGTACCGGCGATGGTGCGCTGGCCCGGTCTCATACAACCTCGCACAGAAATTAATGATATCTTCTCGGCAGAGGATTGGGTACAGACCCTGGTGGCTGCGGCCGGTGATCCCGACGTCCAGAACGAACTCCTGCGCGGCAAGAGCGTGAATGACAAGACCTTCAAGGTACACTTGGATGGCTACGATCAGCGCGATCTGCTGGCCGGCAAGGCTCCCGACAAGCGCCACGAGTTCTTTTACTGGACCGATGACGGCGACCTGGCAGGCCTCCGTTACGACCAGTACAAGGCAGTGTTCATGGAACAATCAGCGGAGGGTTTGGAGGTCTGGATGCAGCCTCTGATACCGTTGCGTGCACCCAAGCTGTTCAATCTTCGTTCTGATCCGTTCGAGCGCTCAGAACACGAGGCGGGTGATTACGACAAATGGTTCATCGAGCATTTGTTTATCCTGGTTCCCGCACAGACAATAGTCGGCCGGTTCATTGCCACTTTCCGAGAGTTTCCACCGCGCCAGAAGCCAGGCAACTTCTCGATCGGCCAAGCCATGGATTTGATGATGAAGCAAAGCAACAACTAGAGTCGGCTGGTACCGTGCAAGCTCAAGAGACGGCCCGTTGCAGAAGAACCGAAAAGTCAACTCCAGGAGGAGCATTCTAATGGTTAGTTGGAGATCTAGACCTTTCGCAATCGCGCTCTTGATGGGCGCAATCATGGGCTTGTCGATCTCGCACGCCGCATGGGCGGCCGACAAGCCCAACATTCTCGTCATCATGGGCGACGATGTCGGTTGGTTTAACATCGGCGCGTACCACCGAGGAATCATGTCGGGCAAAACACCGAACCTCGACAAGCTTGCCTCTCAGGGCATGATGTTCACCGACTACTATGCCGAGGCAAGCTGCACGGCGGGACGCGCTAATTTCATTACCGGCGAGTTGCCCCTTCGCACGGGTCTGACGACCGTCGGGCAGGCGGGCGCCGACGTAGGACTGCCGGCTCAGGCCGTCACTCTCGCCACTGTCCTCAAAGCGCAGGGCTACGAAACGGGCCAGTTCGGCAAGAACCATCTCGGAGACCTGAACAAGTACCTGCCGTGCGTGCATGGTTTTGACGAATTCTTCGGGTATTTGTACCACCTCGATGCAATGTCAGACCCCTACTGGTTCGACTACCCGCAGGACTGGATAGACAAGACGGGGCCACGGAATCTAACGCACTGCTGGGCAACGGACGCGGATGACTCCACCGTGATGCCCCGCTGGGGCAAGGTCGGAAAGCAGAAAATTGTCGATGAGGGTCCTCTGGCGCCATTTCCCGATATGAAAGATATGCAGAACTGGCAGGAAGGTCGCAAGGCCAAGTACGACATGGAGACCTTCGACGACGTGCTGGTCCAGAACACAAACGGCTTCATCGACAAGGCCAAGAAGGACGGCAAGCCGTTCTTCATCTGGCACAACACCACCCGCATGCACGTCTTTACCTACCTCCCGCCGAAGTACCAGGCGATGATGAACGCCAAGGACAACTACAACGTAGAAGAGGCCGGCATGGCGCAGATGGATGACAGCATCGGCGCGCTCCTGAAGCACCTCGACGACATCGGCGAGGCCGACAACACCATCGTCATCTTTACCACGGACAACGGCGCGGAAGTGTTTACCTGGCCCGACGGCGGCATGACTCCGTTCAAAGCCACCAAGGGCACCACCTTTGAAGGCGGTTTCCGTGTGCCGTGCATCGCGCGCTGGCCGAGCCACATCCAGCCCGGCAGAGTCGAGAACGGCATTTTTTCTGGGCTCGACTGGCTACCCACGCTCGCGGCGGCCGCCGGCAATCCCGACATCACCGATCAACTCCTGAAAGGAGTGACGATCGGTGATCGCGAGTACAAGAATCACCTCGACGGCTATAACCAGATCGATTTGATCAACGGCAAGGGGCCGTCCAAGCGCCACGAGCTCTTCTACTTCGGCGGGCCACACCTCGGAGCCCTGCGCATCGATGATTTCAAGTACCAGTTCATCCAGCAGCCATGGGGCTGGCCCGGAGAGAAGGTCACGACCGACATGCCCACTATCGTGAACCTCCGACAAGATCCGTTCGAGCGGACGCCGGATCTACGGGGCGAGAGCCTGAACGATATGGGCGGGGGTTACATGAATGACTTCATGGCGCGCGAGTTCTGGCGCTTCGTGATGGTGCAGAAGTACGTCGGGAAGCTCGCGATGTCGGCTGTCGACTATCCTCCGATGCAGGCACCGGCCACCTTCAACCTTCAAGCTGTAAAGGCTCAGGTCGAGGAAATGATGAAGCAGCACGAAGGCCAATAGTCGAACACCCAACACGACGGGCGGCCCTCAGGGTCGCCCGCCGCGTCGACGCGCAAGCGCTTGAGGGCGTCCGAATCGCATACCGGCGAATAGAGCGTATGGCCAGACATTGCCGGTGAAAAGGAGAGCTTTACATGAAAAAAAGACTGGTGCTTGCAGCGTTGATATCGGTGCTTGCTACAGCGTGCGTACCGCAACAGCAATACAACCAGGAAGTCCAGCAGGTCCAACACCTGACCTACATGGACAACACCTATAAGCAACTCAATCAGAACCTCCAGACCGAGGTGAACACCGACCAGGTGCAGATCAAGCAACTCCAGAATCGGCTGCAGGTAACGATGGTCAATGCGATCCTGTTCCCGGAAGGCGGATGGGAGCTCAGCCAGAACGGAAAACGAGAACTGGGCAAAATCGTGCCAACCCTTCAGAGTGTTACCGGCAAGCAGATTGTGATCGAAGGCTTTACCGACAACGAGCTCATCCTGGAGCCGTTGAAGAGTCGCTTTCCGAACAACTGGTATCTCTCGGCCGCCCGCGCCATCTCGGTCGTAAGCTATCTGGAGGAGCAGGGGATTGATCCGAACGAGCTGTCGGCGGTGGCATTCGGCAAGTATCACCCCGTTGCCTCAAACGATAGCCGGGAGGGGCGGGCGCAAAATCGCCGCATTAACATCGTGATTCAGGACCAGACTCCATAGGCGGGACCCTGCGCAGGTCTCGAACAAAACGCATCGAAACCGATGGGAGGTAGTGGAATGGCAATTAGAGACTCAGGAGCTAAGGCAGAACAAATCGCAAAGCGGATGGTTTTAGCGATCTCCGTGCTAGGGCTGTTGGTACTCGGTGGATGCTCGTCATCCGCTCCTCCGCCGGCCGAGCAAGCGTCACTGGCGAAGACCGAGTTACATTTCGATCTCAATAAGTGCGCACTGATCGAACCGGGTTTGTACAAGTGTCCCGCTTCTGACAAAGCCATTTGTAACCCCGACTACAATGGCCAGGCCGAATGTGTCCGAATCGGACCTAAGGGCAGCGTCTTCGTCCAGAGCGGATATTAGCAGGAGCGCGATAGCTGTGCCTCGAGCCGATTGTCCTCCAACCGCTCGAGGCCATGGTCGCAGTACTGGTAGGAGCTAGTGCGCCTACCCGGTGTTAATATAGATGTTGGAGAATGTCTTATGGGAAAGTATGTAACTATAACGCTCAGTCTTCTGCTGCTTGCCTCGGGATCGGTGTGCGCCCAGGGTGTCGTGCTGCCATTGCCGCCGGAGGATCAGCAAAATATAACCGCTCAGCTTGGGCCAGGTGTGGTAGGCATCGCATTGCCGAGCCAACCTATCGGGGACCCGTCCGTCTACTTCCCGCTTCAGGATAAGTCACAGCAGTACCAGGTCGTCGCTGGCCCCCACGCCGGGAATATACAGACGCTTGGGCTTGTGAGGACCCGGCGGCCGGGCGGGAGGATGGCCTGGCGGTTTGCAATGTCGCCGACGCTCAACGGCTTCATGCGCGAGACGCCAGAGGGCGACATCATAATGGCCGCCCTCACCGACACGGGCGAGGGTGTGGTAGTCGTCACCACGCCTGCCAATCCGTTCCTGCCCAAGGGCATGCAACCGGGAGAGGCCCGGAGCTACACGCAGCAAGTCTCGGTAAACTATCTGGACGACCCGGGCGACCAGAGATACTCAGGATCCCTCACCGGCACCTACACCTACGTCGGCACTTACCAGGTGACGGTACCGGCCGGCACCTTCCCCGCGGTCCTATTCCGCGTCAAGTGCGAGGGCAAAGTTGGCCCGGCTCATACGCAGAACACTGGCTACAACTTTTTCGCACCCGGCGTCGGCATGGTCGCGATGATCCTGGAGGAGGACGTGACAGCTTTCTGGCTCTTCAACATCGATAGCACTACCGGCAAGGTACTGATGTCGAAATGAAGTGCTGTGGTGTAGCGACTAGTGACGTTGGCCAGCTTTAGCAACGAGCCGCGATAAATCGGAGGCCCCGTGATAAGTCGATTCACACGATCGCTGGTTCTCTTTACGCTTTTGGGCTTCTTACATGTACCTTCCGCTGCTGCGCAGACGGCGGATAGCCAATCACTGGACGAGGTCAATAAAGAACTGTCGAATCCGATCTCGAGCATCTGGGCGCTCCAGCTTCAGGAAAATACCTACTGGCTCAACAAGCCTGATCGCAACGTTGTAAACCTCCAGTTTCAGCCGGTTCTGCCCCTCGCGCTGAGCGACGATTGGAATCTGATCACTCGGCCCGTCTTCCAGGTGATGAACTCCACGCCTTACGTGAACGAGAGCTTTCATCTTCATCGCGTCACCGGTTTCGGCGACACAATCCTCGCGACGCTGCTATCGCCCAGCCCTAAGCTGGCGGGTCCATGGTTGCTGGGCGCAGGGCCCAGTTTCATTTTCCCTACCGCGACCAACTCCAGGCTCGGGCAGAACAAGTGGCAGCTAGGACCCGCCGGCGTTTTCGGCTACCTGGGTGACAAATGGCTGGCAGGAGTGTTTCCGCAACAGTGGTTCTCGGTCGGCGGCAATGGCTCGCAGACTGTTAGCCAGATGAACCTTCAATACTTCTTCGTCTATCTGCCGGGCGATGGGTGGGGCATCGGCACTTCGCCGAACATGCTGGTCAACTGGTATGCCAGCAACGCTAACAAGGTGACGTTTCCGATAGGTTTGAATATCAGCAAAGTAGTGAAGATCGGTCCTCTGCCGGTGAAGTTTGCAGTGCAAGGACAATACATGCCGGTCCGCCCCGATGTCTTCGGCCAGAAGTGGAACCTCCAGTTTGCTATTACTCCCGTCATCCCGAAGTTGATTAAGGGACCACTCTTCGGGGGTTGAAGCGCTCCATGGCGGTACGGACTCTCAAAATATTTGTTTTCATTCTGCTTGCTATGAGCGGGCGCGCGCTGGGCCAGAATCTGGTGGCTGGTTCGGCTGGCGCCGATTCCGAAGAAGATCGCCTGGCGCGAGAGGTAGATGATCCGACCGCGATTCTAATGCAACTGCAGCTCCAGGATCTGTACACTCCGAGAAATTTTCAGACCTCGGCACAGACGAATACAATTCAGCTGCGTGCAGTTGTGCCGATAGAAGCATTTTCGGGGTTCCCTTTTCAGCAAATCATTCGTCCGACGTTCAAGCTCCAGCAGATCGCGACATCATCAAGCAGTTCGACGATAACCGAGTTCACTGATATGGAGCTATTCGATTTATTCGTCTCCAACTGGCCCGATCCCAAGCAGACCGGATTCGGCTGGGGCATTGGACCGACTTTTGTGTTTCCGACGGGAAGAGTTCCGGCTGCGGGAGGTCACGCGTGGGAGGTGGGACCCGCAGCCGCGGCCAAATACCTGGGCGTTCCGCACTTGATCGTCGGCTTCCTCTTCCAGAACCCAATCTCATTTGCGTATTCGAATTCCTCAGCGACCCCGCAAAGCCAGATCGAGTTTCAGCCGATAATTTCTTACACATTCGGCCATGGCTGGTACGTAAAATCGTCCGACTCGACGTGGACGGTTAATTGGCGTCACCGCAGTTCGACCACGATCCCGATCAGCCTTGGCTTTGGGCGCGTTTGGAAGTTCGAAGGAATTCAGTTCAATCCATGGGTGTCGGGCGAGTGGACGGCTTACCGGCAGTATTCAAAGATCACTCCGATGTACACCGTCAGGTTCGGTCTGACGCTGCTGTTCCCTGATTTGGAGCTCTAGATGGAAACTACTTGTGTGCATCGAGATGATCGCTCCACATATTGGGCTAAAGAAAGGTGCTTTCATATGAAGAAGGACCGAAAAGTGCAGCGTATCGCCAAAACCCGGTCGGAGCTTTTCGTGCAACCGCTGTCGCGTAAGGTTCATAGGACTATTTCTCTTGCGATAGTCGTCTTACTGGCATTTGTCACGACAGCGCGAGGCGCCGCGCTGGAGCTGTATCCAACCGATTTCGGCACGGCAAGCGCCGGACAAGCGGCTATGGCGGAGGACGCCTCGACTGCGGCTTCCAATCCCGCCGGGATGACGCTACTCGACCGCTCACAATTGACGACTTCACCCGGCGCGCTCCTACCTTCGACTAACTTCGACGTTGCCCCGCAAACGACAACCTCAGGCGGTGGCGGCGGCAATGCCGGCGTGTTTTTTCCGCTGGGGTCGTTCTTCTATGTCCACAAGTTATCCGAGCAGTTGCGGCTCGGCGTGGCGGTCTTTTCAGATTACGGTCTGGGCGGGGACTACGGCAAAACGTGGGTCGGCCGCTACTACGCAACAGAGGAGTCGCTCATCAGCGGCAAAGTCGACCCCACAATCGCCTACGAGGTAAACAACTGGCTGTCTGTGGGAGCAGGTTTCAGCTTTGGGGTCGCGCGTCTCACGTTTCAATCGAAGATTAACAACGCGCTTCCGCGTGTGCCGGATGGCGGCTTGTCGCTGGAGTCGTGGGACGAAGCGTTCGGCGGTAACGTCGGCATACTGCTCAGGCCAATCTCTAAACTTCGCATCGGACTTACCTATAAGTCACCGGAAGACTACAAGTTCGGTTTTCGGCCGCACCTCACGGGTCTCGGTCCGGGTCTCGACTTTATTCGCAAGAAAATCGGCGGAGTAAAAGTTAATGTTCCTTTGACGGAGCCGCAGCAAGTGATGGCGAGCGCGGTCTACGAGGTCCTACCCAACTTCAGCTTGATGGGTGACGTCGGATGGCAGAACTGGTCGGCATTTGGGGAGTTCCCAGTCGGAATCTCCGCTGCCAACCAGCGGACTGTTACCGCCAACCTGCATTTCTCGGACACGTGTCATATCGCGATCGGGCACCAATTTCGGATCGGTGAAAAATGGCTGTGGTCGGCGGGATTCGCGTATGACAGTGCGCCGGTTTCGACAGCGAACCGTAACGCCGTCCTGCCTATTGATCGCCAGCTGCGATATGGCACGGGCATCCTGTATGAGATCAATCATAACATAACGGCTGGCACCGCGTGGGAGTTGATGGACGCGGGCCCCGGTCCGTACAGTAATCGCCGCGGACCGCTCGCTGGAACGCTGCAAGGACATTACTCGACAAACTTCCTGAACTTCGTCGCGCTCAATGTTATATGGAAATTCTAGATTCAGATTCCTGAAGGTCTTAGCCTCGTGCCGCGCGACCGGCACAGTACCCGCACAATACAACCGGTACCGACGCTCCCCGGAAGAAATTCCTACGAAAACTGCTTGAATTTGCGGGTTTTTTTGGAGCCACCCGCCGGATTCGAACCGGCGACCTGCTGATTACGAATGAGTCCCGGCGAGACTACCATCGATCATGACGCAACAAAACCCGCGAGAAATGGGCGTTTTGTTCGAATCGAGGTCGGTGGTGATCGGTCCTGTTCGGTCGTGATTGGCAGTCGTTTGGCAGCGATTTTCATCACACCGACCCGGGCGTGCGCACAGTTTACGACCGATACGATTACTTGAGCGAGAAGCGCGACGCGCTCACGCGGCTGGACGCGAGGCTGGCGGATATCGTCTCGTGAAAAAGGCACCAGCACGAGTTCTCGGGACGGACAGCAAGTCAGATCGGGAGTCGTGCTCTGGTGTCCGGCCCGATCTCGTCGAGACACACTTCGCGGTGCTCGCAGGCCGAGACGTGGGCGGCGATGGCGAAGCCAAGCGTTGCTGCTGCATCGTCGGCATCCTGTGGGGGTTGGCGGCCTTCAATCAACGCGTCGATGAAATCGTGCACGCCGAGGCGAAAACTTTCCGACCAGTCGTTTGGAATGTCGTGCCAGGCGCGCGTCTCGCCGTCCCGATACAGGACCAGCGCAGGCTCGTCGAGAAGGGAACCGGTACAGCGGTTGATCCAGATGATGCCCTCGGTCCCGTGGATTTCGATGCGGTCGTCACTGGCGTAGTACTTCGA
>Ga0187883_10001730_pt1 | contig 13279 bp, 9 predicted proteins | sample June2016WEW_20_1_2_FD_132966 | JGI IMG/M metagenome (GOLD analysis project Ga0187883, IMG submission 132966) | Peatland microbial communities from SPRUCE experiment site at the Marcell Experimental Forest, Minnesota, USA - June2016WEW_20_10 | ecosystem: Environmental > Terrestrial > Soil >...
CGCACACTGCAATCGGAGCCGGGTACTGCCGACAGCCCATTCCGCGCCATCGCGCTTGGCACGTCGCTGCCGCGCATTCTCTCGGGCAAGGCGTCGGCGGTAGCAGTCAGCAATGTAAACGGCTTCGCTATCGCGGGAGGAAATTCTGCTGCGCCGGTCGGCAATACTTTTGAAGCCATGTATGACCAGTCAGTCGACAGCGTGTTGCACGGCACCGGCCGCGAGACATTTGAAGCAGTAAAGATGCTGAAGTCTGCCGATCCGCAACACTACACACCTGCGCCGGGCGCAAACTATCCGAAAGGCCGTTTCGGCGATGCGCTGCGGCAGACAGCTCAGCTCATCAAGTCCAATCTCGGAGTACAGATCGCCTTCACCGATATCGGTGGTTGGGACCACCATGTGAATGAAGGCGCAACCGAAGGTCAACTGGCTAACGTGCTGCGCGATTTCTCCCAGTCCATCGCCGCCTTCTGGACCGACCTCGGCCCACTCACCGAAGACACCGTGCTGGTGACGATGTCAGAGTTTGGACGCACGGCCCGCGAAAACGGCAATCGTGGCACCGATCACGGACACGCTAACGTCATGTTCGTCCTTGGCGGGCCGGTGCGCGGCGGCCGCGTTTATGGAAGCTGGCCGGGCTTGGATCCGTCGCAGCTCAACGACGGACGCGACTTGGCGCTGACCACGGATTTCCGCCGCGTGCTGGGTGAGGCAGTATCGCGGCACCTGGGTAACCGTAACTTGAACGCCGTGTTTCCCGGCTTCGAAAACTCGCCACAGGCCTTCTTGGGATACTTAGGGAAATCCTGACCAAGTCAAGGCGAAGTCCCTCAGCGGCTAAAGCCGCATGATATTGCGGCATCTACGGACGGCCTGGAAAGGCCGTCCCCTTCGAGGACCGACTTAATCAGAGCTTCCTCAGGATGAGGCGACGGCGGTGCGACTATTCGGGCCAAGTTTAGCCTGCGCGGGAACCATTACACTGTTGCTTGCGTACTACTTCTTGTCACACTTGAGGAATCTCCTTGAACACTGAAACCGGCGAACTGTTGCCCCAGCAAAACGCAGCTCTGGTACCTACCGAACCAGCGCTACCGCCGCAGCCGTCCGCGCTACGCAAGGTATTCATCGGCAAAGACGGCCTTCGCGCGGGCTGGAGCCTGCTCATTTTCCTTGCTATCCTGGCGGTTCTGGTCGTGGCTGTGAACGTTATCGGCCACAAATTCTTCCCGGCCAATCCCAAACTCGCAAACAATGCCTCAGTCATAACCATCAAGTCGGGACTCATCCAGGAGTCCATCCCTATCGTGCTGGTCCTCCTCGTTACCTGGATCATGTCGAAGATCGAGCGACGCCCCAACTCCGTTTACGGCCTGGGCGGTCGTCGCAAGCTCCCACACTTCTTCGCCGGGTTGGTGTGGGGAGTCACGTGTCTGTCTCTGCTCGTGGCAACTCTGTGGAAGGCCGGACTGCTCGTCATCGACAGCCGCTTGCTGTTTGGCAGCGATGTTCTCCGCTACGGAGTAATCTGGCTGCTCGGCTTCCTCCTGGTTGGCGTGCTGGAGGAGTATCTGACGCGCGGCTATCTCCAGTACACGCTCACGCGCGGCCTCGCCGGCATTTACCAGTGGATCTTCAAGACCCGCCACAGCAGAGTGTTGGGATTCTGGACGTCAGCCGTCGTCTTCTCATTCCTCTTCGGGCTAGGCCACAAGGGCAATCCGGGTGAGTCGCCCATCGGACTGCTAGCGGCGGGATTAGCTGGTATGGTCTTCTGTCTGAGCCTGTGGCGCACCGGCTCTCTGTGGTGGGCTATCGGCTTCCACTGCTCATGGGACTGGGCACAGTCCTTCCTCTACGGCGTCGCCGACAGCGGACTGATGGTTCAGCATCATCTGCTCGCCACGCATCCCGTAGGGAAGCCGATCCTGAGCGGCGGAGCGACCGGCCCGGAAGGCAGTATCTTCATCATCGCCATCTTGGTGCTCGTCAGCCTCATCATTGTCTTCACGCTGCCTCGCGTTCCCGATGACCATATGATCGGGGAACGTTCCGCTCAACTGCAGCCCCAGGTATATTCCTAGCAGGCTACTGAAAAAGTCGGAACAGCAGATCCCTCGCGGCCTGAAGGCCGCTGGGGATGACAAAAATGAGCGGCTTTTTCGGCACGACTGAAGTCGTGCCCTGTTACAAAGCACTCCAAAGACGACTTTTTCAGCTGCCTGCTAGGGCTGTTTGGACGGATGCAGATACCAGGGAATGTTGATGACGGTGATCCTCGGATTTTCCTGGAGATTGATATAGGTCTTGAGCAGCTGAGAGCGATTGTTGTGAAGCAAAACGTTATACCAGTGATGCTCAATAAACTCAGGCACCAGGATTGCGAGGTGGTTATTGGGATTTTCAGCCTGCACTTTCAGCGCGTATTCCAGAATAGGCTTGACCACGAATCGGAAAGGCGATTCCAGTACGACCAGATTGGGCACAGGAAGTTGTGCATTTCTCGCTGGCACTTCTACGAGTTCGCTCCACCGCTGCCGGAAGGTGTCTTGCTCGTCGCCGCAATCGACATGGACAAAGGTGATCTGTTTAGAGATGGACCATGCGAAGCGCAGGGTTTTCTCGGAGACCGCACTCCATCGTTCGATTGGAATCAGGACGACGGGTTCGCAGATCTCCGTGGTATTCACCGGAGTGTCCAGTGCAGTTGCGCGCTCGACCCGCTGGTAATGGTGATGGACCAAATACATCATCAACATCAAGGCAGGAATGAGCAGCACAGTAATCCATGCGCCCTCGCGAAACTTTGTGATGAGCACTACGGAAACGGTTATGCCGGTGGCGATCGCGCCTACAGCATTGATCGCCATGCTGTTTCGCGCACCTCGCCCGCCCTTCCTCTTCCAATGAACCACCATGCCGGCCTGGGACAAGGTAAACGCGAGGAACGCGCCGACGGCGTACAAAGGAATCAGCCGGTCGGTGACTCCGCGGAAAACAATGAGCAACACGCCGGTAAGGAATGCCAACGCGTAGACACCCGGGGTAAACACCAACCTTCGCCCACGCAAGGTGAAAGATTGAGGCAGGAACTGATTTCTGGCGATAGCACGCGCCAGGCGGGGAAAGTCAGCGAATGCAGTGTTCGCCGATAAGGCCAAAACGATCAGGATGGAGATAATGCTCGTCCAATAAAAAGCGCCTCTGCCAGTGATCGCCGCAATAAGTTGGGACAGGACGCTCTGATATCCCCGTTGCCCCGGCGCCGTTGCCGCTACTCCGTATATCGGACAAAGGTAGGCAATGCCACCCAGCATCACCATCAGGATGGCTATGATAATGGTCAGGGTTAAGCGAGCATATTTGTCTGTCGGCTCGCGAAACGCCATCACTCCATTGCTGACTGCCTCAACTCCAGTCATGGCAGTGCAGCCGCTGGAAAAAGCGCGAAGGATGAGCCATGCGCTGACAGCCGCCGTCGCGCCGCTCAGCTTAGGCGGCGCAATCACTGGGATCGGATGACCTCCGGCCAGCAATGCTTTCACCAGACCGATGCCAATCATTCCCAGCAGACACGCGACAAACAGATAAGTCGGGAGCATGAAAACTCCGCCGGTTTCCTGTACTCCCCGCAGGTTGACCAGGGTAAGAATCAACAGAATTGCAAGACAGATGGCGACCGTATGAGTTTGTAAGGAGGGAACCGCGGAGACGAGGGCCCCCACGCCCGCGGAAATGCCCACGGCAGCGGTCAGAATGTAATCGATCATCAGCGCCGCGGCGGCAAGAAGGCCGGGCCATCTGCCAAGATTTTCGCTGGCGACAGTGTAGGAGCCACCTCCCTGCGGATAAGCCGTAATAGTCTGGCGGTAGGAAAAATAAACGATGCCCAGCAAAACGATAATGCTGATGGTGATGGGCCAGATGAAGTGAACGCCCGCCATTCCCAGAGGAATGAGCAAGGTAAGCGCAGCCTCGGGCCCGTATGCAGCCGAACTGAGGGCGTCGAGCCCAAACACCGGAATGCCCCTGGCGGGACCAATCCGTTCGGCTTTGTCCTCCTCGGTCGCCAAGGGACGACCAAACACGATGTCAGCAAATTTCACGCGATACTCTCAATCATAGGCAAATGTCATCCTATTTGAAGCGACGGGCTGATGGCGCGCTACCTAGCCCAAGACCATTGCCGCTGAATTCTGGATCGGGAGGTCCGCAGTATGCCCTCCGGTTTGATGCCGCAAACCCCAGTCCCGATAGGCGCGCCAGGCAACGTCGATTACCGGCCAGGCGTACGGCTGACGATAGCAGAGTTCGGACATACTCACAGGTGGGAATCGATTCTGACAACGAATCGTCATAGGCTCGGTAAGGCAATCGCGCTAAACTGAGTTCAGTGAATTCTTCGAGCCGTCTTCTCGTTACCACTCTAGCCTGCCTGCTGGCCGTGCAAGGCAATGCACTGCTTGCGCAGGACAGTACCGCTTCGTCTTCCACCACAGCGAAGAAAAAGTCGTCATCCTCTTCGTCCAGTACACACAAGTCGGGCAGTGCAGCGAAGAGGAAGTCGACGACGGCCCATTCGCACTCGCGGAAGACAGTTACGACGGCCCGCGCCCACCAGATGAGGCGTAGCTTTGTGGCCTCCAGCGATCTGCGACCCATGGCGCGGCAGCTTGTCGACCTCCGTACCCCCGCCGCATACACCGGGGTGGAGAACTACGCGCACACCCACGCCGGTACAGAAGCCGGCGCGCTGGCCTGGTTCGCCATTGGCTATGCCCACTATCTTGACGCGCAATACCCCGCGGCAATTGCGGCGCTGCAGAAGGCGCAGCCGCAAATTGGCGAGCTGAAAGACTACGTCGCGTTCTTCATCGGAAACTCGTATTTGCTGAGCAACAATCCCGAGGAGTCGCTTGCCTATCTCCGCGATTTCGGTACGCGCTTTCCCGATTCGCTGTACGAGCACGATGCGACCATTGCCAATGCCAAGGCGTTGCTGGCAATGAATCGGCCGAGCGATGCCATTCGCTTGCTGGAGGCGCATCGCACGCCTGCTAAGGCGGAGACCGAATACTTCCTGGGCAAGGCCTATGTGCAGGCTGGACAAGGTCGCAATGGAGCCGAGATCCTGCAGCGGGTTTACTACGAATATCCGACCAGCTATGTCGCCGATCAGGCAGAGGTCGATCTTCGGAAGATTCCCGAGGAACCATCGCTGCCGCCTGTGACGTATGCCCAGCACCTCAAGCGAGCCGACTCGTTGTATGCCGCGCGGCATTACGGTGCGGCTGCCGATGAGTACCGCTATGTCGTCGATCTTGCTCCGGCAGGGAAGCAGTCTGCCGGATTGATTCAGCTCGCCAACTCCTACATGCATGATGGGAACACGCGTCAGGCGCGCGAGGCGCTTGACCGCATCCCGGACGATGGCAGCGATGCCAGCGCGGAGAAGTGGTATCAGCAAGTCGAGATCGATCGCAAAACCAATGACGACGCGTCGATCAGCAACATCCTCGAACACATGCGCGCTTCGACCCCAAAGTCGCCGTGGTTAGAGGAGGCGCTACTGAGCACCGGTAACATGTATCTGCTGCGCAAGGATTACGATCATGCCCTCGACTACTACCGTGAGATTCACGAGCGCTTCCCCGACGGGACGAAGGCGGCCTACGCCCATTGGAAGTGCGCGTGGCTAACCTACCGGCAGAATCGCAAAGACGAAGCCAAGAAATATTTTGAGGAGCAGGTTGAGTTCTATCCGGGAACAAACGAAGTTCCCAATGCGATGTACTGGCGTGGCCGCATGGCCGAGGACGATCGCGATTATGGTGTGGCCCGCTCGTATTATCAGAAGCTTTCCGAGCGCTATCGCAACTATTACTACGCCGTCTTGGGGCGTCGTCGTCTGGCGACGTTGCCGGCAGCGCCCGCGGTAACGGTGGCTGCGCTGCAACACGTTCCGTCGGCGGCAGCGCTGGACCCGGTATCGCAGATCGTCGATCCTCCGGAAGACGATCTCCATTACAACCGCGCCAAGCTGCTGGAGAACGCCGGCATGACCGACCTGGCTGTGCACGAGTTGCAGGCGGGCAGCACGACTGGCCCGTGCTGGGAGATGGTGGAGATTGCGAAGATTTATTCCAGCGGCGGCGAATATTACCGGGCACTGCAGGCGCTGAAGCACGCCATCAGCGGATATTTCTCGATGGACGTAAACGCGCTGCCCGCTCCGTATTGGCAAGGACTGTTCCCACGCCCTTACTGGGACGCGTTGAGAACCTACTCCGAGGAGAACGGGCTCGATCCCTACCTGGTGGCGTCGCTCATTCGCCAGGAGTCGGAATTTAATCCCAGTGCCATCTCGCACTCCAACGCTTACGGGTTAATGCAGTTGCTGCCGAGAACGGGCAAGGGTGAGGCGAAAAAAGAAGGATTGCAACACTACAGCACGGACTCGCTCCTGGATCCGACAACTAACATCGAGTTGGGAACACACTATTTCCGGCAGATGGTGGACGAATTCGGCGGACAAGTGGAGTACGCGCTTGCGGCCTATAATGCGGGCGCGGAGCGTGTAGTGGACTGGCGCGCTTCCGGCAACTATCGCGACGTCGAAGAGTTTGTGGAATCGATTCCGTTCACCGAAACGCGAGAGTACGTGCAGGCCATTGTGCGTAACGCCGAGGTATACAAGAAGGTGTACGGGACGCCGTAAGCAAGATATCAGCTGTTAGCTATCAGCCGCCAGTAGAATCGCTGTTCGCTTCTTGCTCTTTCGCCAGAAACACCATCAACTCCTCGTCATCCTGAGTGGAGGATCGGCGTTTTTGCGGGCCGAGTCGTTTCCTCCTATTGCTCATTGTTCTTCCTGTACGTTCGCAGGAACTGACATTCGCCCTTCACCTCGCATTGGAGCATGTCCTGCACTAGCAGGTTCCAGCCGACAAAGCCGGCGAAGACGTGATTCGGTGATTGCTCCGGAGTGGGTGCGAGCCCTTCGCCGGTTTCGGCGTTGTAGTCCTCGTGCATCGATCCCCACCTCTGGATGTCGGCCAAAACCATTCGCCCGAGAATGCCTGACAACTCCGCAGCTTCCTTGTCGAAGCCGTAGCGCTTGAGCGAAATGTAATTCAGGTAGTTCGCGTTGATCCAGATCGGCCCTTGCCAGTTGGAATAAGGAACAATGATGGCGGCGTTGTTGTAGTCGGGATCTTGTTTGCTCAGGCTGCGAATTCCGTAGGGCGCGAGCATGTAATCCTTGTTCCAGAGATAGCGACGGATCATCGCCTGTGCGCTCTTTTCCGGCAGGATGTCGTCAACCAGCGGGACGAAGTTGGAATAGCTGATGCGCTTGACTGGTTTGCCGGTGTCGCGACGGATGTTGTAGAACATCATCTCCTGCGCGAACCACATGTGCGCCAGCATCGCAGCTTTCAGATCGGCAGCCTTCTTGCGATATTCCGCGGCCTCGTCGGGCTTGCTAAGTTTGTCGGCGAGTTGCGCCATGGCCTTGTACTCACGAAACTGAAAGGTGCTGATGTCCGTGGCCAGGATGGCGCTCTTGTCGTTGGGATCGTTGGTCAGGGCGACGTTGTTGTCGGCACCCGATGAGATCGCATTCTCCCAGAAGAACAGTCCGTACTTCGGGTCAAATTGCGTCTGCTCGCGATAAGTGATGACCTTGCGCAAGCTCTCCCAGATCGGCTTGACCCACTGATAGTCGCCCAGGCCCTCCGAGGCGATCACCGCTCCCTGCGCCAGAAACGGCTTCATGGCGAACTTGCCCATGAGAGGGCGCGGGCCCTTCGTAGTGATGCACCCGGCGACGTAGCCGTCCTGATCGATGGCCCCGGCGAAATCCAGTACCCACCATTTCAGATACTGCGGTTTGTCTTGCTGCGCCAGATGCGAGCCGATGAAGAATCCGTCCCAGTCCCACATTTGCTTGTAGTAGCCGGCGGGAATGAGGTAGTCGTACTCGATGAAGCCTTCGGCGGGACGAATCGACTGGGGCTCAAGCTTGGCGTAGGCAGCAGAGACTTCGGTGAGCGTCTGCGCGAGACTGGCCGGCTTGTCAGCGGCGGAAAGGAGTCCGACTAGCGGTAGCGATAAAGACAATAAGATCAATCGTGCGATCATACACAATATTGTCGCAGAAGAAGATACAGCAGAAGATAAGCGTCTAACGAGTCTGTATTTTAAGCGAGCAAGTTGGTGTCGCCGTTTTGTCGATGTCGTCTTTTCGTTTGCTGAGCTGTTTGTACCAGCTAAGCAGTGGCTTCGTGGCGGATGTTTGATTGATGCTCGGGAGTCTACTTGCGGGGACTACGTTCGGTACCGACGTACTGGCGAACCAGAGGCGCTGCGTTTGGTCGCCGCGGCTAATGGAAATCCACCAGACATCGGTTCCCGTCATTCCTGTGTTGCCTGGATTGGGGGTGGTCAGCGATTGCAGTGCCGGGTCGTCCAGCAGTTCTTTAAGCTGATTCATCTCATCATCACGGAATTTGCCGGCATGGATCTTATGGCGTTCCGGTTGCCCAATGAAAATGGGCGTATGTTCGAAGTGGTACGAACCGTCACTTTCGACCTCAATACAATCGCTATAACTCTGGGCTCCCGACTCCCACCAACTGTGATGCAACAATAACAGTTGCTGCTGAGCATCCGCGCTGCCCAACGCGATCGAGACGCACAACATCGCGGTAATGAATCGCATGCCCAGATCATCGCATCGGCTCACGACGACTGCAACTCAGAACTGCCGTCTGAGTTGTACAATCATCTGAGGTCCATATTGGGAAGAAGCCTATGAGAGCCGCGGTTTTACTTGCTCCCGGAGATATCGCCCAGCGCCCTCTCCGCATCGAAGACGTTCCAAAGCCGGCGCTCGAACCGGGCCACGTCTTGCTGAAGGTCCGCGCTTGCGGCGTGTGCCGCACCGATTTGCATATTGTCGAAGGCGAGCTTCCGATGCGCCTGGAGCACGTCATTCCCGGTCACCAGATTGTGGGAGACGTGGCCGACGGCGCCACACCGGAGCTTCCGGTCGGCACGCGAGTCGGGGTCTCGTGGATTGGCGGTATCGATGGCACTTGCTGGTACTGCAAGCGTCAGATGGAAAACCTGTGCGACGCGCCGACGTTCACCGGCTATAGCGTGAACGGTGGTTATGCTGAATACGCGCTGGCGCGCGCTGATTTTGTGTTTCCGTTGCCGCCGGAGCTGGACGATTTACATGCCGCGCCGCTGTTGTGTGCAGGCATCATCGGATTCCGTAGCCTGCGGGTTGCGGAAGTGGAGCAGGGCGAGCGCGTGGGGCTGTTCGGATTCGGCGCATCGGCGTCGCTGGCGATTGAGGTGCTTCGTGCCTGGAAGTGCGACGTATACGTTTCCACACGAGGAGCTTCCCATCGCAAGTTGGCGGAATCGCTTGGCGCCAAGTGGGTGGGAACTGAAACCGAAAGGCCCCCGGTGAAGCTCGATCGTGCGGTGACCTTTGCGCCCAGCGGAGATGTTGTGGTGGCTGCGTTGGCGAGTCTGCGAAAGGGCGGGGTGGTCGCGATCAATGCGATCCACCTTGACCATATTCCGCAGTTCGATTATGACAGCCTGCTGTGGGGCGAGCGCCAGATACGCAGCGTTGCCAACATGACCCGCGCCGACGCTCGCGACTTCCTGAAGCTTGCAGCTGAAATCGGCCTTCGACCGAAAGTCACGTCGTTTTCGCTGGATCAGGCCAATGAAGCTTTGCTTGCGGTCAAACAGGATGCGATTGATGGTGCTGCGGTAATGCTGCCGTAGAGCCGATTGCAGGGTGCCGACCGCATGCGTAGTGCTGCCTTCCTCTCGGCAGACCTTTGGCGGCTCGCTATTGGATAGCTGGCTTGTTAAAGCCGGGCAGGTCCACCATGCGGCCGGCCGATGTGTCCCAATACTCGGCTTGCTGTACGGCAATCTTCAGGAGAATGAGGTTCGGATCGTCTAGGCCGCCAGCGAACCATGACGTGTAGGTGGGATTCCACAACTCCCTGGCTTTGACGTGGTCTCGCACCAGTTCGCAGAAGCCACTGATGGAAACGTAGCGCTGAGACGCGTGATCGACGAAAGAGAGATTCACGCGCTGGTTGGTCCTGGCGGCCTCGACTTTCTCGGTGTTGCTGCCGGAAATAAACCACAATACACCTGTGGGATCGACGCCGTGAGCCGCCATCGGACAACTGTGTAAGCTGCCGTCGGGACGAGTCGTGGTCAAGATGGCCAATTCAATACCCGTGATTAGCTCGTTCAATCTAGCAACAGGATTGTAGCTTTGACCCATGTGGGCTCCTTAAGTTGTATTCGGCACTGCGGTACGCCATCAGGCTAAATGCGTCAGTGCTTTCGCGGCGGCGCTATGAACCAGAAGTTCGACAGCATCAAGACCGGTCCTGCCGAAGAAATCTCATCCGCCGGAGGTTGCGGCGACCATATCAGCGGCGACATCGTCCGGCTTCCAAGTGCCTCCTGAGTATACCTTGAACACTTTTCCGTCTTTGCCGATCAGCACGGTGCTGAGGCCATGCACGATCTGCCCGTCTTTGGTGTTGTAAGCCAGTCCAAAGAAGTTGGCAGCTTTGCGGACCTGCTCGGGTGCCCCCGATGCGAACTGCCAGTGCCGGAAGCTGGGATCGACGCGGCCCACATAGCGCTCGCCATAGCTGCGCAAGGCCGCAGGTTTGTCATGCTCGGGATCGATGCTGATGCTGAGAAGCTGCGACTCCGCGAACGCTTTCGGATTCTTCTGCAACTGCCGCAGGACCTGGGCGAAGTTGCTGCTCATGCGCGGGCAATAATCGGGAAACGGGCAGCGCGTGTAGATGAAAGTCAACAACAGCGGCTTTCCCTGGAACTGCTTGAAATGGATGGTTTCGCCGCTCTGATTGGTCAGGGTAAAGTCGGGAACTTCTTCGCCGGGTTGCGGGATGTGTAATTGCGAAGTTCCATCGCCAGCGGTGTCGCTGCCCTTGGAGAAGCTGATGTCCTGAAGCTCCGCGCGATCGCTGACGACCAGCGTCGCGTGGATCTGATCGCCGGGTGCAATCGCGCGGAAGACCCAGTCATTGCCGCTGCTGACGAGGTACGGCATGGTCATGGCTTCCATGAATCCGGGGATGTCCCCGTGTGCAATCGTGAGCTCATGATTTGCGGCATCGACTGCCACGACGCGGCCTTGCAAGTCATAACGCTTGGCGGCGGCTTGATGGGAGCAACTCGCAAAGAGCAGGAGCGCGATTGCGACGCAGGCCGGGAGACAGCGTCGCGAGAGTGGACGCCGCGTGCGAATATGCATATCGCATTTATTGTAGAGCAGCGTCGTTCAGGGCGCGTGGGATGATGGAACCAGTCCGTCTGCGAGGCAGCTATTTGGATTTCGATTTCACCTGCGCCCGGCGTTGCCTGGCCCAGCCTTCCTTCGTGACCTGGCGGCCGCGCCCGACAGCCAGCGCGTCTTCTGGAACGTCGTCGGTGATGCAGGAGGCCGCGCCGACATAGGCTCCGCGTCCGATGCGAACGGGAGCGACGAGCGTGCTGTCGCTGCCAATGAAGGCGCCGTCTTCAATCACGGTCTTGTGCTTGTGCACGCCGTCGTAGTTGCAGGTGATGGTGCCGGCGCCGACGTTCACACCTTCGCCAATTTCGGAGTCACCCAGATAGCTCAGGTGGTTGGCTTTCGATCCTTTGCCAAGGCGAGTCTTCTTGGTTTCAACAAAGTTGCCGACGTGCGCATCTTCACCGATATCGCTTCCGGGCCGCAGATGCGAGTACGGCCCCAGTTGCGCGCCCTTGCGCACAACAGAATCCTCCAGAATGCAACCGGGCCGAATCAGGACGTTGTCGCCGATTTCGCAATTGGTGATGACGGAATAGGAGCGGATGCGGCAATCGGCGCCGATTTTGGTTTTGCCAATGAGCTGCACGAAAGGCTCAATTACCGTGTCGGTCCCGATCTCAACATCCGCGTCGATATCGCAGCTGTCGGGACGAAAGATGGTTGTGCCGGCCAGCATCAGCTCGCGCGCTTTCTTAGCGCGAAGCTGCGCATCAAGCTGGGCCAATTCCATGCGAGTGTTGACGCCCAGCACCTCGTGGGAATCGTCTGCACGCAACGCCAGCACCTTCTCTTTGGATTTTCGCAGCAGCTCCGCAATGTCGGTCAGATAGTACTCATGATGCGCGTTGTCGGTGCCGAGCTTGCCGATATGCGCGTACAACGGGCCCGTGGCAAAAGCGTAGATGCCGGAATTGATTTCGCGACGTCCCGTTTCTTTTCCGCGCAGGGCCTTCTGTTCGACGATGCGCTCCACTTCGTCGGTCTCGTTGCCTTTGACCACACGGCGGAAGACGCGTCCATAACCCGTGGGATCGGATGGCTCGGCAGTGAGGATCGTCATTGCGGCACTGCGGCTCGTATGAAAATCGCGGACGCGCGCAATCGTCCCCGGCGCGATCAGCGGAACATCACCGGAAAGCACCAGCACGTGCTCAAAGCCACGCAGCGCCTCGCGAGCTTGCATCATGGCGTGTCCCGTGCCGCGCTGTTCGCTTTGCAGCACGAAGCCGATGCCGGTGGATTGGAGAGCGGAGCGCACCTTCTCTGCTTCGTGCCCGATGATGGCGAAGATGTTCTCTGCAGGCACAACTTGCATTGCGGCCGCTACAACGTGAGCCAGCAAAGGCTTGCCAGCAATCTGGTGCAGCACCTTGGGATGCCGTGACTTCAGGCGCGTGCCTTTTCCGGCAGCGAGGATCGCGATGGCGAAAGTGGAGCGCTTGTGCTTCGCGGGGTTTGCGGAGGCGGTTTTGGGCATTTGCGTAAGGACCAGACACCCCCATTTCACCACAGAGACACAGAGAGCACCGAGAAAAGTAGAGGTCATCTCATAAATCGTTCCCGGGTTGTGTCAAGGCACGACTTTTAGTCGTGCCGAGCCCGACCACACCGAGGATCAGGGCTTTAGCCCTGTAACATCGGGGATCTCAAGGGCTAAAGAGTTCTCAGGGGCTAAAGCCCAAGTCAATCACGATCCGCCTTCGGCACGGCTGAAGCCGTGCCCTGACACATTCATTTGTGAGATGACCTCTAGAAAGAAATCATTTCTCTGTGCCTCTGTGTCTCTGTGGTGAATTATTGCTTTTCGTGCAATGCGGCTACGGGCGAGTCGCGCAATTCCATCATAAGCCGGAGCAGGTCTTGCGCGACTCTATGGGTGTCGTGGCGCGCGATCAG
>Ga0187883_10001734_pt1 | contig 13264 bp, 10 predicted proteins | sample June2016WEW_20_1_2_FD_132966 | JGI IMG/M metagenome (GOLD analysis project Ga0187883, IMG submission 132966) | Peatland microbial communities from SPRUCE experiment site at the Marcell Experimental Forest, Minnesota, USA - June2016WEW_20_10 | ecosystem: Environmental > Terrestrial > Soil >...
CCAACCTTTGAGAACACGATCGTGGCGATGGAGAAATCCGGCCGCCTCTTCAACCGAGTGATGCAGGTCTTTGGCGGCGTCACCGGCGCTAACCTTAGTCCCGAGTTGCAAAAAGTTCAGGAAATTGAAGCGCCCAAGCTGGCCGCGCATCACGACGCGGTTTTCCTCGATACCAAGCTATTCCAGCGGGTTGACGCCATCTACAAGCAGCGCGACTCCCTGGGACTGGACGCCGAAGCCTTGCGTCTCGTCCAGTTCTACTATGATCAGTTTCTGCACGCCGGCGCCAAACTCTCCGACGCCGACAAAGCCGAACTCAAGAAGCTGAACGAAGAAGAGTCCACGCTCTCGAACGCGTTCAATACCAAGCTGCTGGCCGCAACCAAAGAAGGGGCTTTCGTCACCACGGACAAGAACACGCTGGCGGGTGTGAGCCAGAAGAGGTTGGATGCCGCCGCGCAAGCGGCCAAAGAACGCAAGGTCGATGGATACGTCATCCCCTTGCAGAACACTACGCAGCAGCCCGATCTGGTCTCGCTGAGCCCACGTTCCACGCGCCAGACCATTTTTGAAAACTCCTGGAATCGCGCCGAACGCGGCGGAGCCAACGACACGCGCGATACTATTGCTCGGCTCGCGCAGTTGCGCGCCCAAAAGACAAAGCTGCTCGGCTTCCCCAACTATGCGGCTTGGAGGCTGGAAGACCAGATGGCGAAAAATCCGGAGACGGCGCTGAAGTTTATGGATGCGCTCGTGCCCGGATCGACTGCCAGGGCCGATGCCGAGGCCAAAGATATTCAGGCCGTAATCGACGCCCAAAAAGGCGGCTTCCAGCTCCAACCCTGGGATTGGAACTTCTATGCCGAGCAGGTTCGCAAAGCCAAGTACGACCTCGACGAAGAGGCAATCAAACCCTACTTTGAGCTGAACAATGTCTTGCAGAACGGTGTGTTTTATGCGGCCAATCAGCTCTACGGGATCACTTTCAAAGAGCGAACCGATATTCCCGTCTACCATCCGGACCTGCGCGTGTTTGAAGTTTTCGATGCCGACGGCAAGCCGCTCGCGCTTTGGTACTGCGACTACTTCAAGCGCGACAACAAGAACGGCGGCGCGTGGATGGATGTTTTTGTGAACGAATCGAAATTACTCGGCCTCATGCCGGTGGTGTTCAACGTCGCCAATTTCAGCAAACCCGCGCCCGGCCAGCCGGCGCTCATCAGCTTCGACGACGTAACCACCATGTTCCACGAGTTCGGGCACGCCTTGCACGGCATGTTTGCCAACACGGTGTATCCGGTTCTTTCCGGCGCGCAGGTGGCGCGCGACTTCGTCGAGTTCCCATCGCAGTTCAATGAACATTGGGCACTCTATCCGGCCGTTTTCGATCACTATGCTAAGCACTACCAGACGGGCGTGCCTATGCCGGCCGAATTGGTCGCCAAGATCAGGAAGTCGGAGAAGTTCAACGGCGGCTATGCGCTTACCGAGGTGGTTGCAGCCGCCCAGCTCGATATGCAGTGGCATACGCTGTCCGCCAGCGCCCCGCTTCAAAACCCTGACCAATTTGAAGTCGAAGCGCTCAAGAAGAAGCATCTTCTATTGAGCGCTGTGCCGTCCCGCTATCGCTCCAGCTATTTTGCGCACATTTGGAGGGGCGACTACGCGGCCGGCTACTACGCGTATTTGTGGAGCGAGATGCTCGACGACGCTGCCTACCAGTGGTTCGAAGATCACGGCGGCATGACGCGCGCCAATGGCGACCGCTTCCGCCAGATGGTCCTCTCCCGCGGCAACACCGAAGAACTCGGCAAAATGTACGCAGCATGGCTAGGCGGAGAGCCCACCATAGTGCCCATGTTCAAGTACCGAGGCCTGCTCCCGGAGGAAAGCGCAAAGTAAGCCGCCCCCCCCTCCCACGGGATTCCTGACTGCGGGAAATCCGCGCGTGGGTCGGATGCGCCCAGTTTCCGGCCCCCGCTCACTGAATCAGCAGACAGAGTTTCTGGTCGAGGAAGGTCTTGCTGGGGGCAGCCAAGAAACCGCAGAACGACCAGCCAGGGGACAAGGGCAGTCCCGGGAAATCCTAAGCAGCAGCTACACGCGGAGGCGCGTGGCTTCAGCTTTGCCCCCGCGTCTCAGAAGTTGAATGCACCATCAAGATCCGTCCGCTGACCTCCAGCTCCGCAGCCGCAACTTCCAACCTCTGCCTTCCTCTACCAGAGCTCCAACGTATTGAGGTCTGGACGGAGCGAACGCAAAGTCCAATTGGAGTCGTCCGTAGCATGCAAACACTCAGGCTTCCCCGGTGTGAGCGTGACGTGAAAGCTCTTAAGAGGGATGTTCAATCCTTCGCTTCTTGCTTTGACGTATGCCTCCTTGCGCGTCCTGCAGAGAAACAATCCTTCGTCTTGCAACGACTGCGGCAAGCACGATAATTCCATGACCTCTTGAGGGGAAAAGAAGCGCTCGGCGATCTCCTGGCCTCCGACTTTTCGAACCAACTCCAACTCCCACTTGCCGTCCGACAGTGAACGCAAGCAAGGCCACTCCATGCGAATGCGAGACGTTGAATCGAACTGAGGTGCGCGGTAGTTTTGTGCGCAGGCTTGGTTTGCCTTGAGGAGCATAATCGAATTCGAGATGCTCTGGGGCACGATTCAGATACCTACCCAACAGTTCGCCAGGAATCATGACCGGCCACAGGAACCCAAAGCTCTTGATACCTTTCGCGAGTTGGTTAATCTGCCGCTCGCTGTGTACTCGCGGATTTCTAGGATCGAGTTGCAGGTCTGCAATGAAAACTCGAGTGATGGTAGTTGGTAGATTTGACTCTGAGTGCGCCAAGGATTTGGCGGCGTTAGATTGATGCTTCGTCATCGTCCCTCCAAAGGATTGAGTTCGCAAAATAGACTTAGTTGCGAGCCTAAGGAGGGGATACTGCGCTCGTTCAAATGGTACTCTACTCAAATTTTCAAAAACTGCAACTGGGGGGTCGAGAAAAAATGTTAACTTTCACGCTTCAGGACTCACTGAATCCACGGACGGCGCAGCGTCACTCCGAAACGGACCTAGGCTCACAGTGCCCAAAAGAAGAGCCCGACGGAAGGTCCCGAGCAAGTGCTGTTCCGAGGGTTAGGAGGGGAATTGGATTCCCTAATCTCTCGCTGAAAATTCCCTGTTTGTTTCGGTATCTTCAGCCCAATAAATCCCAGTCGAATGAGGACCATATCAAGTCGAGGTGCGTGATTATGAAGTCTCGGAAAGGGGAAATCCTGTATTTTTCCCTGTTAGCAGCGAATTGCCGGTGACCGGGCTCGCCGCTAATCGCGAGGCACGGAGCATCTCTCAGATCTGGTTCAGGCAGCCGGGAAGCAGGCCCGCGTCAAATGCGAGGATCAACGATGTTGGCGTGCGTGGGCCGAAGGGGACGGCGGGCGCGGGGGTGCGTCTCCCAGCACCAGAGTGGTCTCTTTCGTCATCCTTATTTTCTGCCTAAGATTCGAGGATGCAACAGGGGAGGAACCAATGAAGGTTCTGGTGGTCGAAGCGGAAGATGCGGTATTGAAAGCTACTGGCGTTATGCTCAACAAGCTCGGTTATGAGGTTGGCCTGGCTCTAAACTGCAATGAAGCGTTCCGCATTTACTGCGACAACGGACCCCATGACCTTGTTGTCATCGCTCTGAAATTCCTCCGCAGTTCACGCGCCGGCGGTGCCAAATTTATGGATGCCCTGCGTCAGAAGAATCCCCAACAAAAGTTCGCGTTTATCACTGCATCGCCGGTTCTGAAAAAGCCGTTCTCTCTCCTGGAATTGGACGATTTCATGGGCGCGTTTCGCCGGCCCGCGAGTAGCCGCTTTGAATAGCCTCCAACGGCTCCTCTGGGAACTGAGCCCGATTGGGCGCGGGTCTGTTGTGAGGCCGACGTCGCTATGACATCAGTTGACATTGGTCGCGTAATTTTTTCTCGTGAGGACTTATCGGCCACTCCATAAATCCGGTCCGCGCAGGGCACTTGCGTTAAGTGCGTCGTAAGTGTCAGAGGAAGCACACGGTTGACAATGTTTAGTCCGCAGCCAGCGTGATTTTGCCACTCACTACTTCACCAGCAAGTTCTTAGGTAGCGAAACCCTGATCTCGCCCATTATCCCCATTCAGTCGTTTGTAAAACCAGCTTTCGTTCCAGAAGGATTATTTCTTGTTTGGCCGTGATCCGGACAGAATGCACAAGACGACGGGACAGTCCGCATATCCGGTGTTCTGACTATGCGGACAAGCAGGTGAAGGACAATCTGTTTGATGCGCGTGACTTTCAGTGTCGTAGGGATATCGCTGTTTCCGCGTCGACCGAATGGGCAGCGCGGCAACGGCGCTCATGCCCAAAGTTCGAAGGTCTCGGTCTGCTCGACTCCAGCTTTTCGCAGCGCTTCCATGAAGGCAATTGGATCCACCGCATCCGCCAGGAAGTGGACGCCAGCTTGGACGCCTTTCCTCTCAGTAACCATGCGGGCGGCAGTGGCCAACACAACCCCGTGGATCCAGTAGTCGCGGCGCTCCTTATAAACGACCTGAAAAGTCAAAGCCAGCCTGCGTCCTTGAGAACGCCCAAGAATCTGAACCGAGACAAAGCCATCCACCGGCAACCGGTTTCTGCGAAATACGTTTCGGAACACGCGGACACTCAGTCCGTCGGGGAGAGGAACCATGGCCATCAGAATCGTTTCAATGACGGTCCGAACACCCGATACGTACGCGTAGGAGAAGACGTCGTAGTCATTAAGCCGACGGCCTACCTCGCTCATTTCGGGAGTTGAGTACAAGGTGAAACGGCCGGGGCCGACGGGATCGCCCAAGTCGACCCGGCGGGAAGCCTGAGACAACCTGACGCGGGTCCAATCTCCCTTGTGAAAGTAACCGGGGCTTTGGAGTCCCGACTTGCGGACGTACCAGACAGCATCGCGCAAAGCGCTGGTGGACCACTCGCCAGAATCGGCCTGGTACACGGTCAACGACTCGATCGTGTCCATCTTGGCCCTCGCCTGCGCGTTCGCGTAAACGGGCACAACTTCGCTCAATCCAGGATTCCATCCGGCCGAGACTATGAACGACAATCCCAATTTTTCAATCTCTTGGCGTTTAGGAAGGATGCGTTCCTTTACCAACGACATCCCAGCCGCATCAATGTAGTGACAGCGCGCGCGAAAGGCCGCTTGTGCGGCGCGATCTTGCAGCGCCTTCACGGGGCCAGCGCAGTTGACGACGATCGAACATCGGGTGCAAAAATCGTCTAACGAACGATCATCGAGTACGTCAAGCTGCACCGCAGACGCTCTGCCCTCGAACTCCGCAGCCAGAGCCTTCCCTTTGGCTAAGTCACGTCCACCGACTAGGATCTCGCAATTGCAGGACTTCCAGAGCTCAGACGCAACGATTCTCCCGGTTGCACCGTAGCCACCAACAATGCCGAAAGTGACGGTTCGACTTATTGCTCAACCTCCCGCAGCATCCAACCGGCCAGGGTCATGGAGTATCCGTTTAGCTCTTGATCCGGTCAAGACAATCAACTGCTATGGTCGCCCAGCGGGCGGAAGCTTTTGGCGTTTTTGCCTTGGCGAACGGTTTACCATGCCACCAGTTACAAACTTGTATGCCATGCCGAGCAAGTCGCTCAACACGTCGGGATTAACGCGAGCCAGGCGAACTAGAACGGCGTCATAGTCGACATAGTGATCCGTCAAGTAGTAAACATCCGGGGCTCCGGCGAGCAACTCGGCGCGATCATCCAGATCCATGCGAATGACAAGAGAATCGGGTTCGGCAGAGAGGTTAGCGGGCACGCATGCCAAAAGTTTCCCGTTGACCTTGAGCGCAGGGAGCCCGTACGCTGTGCCCTCCTCCACGCCGGTCAACCTAAGGCCGATATTCCGTACCATCTCAAAGTCGGCTTTAGCAGGATTGTATTTTCTGCTCATGGGTAGTGTTTTGATCAAGATGCGCACTTCTATCGAAACGCTTCAAACCCTGCTCGTGGTTTTCCGAAATTGACGGGCCACTACATGCATACCGCGCACGCGGCCGAAGTTTGCGTCACTGTTGGGATTCCCCTTCGACGATAAATAGTCGGCTCTTCGTGGCCTTTTGCCTGAAAGGCCTAATCGCCGCATATTCGGGAGAATCGTACCACTCGTGCGCTTTCTCGATGCTGTCGAAATGGATTACCACTACGTACCCTTTGGGTGGTTCGCCTTCGAGGGCGTGGACCTCGCCGCCACGAACGACGTAACGCCCATTGAAAGAGGCCACTACCTGGGGTGCCTTGTCGCCATATTTCCGCAACGTGGCGAGGTCGTTCACCTCGACTTCCGCGATCACATAGCCCGGTGGCTTGTTACTTCGCTCCACCTGAATCGCTACGCCACCAGCAACGCCGATCATGATGCCGACCAGCACTGCCAGCGCTAGCCATCGACTTGTTTTCATACGCTCGTGTCGGTAATCCACTTCGTGTTGAGTAAGTCCACGGATTAGGATCTCGCCAGCGCAGGACATCCAGAGTTCAGACCCTACGATTCTCCGGGTTGCGCCGTAGCCACCAACAATGCCGGAAAGTGCGAGGGGAATTGCCTGCGAATAACGACGGCTATTTTAGATTGTCGCTGCGATAGAGCTGTCCCAATTGTGTGCCGTAATGATAGGCCATCCACCGACCGTCCGGTGTGATGGCGATGGGAGCAGACAATGGGTTAAGACCCACCTGATCCTTCGGTTTAATCACCTGCCACAGTTCCCGGTGGCCGGAATTCAGGTCAATCTTATTGATCGTAAGTCCGGTGGGAGTGGAGATCTGCGTGAAGAAATGTTTCGAGTCCGATGTCCAGCCTATGGGGAACTCACGGCCTTGAATGCTGGGAATCGGCCGGTTGCTGCCTGCGGCGATTGATCGGACCGCCCATCCCCCTTTCTCGCGCACAAAAAAGAGTTGTCCGTCCGGCGCGACTCGCGCGTCCCCAGCCCCATCCCCTGGCCATACCAATTTTGGTGCAGAACCGTTCTGGTCCGTGATGTAGAAGCCCCCGGCCTGCCCCGAATGGTCGGCCACGAGCATAATGTGTTGTCCATCCGGGAACCAGGTTGCCCAAAGCGGCTGAATGCCCTCCCAGTGCAGGACGGTGGGCTGGCCGGGGCCTACGGGCACAATCTGGACCCGCCCCGCTGGATCGCCGGGTAGAAGGATCAGCGCCCATTTTCCATCCGCGGTCAAATCGGTGGCAAAACCGCCTTCTCCGATGCGGACGGCGGGAGAACCATCCGTTTTTCGGACGTAAACCCCATACTGATTGCCTGCCTCACCCGATTGATCGGTGAACAATACCTCTCCTCCGTCCGATGACAAGTGGGGGCCGTAAGGGCTATCGAGCCAACTCAGATCGCGTTCTTCGCTTGAGTCGGGGCCTGAGTTGGTACCGTGGGCATGCTCTGTGAGTGCCATCTTCACCTGGTGCTCTTCGGTCGAAACCAGGGAGCGACCGGAGGGAGCGATATCTTGAATGCGTGTGGGGGACGTGCCGCAGTTAACCATTCGCTGCTTGCCCGAAAGGCTGATCGCGCGGATGCAATATTGTTCGCCGGCTTCCGCGGCGGAGAACCAGATCTCCTTGCCCGAGGGCGCCCAGGCCATGCCCTCCAACGACTCCCATCCAGTGGAGACGACGCGAACTTTTCCGTCGCGGTCGATCAGCAGCACGTCGCCGCGATCATCCACGTTGGGCGGATGGCGAAACACCGCAACCTGCTTTCCGTCGGGAGAAACTCTGAGATCGCTGAGCCAGTTGCCGCTCTGCATCAGCACCTTGCCAACGGGATATTGCAAACGCCATTGGTTGTGATCGCGATCGATTACCGCGAGGTCGTTGCCGTTGGGCGACCAGTCCGCGTCGGCGACATTCTCCAGGAGTTCACGAGGCGCGCCGCCGCCCAGAGGGGAGGCCGCGAGCGTACCGAACCACTGGAAGTGGGCGAAATATTGCGGATGAACCAGGACGGCCAGCTGGCCTTGCGATGAAATAGAGAGTAGCGAAGCGCCGTGCAGGCCGAGCGGCTTGGATTCCGGATATTCGTCGCGAATGGTATAGGTATCGAGCTCTCCGCCGTTTAGCCTCGCGCTGTAGATGACAGTTTTTCCGTCCGGAGCCATGCGGGCGCGAATCACCTCCCCGCGATGGAAGGACACCTTCTTGAAGGCGGGGGGCGGTGGCGGTCCCGGACGCAAGAACCAAACAATCGCCGCTCCCAGCGCGAGACTAAGGACAGAAGTAGCGGCAACCGCAATCCATCCTGGGCGCGCTGCCCGGTCTTTGATGTCGGGGACGGCAGCGTGGGGCGCGGATTTCGAAGAGGTCCCGGTCAATGCATCCAAGGCAAAGGCGAGATCCTTGGCGGATTGAAAGCGCTGCTCGGGTTGCTTCTCCAGGCAGCGGCGCACGATGCGCTCCAGTCCAGGCGAGACGGGATGGTCCATCTCGCTGAGTTCCGGCGGATCATCTTTCAGGATTGCCGTCATGGTCTCCGCCGCAGTATCGCGGTGAAAGGCGCGTTGCCCCGAAATCATTTCGTAGAGCACGGCGCCGAAGGCAAAAATGTCGGTGCGCGAATCGACAACCGCGCCGCGCACCTGCTCCGGAGCCATATAGCCGACGGTGCCCATCACTACGCCGGCTTCGGTGGGCGAACTGGTGAGGGTCAAGCCCGCGGATGGGGCTGCTGCCGCCGGGTTCGGCGCCACTTTGGCGAGGCCGAAATCGAGAATCTTTACCCGGCCTTCCTTGGTGATAAAAACGTTGTCGGGCTTCAGATCGCGATGAACTATGTTCCTGTCGTGAGCCGCCGCCAATCCCTGCGCGATCTGCGCTGCGTACTCGGACGCCTTGCGCGGCGTCAGCGGACCCCGATCGAGTTCGGCGCGTAAGCTGGCGCCCTCCAAAAGTTCGGAGACAATGTAGGGCGCGTCATCGTGCTTCCCGATATCGTAGATGGCGAGAATGTTGGGATGATTGAGCGCCGCGACCGCACGCGCCTCCTGCTCGAAACGCCGCAAGCGGTCGGCATCGCGCGCAAAGAATTCGGGGAGGACCTTCAGCGCGACCTCACGGCTTAAGCGGGTATCGCGGGCACGGTAAACCTCGCCCATACCGCCTGCGCCTAGCGGAGACTGAATTTCGTAAGGACCGAGTTTGGTACCGGCAGTTAGAGCCATGCGTGCGCGTAATTATAGCCTGCGCTGTACATTGCACGCGGATGCGACGATTCTGGGTGTGTTGTCGGCCACCCGAAAGTAATCCAGATTGGCACATGCGGATCGGTACCGAAAAGTCTTAGTGCAAGTCGGCTTATGGGAAGTGATGGGCGATTTCATCCGTTGAAAAATCCAAATATAGATGTTGTCGGAGCTATTACGGCGAGGGTTCGAGTTAGAAGGGGGCTAAGAAAATTGCCAGAAAGTAAAGTGCCTGTTGGGCAGAATAGAGCAGGCGCTCATTGTCGGCTTCTCTTCTACTCGTAACTAATCCCCGGTGGTATCGTTTCTCTCGACCGCGTTTATCCTAATCCCTGAAAAGCTTTATCGCCGGCTTTAACAATGTTGGCCGACCATGTCGATTGCCGCGGGCGACCCTCTCTCTCAATATCCGAGGCGGTTATTCATCACGCTCTTTATTGGCTGAGTCACGCGCTTGAGCAGTTTGTGTACCGAGAAGCTTGGAATGGTGATTTTGGCAAGTGATCTTGCACATTCTTATGGACTCTCCGCAGGGTTCTCCCGCATATAACAGAGGTAGGCACCGACCCATCATCTCGGTGTCCGGAAGAAGTTGGTACCCACGAATGATTGAATGCCTCGTGGCGGCAGGCTGCATACGGCGAGCGTCTTCTCAGAAGTTGAACGCACCATCAAGGTCCGTCCGGTGACCTCCAGTTCCACCGCCGCAACTTCGTAAGCGTCAGAGGAAACACACGGTTGACGGCTCGAGTCCATAGATGTCGCAAAACGGACCAAACCTCGACACTGAAAAGTGGGCACCAATGCAATTCTCGGTCGCTGGATGGTAGAAGACGCGCCACAGTTCGGCATTGACCACAGAGTTTAGGTCCAGGGATTCATTACTGTTTTAAGAACTTTAAAATCCGAAACGTCGCGAGTCACCAGAGTAAGTTGATGAACTTCTGCTGTCGCGGCGAGAAATGCGTCCATTGCACCTATCGGACGTCCCATTGCCTCGCTGCGTGACACCGTTTCGCCCCAAGCTTCTGCGACATCTGCGTCGACCGGCAACATTCTGCCCTCGAACCTCAGCGGCAATTCGCGCCCCAGCCATTCCTCGAGCCGGCGCCGACGTGCTCCGGCCGCCAGGCCGCCAGGCGTTCCACGCCGTAGCGCAAGTCCGCTAATGTAACGACACTTATGAAAACCCGATCCTCATCCGTGGATTCCATCCAGCCGATGAGGCCGGGATTGGGTCGCGGTTTGACCCATTCCGAAACTGCATTCGTGTCCAACAGAAAGCTCATAGACTAACCTTCCGAGGCCGTTCCTTGAGTCGATGGGCCTTCAGCCCCGATCCCCGGAGCGGAGATGCGGCAAAAAACTCAGCCAGATTCCCCACACGCTGCGTCTTTCGTTGCCATTCCTCCGCCCCAACGACGACGGCCGCTGTGCGGCCATTGCGAGTGATGGTCTGCGGTCCCTCGGACATTGCTCGCTCGATAATCTCACTAAATTTTGCCTTGGCTTCCGCCACGGTCCACCGTTGTGTACCCATTAACGCGCCTCCGATGCATAAAGGTTAAAGCGCAATCAACTTTTCGGCTGCCGGCCAAAACACTCCAGTAAATTCCCATGTCCCAACGGGAAGTTATCCAGAAACGCTAGGAGTTTCATCTACCAGCACGATTGGGAAGCTGATTTCCAATCCAGTTATCGACGCGCGCTTCCAACATGTCGAGCGGCAGGCTTCCTCCACTAAGGATTTCATCATGGAAGGCCCTGATATCAAAACGGGGGCCAAGTTTCTGCTTTGCGCGATCGCGGAGTTCAAGAATCTTGAGCTTACCAATCTGGTAGCTGAGGCCCTGACCCGGCCATGCAATGTACCGGTCAATTTCAGCCTGCAACGTGGGCTCATCTCCGGCGCCGCTTTCGCGGAAGTAGGCTACCGCCTGCTCGCGGGTCCAACCTTCTGAGTGAATGCCGGTGTCGACTACCAGGCGAACGGCTCGCATCAACTCCAAATTGAGCCGTCCATAGTCTGAGGCGGGATCCTGGAAAAAACCGATCTCCTTGCCGAGCGCCTCGGCATAGACGGCCCAGCCTTCAGCGTATGCGTTGTTGATGACGTAAAGACGAAACTCCGGCAGGCCGGTGAGTCGCTGCTGGATGGAAATCTGCATGTGATGGCCGGGAATGCCTTCGTGGTAGGCCTGCGTCTCGTCGCTGAGCGTTTTCCGATGGGCAAATTTGGAAGTCGCAACGACCACGCGACCTGGCCTGGTTCCATCCGGGGTACCACCAATATAGTGAGTGGGGTTGTTAGGCTGGGAGGCAGGCACAGCCTCCACCGTAAGCGGGGTTTTGGGGAACACTCCGAAGAGTTCAGGCAGGCGTGGCTGCATTTGGCCAACATAGTGGCGGAAATCCTCTACGATCTGGTCCGCAGATTTAGGTACGTATTTAGCATCACTATTGAGCGCGGCACGAAAGCTGCTCAGGTCTTTGTAGCCCGCTTTGAGAGCAAGATCGGTGAGCAGACCGTTAATTCTTTCGACCTCTCGAAGCCCGAGCGCATGAATCTCCGCCGGCGAAATGTCTGTGGTGGTTTGCTCTCGAATGGCTTGCTGGTACCGTCGGGCACCGTCCGGCAAGCTGTTCAATCCGATTGTGGTGCGGGCATGGGGAGCGTAGTCTTTTGCGATGAAATCGGCGAAGCGGCGATAAGCGGGCAGAACCTCAGAGTTCACCACCTGGTTGATCTCTTCCGTCAAGCGCTTCTGGTCCTCCGCCGATGTGGAAGCGGGAAACTTTTTCGTCGGGGCCAAAAATGGATTTTCGGCAATAGTACCTTCGCATTGAGCCGGTATTTGCTCGACCAAATTCCGGACGGGCATCAAACCATCTTTTTCTCCCCGGCGGAGCACCTCGATGGTTTGCTCGAAAACACGGGGGATTTGGTGGAGACGGGCAATGTAATCTTCGTAATGCTTAACCGTATCCAGCGGTACGGAGTTCGGAAAATCGGCAAGGCTGTTGTGAATGCCCTGCATTTGCGAGATGGGCATCTCATAATCCTTCAGCGCGTAATCCGCAATGCGATTATCCAGAACGCGAAGCAGGAGATCGTGTGAGATGTAGTCCTGCTCGGGAAATCCGTCCGTAGCAATGGCTTCGAGCTTGGCACGATACGCGCGATCGACAGCGTTTTGCTTAGTGCTGGCTGCCAGGGAGTAGTCATCCAGCATTGCGTTATCGCGGTAGTCTCCTCGCACAGTTTCGCTCTCCGGAGAAGCCCTCATGTCACTTTCGAACTGCTCCTTGAACAAAGCATTTTGATCGGCGAGACGAGCAGCCACGGACTTGGCTGGTTGCGATGAAATTTGACGGTTAGGAAGGAGTGCGTTCGTGCCTGGCGCGACGGCCTGCGCAAATGCACCTTGCAGGCACAGGAAGACCATGCCGAAGGCCGAAAGCGATCTCGCCATGCTGCGACCCGGAAGAGCTGTGACTAGGGAAAGGAACATTGTATTTTTCATTTTGCTGCCGCCGGGGCATCATATTCCAGGGCTATTATTACTTTTCCGCGAGCGTGCCCACGGTGCTGCGCAAACTCTCCGCTTTGCCTTCAGGCGAGAAGCGAGCCTGTTCGTAGCTGTTCCGCACGAAGCCTCACGACATAGTCGACATCGCCCGGGCTTGCCGATCTCCCGATCCGGTTCCTTCCAGACCTTACTCCTGCTGCGCGGGTCGCCCCGCGTTCACACAAATGAAAGGAAGCCAATCATGAACGCGTAGCATCGGCAACACCTTCGCTTTTTCAACCTCGCGAGCTCGGCGTCGCGATTTGACGATAGGCAAGACGCCTTGTCCGCGCTTCCTTCTAGTGAGCAACTCCTCTGCTGCCCGACGCGCATTGCAGTCCGGAGTAAAATTGACCGGACCCATGCTCGAAAACATCAACTTGAAGAAGAAGCTCTCCCGGGAAGAATACAAACGTA
>Ga0187883_10001738_pt1 | contig 13240 bp, 10 predicted proteins | sample June2016WEW_20_1_2_FD_132966 | JGI IMG/M metagenome (GOLD analysis project Ga0187883, IMG submission 132966) | Peatland microbial communities from SPRUCE experiment site at the Marcell Experimental Forest, Minnesota, USA - June2016WEW_20_10 | ecosystem: Environmental > Terrestrial > Soil >...
ATCGCAGCAGTGACGTTCGCCATATTGGTTTTCCTTCATCTTCCAGAAAGCTAATCCGGACGGCCGGTTGACAGCCGAAGAGATCCGCAACGCCTGAAAATCATCAAGATCTGCAAATCGCCCCGATCTGCAAATCACCAAGTCATCAGCTTATTCCAAGACAGGGGCGGACTCCGTCAGCCGGCGACGAGACCGCGCGCCAGATCGACCCAGCCATCGCGTTCAATGCGGCCGGCAAGCTTGAGATCGCGATCTATCTTTGCCACGTCTTCCGGCGTCATGGCCGCGATCTGCCAATAATGATAAATGCCTGCATCATTGAGTTTCTTCACGATCTGAGGCCCGATGCCCGGCAATTTCACGAGATCGTCGGGGGCGCCGCGCGGCGCGGTCAGAAGCTCGAAAACGCCTTCGAGCGGCTCATGCCCTTCGCCCGCCACACTCTCGCCGGGGGGCAGCTCCACGGCGGCCGGCTTTTCCATTTCGCCCAAATCAATGCCCGAGGAGCCTTGCCCGCGCGAAATGCCGTCGATCGCCGCGCGGGCGACAAGATCGCAATAGAGGGTGATCGCCCGGCCGGCGTCGTCATTCCCTGGGACCGGGTAGGTAATCCCATCCGGATCGCTATTGGTGTCGAGGATCGCCACCACCGGGATATGCAGCCGTTGCGCCTCCTTGATCGCCAATTGCTCTTTGTTCGTGTCGATGACGAAGATCAGGTCCGGGATGCCGCCGATATCCTTGATGCCGCCGAGCGCCTTTTCGAGCTTATCGCGCTCGCGCGAGACCATGAGGCGTTCTTTTTTGGTCAATCCGACGGCGCCGCCGCTAAGCTGTTCATCCAATTTGCGCAGGCGCTGGATCGACGCTGAAATGGTCTTCCAGTTGGTCAGCATGCCGCCGAGCCAGCGCGAATTGATATAATATTGCGCCGACCGTTTGGCGGCATCGGCAATCGCGTCCTGGGCCTGCCGTTTGGTGCCGACGAAAAGCACGCGGCCGCCGCGCGAGACCGTATCGGAAATGGCCTTGAGGGCCTGATGCAGCAAAGGCACCGTCTGAGCCAGATCGATGATATGGATATTGTTGCGGGCGCCGAAGATGAACGGCGCCATTTTCGGGTTCCAGCGGTGCGACTGATGCCCAAAATGAGCCCCAGATTCGAGGAGACCGCGCATCGTGAATTCAGGCAAAGCCATGGGTATCGTTTCTCCGGTTAAAGCCGCCGCGGACCGTTATGGACCTCTCACTCCAGGATGGGGTGAAAGGCCACCGGGAGCGGTCCTTGAAGCAGGGCCGCGCGATCCGCGTGTGGAATGGGTGCGCTTATAGGGCGGCCGGAGGCGGAAAGCAAGACAGTCGCGAATGCAGCTCCAAAGGGAGATTTATAGTAATATCAAGTGGAAACGTTTGGGCAAGCAACCTGCTTGGCTGAAGAGGCGGACAAAATATGATAGCGATGGACGTCGATCAAACCATTCTCGCACGGCGCGCAAAAATCGTCGGCGCGTTGCAGAAGATTGTCCGGGGCGACGGCGTCATCGCGCAAGAAACCGGCCGGCGCCCCTATGAAAGCGACGGCCTGACCGCTTACCGCACCTTGCCCATGGTGGTTGTCCTGCCGGAAACAGTCGCGGAAGTCCAAAATGTGCTCGCCTATTGTCACGAAAACAATGTGAAGGTCGTTGCGCGCGGCGCCGGAACTTCGCTCTCCGGCGGCGCGCTGCCGCTCGAAGATGGCGTTCTCATCTCGATGATGAAGTTCAACCGCGTCAAGGAGATCGACTTCGAGAACCGCTTCGCGATCGTCGAGCCGGGGGTTACCAATCTCTCGATTACAAGGGCGGTCGAGGCGCAAGGCTTTTATTACGCGCCCGATCCGTCCTCGCAAATCGCCTGCTCGATCGGTGGCAATGTGGCGGAGAATTCGGGCGGTGTGCATTGTCTCAAGTATGGCCTCACCACCAATAATGTTCTTGGCGTCGAACTGGTTTTGATGACCGGTGAAATCGTCCGGCTGGGCGGCTGCCATCTTGACCAGGCCGGTTATGATCTCCTTGCGCTCGTCATTGGATCCGAGGGGATGCTTGGCGTCGTGACCGAGGTCACCGTCCGCATTCTCCGCACCCCGGAATCGGCCCGCGCCTTGCTGATTGCTTTCGCATCGAGTGAAGCGGCGGGGGCCTGCGTCGCCGGCATTATCGCGGCCGGTATTATTCCGGGCGGCATGGAAATGATGGATAAGCCCGCCATCGAGGCGGCGGAAGATTTTGTTCACGTGGGCTATCCGCGCGAGGCTGAGGCCCTCTTGATCGTCGAGCTCGACGGCCCTCCGGTCGAGGTCGATCATCTCGTGGATCGCGTCGAAAAGATCGCATTGGCGCATGGCGCCACGCACTGCCGGATTTCAAACTCCGACGCCGAGCGCCTCGCCTTTTGGGCTGGCCGCAAGGCGGCTTTTCCGGCGGTCGGCCGCCTATCACCGGATTATTTTTGCATGGACGGCACGATCCCGCGCAAGGAATTGCCAAAAGTTCTAGCGGGAATGCGCGAATTGTCGGTGCGCCACGGGCTTCGCGTCGCCAATGTTTTTCACGCGGGCGACGGAAATTTGCATCCGCTCATTCTCTATGATGCGAACAAGCCCGGCGAACTTTTACGCGCCGAGGCGTTTGGCGCGGATATTTTGCGGCTTTGCGTCGCGGTCGGCGGCGTGCTGACGGGTGAACATGGCGTCGGCGTCGAGAAACGCGATTTGATGCCGGAAATGTTCAACGCCATCGATCTCGACCAGCAAATCGCAGTCAAATGCGCCTTCGACGCAAAGCAGCTCCTCAATCCGGGGAAAGTGTTTCCCGTGCTGCATCGCTGCGCGGAGTTGGGGCGCATGCATGTGCATGAGGGACAGCTGCCGTTCCCTGATATTCCGAGGTTTTAGAGCCTGATCGTTCGTGCATCAGATTTGTCCGGTTTCGAGCCCCAATCGGACAAAACTGTTTCATGTGAAACGTTTTGGTACGATTGCGTTCTCGGCAAATCGACTTTCGCAAGACGGCTGCGAAGTCCGGCGCGGGGATTTGGAGCAAGCGAAATCCTGCGGTAGTAGTAAGTTTTGGCCTTGTGATTTTTAGAATTTTTCGTTCTACCTAGATCAGAACCCCAAGGGGCGGCGTCTCCGCTATAATCATGAAATCAATGAACACGCGGCTGAGGAGGAACACTAATGGACCGGGTATTGCTGGTGGGCGGAGCCATGCTGCTGGTTGGACTCGCGTTGGCGGCTATTTTTTTGGTTGTCAGCAAATACGGAGCTACACTCGAGACGTTCGAAGATACCATTACAGCCTGGCTCGACAAAATTTGAGGAGGCTCTGCCCCGCTGGAGGGTTGCATGGACTGTTTGCGGACCGGGAGTGAGCGGAGACCGTGTCATGTCGCATTTTCATCTTCACCGGCCGCCGCCCAAAGTGCCTTGGTGGCAGCGGGTTTGGAATAGCTTCAAAGCGAATTTTCCTGGCCGGTCGGGTGAGCAGGCGCGTACCTTTGCTCTGACCGTGATCCTCTTTGCCGCCCTCTTGTTTTTGACCCGGCTCTTTTTTGAATGGAGAGGCATTCGCATTTAACGCGCGCCGGCGTGCGGGTGTGGCCGGGTCGAATAACTGCGCGTTGGGGAAGTAGCGGAGTCGTGGGCATTCCTGACGACGACCGTTTTCTGGAACCAGCCTGCGTTCATAATCGAAAACTGACCCCATACGCGGGCTGAATAATCGGTCATAGGTCTTAAGAAGGAATCCATCTGTCATCCTGCCGATATGGTCACAAATGACACGGGCGCCGTCTTCAGAAGTCTCAAACATTCGATAGGCATCAGTTGGCAGAAAAGACTTGGGGTCTGATTCAAATACTTCAAAGACGGAGACAAACATCTTCTGCCCCTTGAATTCAAGATGCTGGACATTTGGGCTTTCGATTACTTCGTTATTCACGATATTCTGAAGAGCATCGAGAAACCTACGATGGTCTTCGGGCATAGCCCACTCGATATCGGATGAGCGGTTCCTTAAGTTCTTCGACAGTTTGAATATTAAGGCTTGTCATGAAGTGATGGACTAGACGGCCTATAAAATGCTTTCGGTCGCCGCCATCGCCAAACAAACAACCGACGAAATGGTCATACACATTGTTCTCACTCTCACCCGGATATTTTTCTTTGAGAGAGTCGAGAAATATCGGGCAATCCCTATCCTTCACGGATTCTCGGAACTTCTTTTCACTGATCCGCTGCTTCAATAAACTCAAGAACTCGCGAAGGCTGGCGACCCGCTACGATAAAACCATGGCGAGTTATCTCAGCTTCGTCCATATCGCCGCCATCCGGATTTGGATGCGCGCATTTGTCAACAAGACCTAGGCCGAGGGCAATCGCGTCTTCGAGGTCATGCACGCCATATACAATATCGTCTGCAACGTCCATGATGCTGCAATCGAAGGATTTGTGGAGCGTCTTGTAATGCTTATCCTTTTTGCGTTCAAATGACTGGAAACGTTCCCTGTCACTCTCATTCAGCGGATTTAATATCCAGTCAACAACATCATTCTCACTGTCTAGAAAGCATTTCGGTGGTTTCGATTTTGTTCGATCAATGATTCGGATAGATGTGGGTTTCTCTTCCATGCAGGCTGTGACATCTGGATTGACAACCAAGCTATAGGCGGCAGGGTATTTAAGCACGCCGAGAAGAGAGCGTCGTGTGAGATCGGAACCGTGTTTTTTCGAAAAATTCTCTAGCCGTGATAATATGCGCAGCGTCTGGCCATTACCCTCAAATCCACCATGACTTCGCATACAGTAGTTAAGGGCGACCTCTCCGCCATGCCCGAAGGGTGGGTGCCAGGTCGTGGGTGAATCCTATCGCTTGTATCAGGCTGACACACGGAAGGTAGGAATGCGCGGGGTGATCGCCGTAGTGTTTTCCAAATAGCCGGACGATCCCTGCCGCGATCTGAGCAACCTCAAGAGAATGCGTCAATCGGGTACGATAAAAGTCACTATCCCCAAGGTTAAGAATTTGGGTCTTGCCTTGCAAGCGACGAAATGATCCAGAATGCACGACCCGCGCGTAGTCGACATCGAAGGGCGAACGAGCGTCCTCCGGTTGCGGTTTCCAATCGCTTCTGCGCTCTTCCCAGTTTTCGCTCATACGATGCGCCCGAAGACTTGTCGACGCGGCATTACAAGCCCCACGGCTTTGCTGTGACGCTTGATGTCAGCCGTTACTAACTACAGTACCAGTGTGTCCGCTTCAAAGTCCACACCCGCGACCGCTCTGACCTGCTGACCGCCATGTTTGCAACGCACGACTCTGTGAAGGAGGGAACAAGGAAATGACATAATGGAACAAAGCTGAAGCCACTCAGTTTCAAACTTATGGTCTTTTCAACTGATCTGGGGAATCTTCATGCGGCTTCCTTTGATATCGCCTGCTGGGCTTTTACCCGAGCAGCGCGCTCTTTACGAGGATATGCGCGAGGGAATTGGCAAGAGCTTTCACGGGTTCATCGCGATCCGGGAGGATGGCGCCCTGATGGGTCCTTGGAACCCGTGGCTCCACGAGGCGCACATCGGCAAGCCTATTTGGGAGCTCACCAACGCCTTGTCCCAGCAATCAAGGCTGCCCGATCCCGCCCGCCAGATTGCGATTCTCGTGACCGGCGCACATTTCCGGGCCGCGTATGAAATCTATGCCCATGTTGCGATCGCTGAGCACGACAAGCTTCCGGATGCGAAGCTCGCCACCATCGTCGCGGGGCAGCGCCCGCCCGATCTCACCCGCGATGAGGCCGTTGCTTACGATATCGCCGCCGCGCTCACGAGCGGCGGTGTGCTGCCGGAGCTGACCTACCGGGCTGCGGTCGACGCCTTCGGCGCACATGGCGCGGCCGAACTTTGCTATCTGGTCGGCCTCTATTGCCTGGTTGCGGTAACCCTGAATGGCTTCGATGTTCCAGTGCCGGAGTCCCAGGAAACGGCGGTCTGACTGGTCCTCGGCCGCGATCGCCTTGGCGCTGGAGCGGTGGGTGGCCGAGGCAGCATCGGAGCGTCCAAAAATTATCCGCGCGTTAGACGGTTGGTGTGATTGATAATCCGGATCGACAAATTCCGGGGAATGGTTTCGATCACGCGAACGCGCTTGCTTGGCCGCTCATCTTCAAACGCGATGACGGTCAGCGGCGAGGTCAGCTCGCGCCCGGTCGAAGCGTCGCGCGCATGTATCAGTTCCGATGCCGCCACAAGGAAATATTCGGTTTCTCCGTGACAGGTAATGGCGAGATCGAAGAACCGCGAATTCCGCCTTGACGGGTGCATGGCCCACTCCGCCGGAATTGCGCAACGATCGCAAAAACACGCCAGTTTACGCATGTGCCCTTCCTCTCTCGCTCCGCTCAAACTGCAATCGCCAGCATTCAATCGCTTATCGTGAACGCCGCCGGGGCGCGAGTGTTCCGGCGCCAGCCTCGCCGTTCCCAAATTCCCACGGCCTCGATCGCCGTGGCCGGTGGCCGACGCCGCTTCCGGATTGCCGGATTCATGTTCAGGGGAAAACACGGCATTCGGCCGGATCGTCATCGATCCGTCATGAACCTGTCAGGCAACAACGGTAGCGCTCTCGCCGTAGTCAAACCACGGGAGGAAATCCTTTGTCACGAAACTTACCGATGTCGCGTAAGCTGCTTGCATCCGTTGCGACCGGCGCCTTGGCGCTGGGACTTGCAGCCGCTCACCCTGCCCCGGCTGACGCCGACGGCGATCAGCGCATCAAACATGTGTTGCTGATTAGCATCGATGGCATGCATGCCCTCGATTTCGCCAACTGCAAAAACGGCATTGCCGGCACCAATGGCGGCAAGCCCTATTGTCCGAATATCGCTGAGCTCAGCGAGCATGGCCCGGTCTACACTCAGACCTCGACTTCGCGGCCATCGGATTCCTTCCCCGGCCTGACAGCCTTGGTGACCGGCGGATCGCCGCGTTCGACCGGCGCCTTCTATGATGTCAGCTATGATCGCGCCTTGTCGCCGCCAAAAACGACGACGCCTTACGGCATCCCGGGCGGGGCTTGCCCAGGCACTGTCGGCACGCAAATCGGATTCGATGAGGAAATCGATATAGACTACACCAAGCTCGACGCCGGTGGCGGCATCAATCCAGATTTCCTGCCGCGGGATCCAAACAACAATTGCGCCGTGGTCTACCCGCATCAGTTCATCCGGGTGAACACGCTGTTCGAAGTGGTGAAGGCAGCCGGCGGCTATACCGCCTGGACTGACAAGCATCAATCCTATGAATTGACCAAAGGCCGCAGCGGCAAGGGCGTCGATGATTTCTACGCCCCCGAGATCAACTCGATTCCAGTGGCGTTGCCGCAGGTCAAGCTGCTGAGCTGCAATCCGCTTCCGGATCAGACGGCGGTATCGTCAAGCAATGCTTGGACCGATAGTTTCGCCAATATCCAATGCTATGACAGCCTCAAGGTTCAGGCCATCCTCAACGAGATCGACGGATTGACCCACGATGGCTTGCCGGCGCCGCGGACACCTAACGTCTTCGGCATGAATTTCCAGGTGGTGAGCGTCGGCCAGAAACTTATCGAAAACAGCGTCAGCAAGACTGGCGGCTATCTCGACGCCGACGGCACGCCAACCGGGCCGCTGCTCGGCGAAATCCAATTCGCCGATCAGGCGATCGGCCTGTTCGTCACCGAGCTCAAGAAGCGCGGACTCTACCAGGAGACCGCGATCATCATCACCGCCAAGCATGGCCAATCGCCGATCGATCCGAACCGGGTTTTGCGCATTCCGGCGGATAATGCAGAAGACAAGCCGCCATCGGCGATTCTGGGAGCCCCTGTATTGCAGGCGCTGGAAGACGATATCTCTTTGCTCTGGCTCGATACCAAGCAACTCTCCACGTTGGACGCGGTGGCGCAGCTTCAGGCCAATGCCGGCATAATCGGCGCCAGCGGCGGCGAGTTCTTCTACGGCCACAATTTGGATCTGATGTATAGCGACCCGAGCACGCGCGAAGGTTCGCGCACGCCCAATATCATCGTGGCCCCCAATGTTGGCGTCGTTTATACCGGCGGCAAGAAGAAGCTGGCGGAGCACGGCGGCTTCGCGCATGACGACACCACCGTCATCATGCTTGTGTCCAATCCGGGGTTGCCGCCCGCGATTGTCAACAGCCCGGTCGAGACGGCCCAGGTGGCGCCCACGATCTTGGCGTTGCTCGGTCTCGATCCGAACAGTCTCATCGCCGTGCAGAACGAAGGGACCCAGGTCCTGCCGGGAATTCAGTTCCCGCACAACCACGACTAGAACGAGCGTAAGCGAAGAAGAAAGCTAGGCTAACGTAAACACGAGCGGCTTCGGATGGGATCACATCTGAAGCCGCTTTTTTGTCACGCCCAGCCGGTTCAAACGCCGGCGGCTTCGATCGCCTTGGCGCGCTGGAGCGCGGGGCGGGCGAGGCAGCGGTCAACATAAGCGCGCAGCGCCGGCCTTGACGGAACGAGCTTGAAAATATCGATCCCGAAATGAAGATCGAGCCCGATCATCACATCGGCCGCCGAGAAATGCTCGCCGAGCAGCCAGGGGCCCTTGGTGACGGCTGCCTCCAACACATCGAAAACCCGCTCGAAATCCCCAAAACTCGCCATCTCTGGCCGGACCGGGATATTGGCGGACTTCGTGAGAAAAGCGGGTTCGACACAGCCCGGCGAGAAAAACAGCCATTGCAAATAACGTCCGCGCGCGGGATCGCCGAGCGGCGGCGCAAGGCCAGCCTGCGGAGCCACCTCGGCCACATAAGCGCAAATGGCGCCGGATTCGGCGACGGCCACAGGCCCATCGGTCAGCGCGGGAACTTTCGCCATGGGGTTGATCGCGCGATAGTCGGCGCTCTTTTGGTCCCCGGCCATCAAATCGAGTTTGAAGCGTTCATAGGGAACGCCTGCCTCTTCGAGCACCCAAAGCGCCCGCAGCGACCGGGTGCGCGGAGCCCAATAAAGCTTCATCATAGGTGCCTCCTTTTTGCGTCACACATGCTCCACCGCGACAATGCCGGGAACGGTTTTGAGCGCGCCCGCGACTTGCGGTGAAACGGAAAATTTGCCGGGCAGCTTCACTTCGACCTCGCCGCTGCCCGTGAGGAGAATGAGCGACACGTCGCCGTCCCCCGGCCCGCGCAGCCGCTCCGCGATCTCGGCAAGCGGATTTTCGTCGCGCAGGACAACGCGCAGCCCCTTGCCGATCCGGCTTGCCGCCACATCCAAAGGCTCCACGGAAACGATGCGGGCGCGCACATCCTCGCCTTCGATGGAGGCTTGCAGGCCAACGAGCACGGAGGCGCCTTTTTCCAAATGATCGCGGTATTGGTTGAGACCTTCCTGAAACAAAATCGCTTCATACTGTCCAGACTGATCCGAGAGCTGGACGATCCCCATCTTCGTACCCGACTTAGTTCGCCTTTCGTGACGGTCGAGCACCGTGGCAGCAAGCCGTCCGGCAGAGGCGCCCTGCTTGACCGCGCGAACGAACATGGCCCAGGGCTGCACCCGCAGCCGTGCCAGAATCGCGGCATAGGCGTCGAGCGGATGGCCGGACAAAAAGAACCCGACAGAGTCGAACTCGCGCCGCAGCCGTTCATTGAGCGGCCATGGCTCGGCCTTCGGCAACGCAATGGCGTCGACACTTTCGCCGCCAAACAGCACGCTTTGGCCGGCAAGCTGCTCTGCCTCACGGCGGTGCGCCGCGGCGAGGATGGATTCGGCGGCAGCATGGACGCGCGCGCGATTGGGTTCGAGGTGGTCGAAAGCGCCGGCAGCGGCGAGACTTTCGAGTGTGCGCTTATTGATCTCGCGCGGATTGAGTTTCGCCGCAAAATCTGTCAGGTCTCGGAAGGCAGGCTTTGCTCTGTGAGCTTCCGCACTGCCATTGATCGCCGCGAGCGCGCGCGCGTGCTGCTCCCCGACGCCCTTGATCGCCGAGAGCGCATAGCGGATCGCCGGTTCGCCCTTGCATTCGGCAGGCTCGAAATCGGCGCCAGACGTCTGCACTGACGGCGGCAAGACCTTGATATTGAGGCGCCGCGCCTCGTTGCAGAATTCGGCGAGCTTATCGGTGTTCGATTTGTCGAGCGTCATCGATGCCGCTAGAAATTCGACCGGATAATTGGCTTTGAGCCAGGCGGTCTGATAGGAAAGCATGGCGTAGGGAGCTGAATGGGACTTATTGAACCCGTATTCAGCGAATTTCGCGCAAGCATCAAAAATAGCATCGGCGGTCGGCTTCGCGATCTTTCTTTCGATCGCGCCCGACACGAAGCGCTCGCGTTGCGCATCCATCTCGGCTTTGATCTTCTTGCCCATGGCACGCCGCAGGAGATCGGCTTGGGCAAGGCTGTAGCCGGCAAGGTCGCGAGCGATCTGCTGGACTTGTTCCTGATAAGTGATCACCCCAAACGTCTCGCGGAGGATCGGCTCAAGCTCGGGAAGCGCGTACTCGACAGGCTCTTCGCCATTCTTCCGGGCGCAATAGACTGGAATATTGGCCATCGGTCCCGGCCGGTAGAGGGCCACAAGCGCGATGATGTCCTCGAAACGGTCGGCCCGCATATCAGTCACGGCCTTGCGCATCCCCGCACTTTCAAGCTGGAACACGCCGACTGTTTCGCCGCGTTCCAGCATGGCGAAGGTCTTCTTATCGTCCAAAGGGATTTTTAATAGGTCAATCACGAAACCGCGCTTCTTCAGAAGCTTAAGGCAGTAGGATAGGACGGTGAGCGTCTTGAGGCCGAGGAAATCGAATTTTACGAGGCCCGCCTGCTCGACCCATTTCATGTTGAACTGGGTGGCCGGCATGTCCGATTTCGGATCGCGGTAAAGCGGCACGAGTTCTTCGAGCGGCCGGTCGCCGATGACGATACCCGCCGCATGCGTCGAGGCGTTGGAATAGAGCCCTTCGAGCGTTTGCGCGATCTGCAGCATTTTGGCGACACGAGGGTCCGTCTCGGAGGCTTCCTTGAGACGAGGCTCGGACTCGATGGCTTGTTTGAGATTGACCGGCGCCGCCGGATTCTGGGGCACTAGCTTTGCGAGCTTATCGACTTGCCCCAGCGGCATTTCGAGGACCCGGCCAACATTGCGCATGACGCCGCGCGCGAGAAAAGATCCAAATGTAATGATCTGCGCGACTTTATCGTTCCCATACCGGGCGCGGACATAGGCGATCACTTCGTCACGGCGCTCTTGGCAGAAATCGATGTCGAAATCCGGCATCGACACGCGGTCGGGGTTGAGGAAGCGCTCGAACAAAAGCCCGAAGCGGATCGGGTCGAGATCCGTGATCGTAAGGGAATAGGCAACCAAGGATCCGGCCCCTGATCCGCGGCCCGGCCCAACTGGAATATCCTGCGATTTTGCATATTTAATGAAATCCGCGACGATTAGAAAATAGCCCGGGAAATTCATCTTGATGATCACATCGAGCTCGAAGGCGAGCCTCGCGCGATAATCGGAGTCCGTGAAGCCTTGCGCCGGGCCATGCGCGGCAAGCCGCGCCGTAAGACCGGCCTCCGCCTCGTCGCGGAGCGCCTTGGCCTCGTCCTCGATCCCGCCATCGGCAAAACGCGGCAGAATGGGCTTGCGGCTCAACGGCCGGTAACAGCACCGCAGCGTGATTTCGACACTGTTATGAATTGCTTCCGGCACATCCACGAAAAGCGTCAGCATTTCCGCCCGCGTCTTGAAACGATGCTCGGGGGAAAGCTGGCGGCGGGCACCGTCGCTGACAACTGTTCCCTCCGCAATACAGATTAAGGCGTCATGGGCTTCATAATCAGGGGTCCCTGCGAAAAAAACCTCATTGGTGGCGATGAGCGGCAATGAGGCGCGATAGGCGAGGTCGAAGAGACGCGGCTCGATCGCGCGCTCAGAGCTAAGACCGTGGCGCTGGATTTCGACATAGAGCTTCTCCGGAAATAACCGCTCGAGCAACGCCGCGCGGCCAAAAGCAAGCTCGGCCCGGTCATGGGCGAAGGCGCGGTCGAGTGGTCCATCTGGGCCGCCTGTCAGCGCGATCAGCCCTTGGCTTCGCCCTTCAAGGCGCTCAATACAAACATGCGGTGGATCGCCAGGGTTTGGGTCGAGCCACGCACGCGAGGCAATGTACATCAGGTTCAAATATCCGGCGGCGTCCTGAGCCAGGAGCACGATGGACGCGCGGCCCGCATCCGCCTCGCCGCGCGGGGCCATCGTCGCCGCATCCTGAAAATCGAGGGTGATTTGCATGCCAACAATCGGCTGCACACCCTCCTTAGCGAGCTTGTCGGAAAACTCCAGGGCGCCGAAAAGATTGTTCGAATCGGTTATCGCGAGCGCAGGCATGGAATCCGCAACGGCAAGCTTGGCGAGCTTGGCGACACTCATCGCCCCTTCGCGCAGCGAATAGGAACTGTGCACATGGAGATGCACGAAGCCCGCATCGTCGCGGAGCTGGTCAACGTCTCCGTTGCTGTCTTGATTGGCGTTCGCGCGCGCGATCATTGCTCTTGTCCGATTAAACCGGGCGGCATTCTATCCCCGGAACGCGAGCTTTCGCGAACTCCTTTCGGGTTCTGAACACCTCATGCACAGGGCACGCACTTGATAAACTAAACTGTAAGAAACTAAATTAGATGTACTCTGAGATCGGTGCTAACGTTATAGGCTTTGCCGAATGCGTAAACCCAATAAGGGTTTGCATAGATTGACACGTGTCAATACCCAATGAAAGGTTTTGCGCATGAGCAAAGGGACGCAGGATTGCCTCACCGAGCAGCATCTGATTCTCTTCGGAAAAATCATACAATGGTTCGCCCGGCATGAAGTTCTTATAGAGGAGATCATGGCGACCGTCAGCGGCGCGGATGCGACTTCCATAAAGTTGTTGACCAGCGGCCTCTGCTTTACCGAGAAGCGCGATGCCCTGTTCAACCTGCTCCGTCACCGAGCGGTCCCGCTCGATCAGATTGACCAAATCCAGAGCTACCTCGAGGTCCTTCACACGTTTACCCCGTTGCGCGATGACATCACGCATTCCGTTTGGATTGAAGGAAAGCCGCAAAATTCGATTTGGCCGGCGTGGCTTAAGGCCGGACCCCGGACCGCCATCAAACCCCTGCACGATCTTGGCGATGACACAA
>Ga0187883_10001739_pt1 | contig 13237 bp, 12 predicted proteins | sample June2016WEW_20_1_2_FD_132966 | JGI IMG/M metagenome (GOLD analysis project Ga0187883, IMG submission 132966) | Peatland microbial communities from SPRUCE experiment site at the Marcell Experimental Forest, Minnesota, USA - June2016WEW_20_10 | ecosystem: Environmental > Terrestrial > Soil >...
GGCGCTGACTGGTACGTACGCGACCTCAAGGGTCCGCACGTCGACCGGGAGGCGGCCACTGTCCAGTTCCAACCGATCGTCGGCGAGAGTTTCGACGGCCTCAGTGACCGGGTGGCGAAGATCGTCGGCGTGAGTGACGACCATGACGCGATGGCGCGGGCCACCGAAGCCGCTCGGGACCAGTTCTGTGACCACGTCACCGCAGCTCAGTCGCAGCCCTATTACCTCGACGTCACTCACCCGGAGGCAAACAAGGGGGCCGTGGTGAAGTTCCTCTCAGCCCGTTTCGGCATCGCTACGTCGCAGATCGCCACGATCGGCGACATGCCGAATGACGTGTTGATGTTCGCGCACTCCGGCCTGAGCATCGCCATGGGCAATGCATCGAGCGAGGTGCAGCGGGCGGCCCGCATGGTCACCACGACCAATCAGGACGAGGGATTCGCCAACGCCGTCCAGCGGTTCGTCCTGCAGCAGGCAGGCCGAGGTTCGTCTGGATGAGCTGCAGTGCGAAACGCGCTGCTCGGGCTTACGTGAGACCGTCCCTTGGGTTCAGACCGTCTGAACCGTCCACAGGGCAATCCTGAAGGAGGAGTGATGGCCAAGATCCTTTACACCGCACGAGCCCATGTCACCGGTGGGCGCGACGGTCACGGGCGTAGCGACGACGGCGCGCTCGAGGTGGAGCTCCGCCGCACCAGGGAACTCGGCGGCGAAGGAGGCGGGACGAACCCGGAGCAGCTCTTCGCCGTCGGATATGCCGCGTGCTTCGAAAGCGCTCTCGGCGTCGTTGCCCGCCGTCGACACGTCGATGCGGGCGAGGTGGCGATCGACTCGGAGGTGAGCCTGCTTCCCACCGGAGACGGGGGCTTCAGGCTCGCCGTGGTGCTCAATGTGTCGATTCCGTCGGTTGACGACCGGGAGACGGCCGCCGAGCTCGTCCGAGAAGCCCATCAGGTGTGCCCCTACTCGAATGCCACGCGAGGAAACATCGACGTCGAGCTGATGCTCGACGGCTCCGCCATCTGAGGCGGGCCACGTCCACCTTGAGCGACTCAGCGCAGCCAAGGCCGACAGACAAAGTTGACTAACTAGGTCGGGTTTGTAAAACTCGGGGACCTGGGGTTACTCACAGACCCACCAGCGCCTGATCCGATGCAAGGAGGCCACTGCCATGCCCGACTGGGGATTTGAAACTCGCCAGGTCCACGCCGGTGCCGTACCCGATCCCACCACCGGTGCACGTGCGGTGCCGATCTACCAGACGACCAGCTACACCTTCCGTGACACGTCGCACGCGGCGGCGCTCTTCGGGCTCGAGGAGCTGGGGAACATCTACACGCGCATCATGAATCCCACACAGGCCGTGTTCGAGGAGCGGATCGCGTCGCTCGAGGGTGGGGTGGCGGCACTCGCCGTGGCGAGCGGCCAGGCCGCCGAGACGATCACCCTGCTGAACCTGGCCGAGAACGGTGGTCATGTTGTCTCGTCGGCGTCCCTGTACGGCGGCACCTACAACCTCTTTCACTACACCCTGCCCAAGCTGGGGATCGAGGTGACCTTCGTGGACGATCCCGATGACCTCGAGGCCTGGCGTGCGGCGATCCGACCGAACACGAAGGCCTTCTTCGCCGAGACACTCGGCAACCCGAAGGGTGACGTGCTCGACTTCGAGGGTGTGTCGGGCGTCGCTCACGATCATCAGATCCCGCTCGTGGTCGACAGCACGGTGGCGACGCCGTACCTCGCCCAGCCGTTGCGCCACGGTGCCGACATCGTCGTGCACTCGGCCACCAAGTTCATCGGTGGCCACGGGACGTCCATCGGCGGCGTGATCGTCGACGGCGGGAATTTCGACTACGAGGGGAGCGGGCGCTTTCCGAACTTCACAGAACCCGACCCCAGCTATCACGGCCTGGTGTTCGGCAACCTGCCGGAGGCCCTGTTCCCCGCCCGGTTCGTCCTCAAGGCGCGCCTGCAGTACCTGCGCGACACAGGACCGGCGATCGCACCTCTCAACTCGTTCCTGTTCCTCCAAGGGCTCGAGACGCTCAGCCTTCGGATGGAACGACACGTGCAGAACGCAACCGCGGTGGCGAACTGGCTCGAGGGCCGCGACGAGGTGTCCTGGGTGGCCTACCCCGGCCTGGAGTCGAGCCCGTGGCACGAGCGACAGAAGCGGTACCTGCCCAAGGGCGGCGGGGCGATCATCGCGTTCGGGATCGCCGGGGGCGCAGAGGCGGGGCGCCACTTCATCGAGGGCCTCGAGCTTTTCAGTCACTTGGCCAACGTGGGTGATGTGCGCAGCCTGGCCATCCACCCGGCCTCGACGACGCACAGTCAGTTGACGGAGGCTGAGCAGACCACGACCGGTGTGACGCCGGACCTCGTCCGCCTCTCTGTCGGCATCGAGTCGATCGAGGACATCCTGGCGGACCTGGAAGCCGGCTTCCGCGCCGCGAAGGGGGCGTGACCTCAACGTCATTTCCAGGGGTATGGCGACCCGGTGACGAGCCGGGGCGGCGCCAATTCGCGGTGATCGCGAACGGCGGAGGGGCCGGGTTTCCCCTCGAGGCGGGTGGCCGCCTCGCGGAGATCACCGTCGCCTACGAGACGTGGGGTGAGCTGAACCAGTCCCGAACCAACGCTGTCCTGGTCCTGCATGCGCTCACGGGTGACTCTCACGCCGCCGGCCGCCCGGACGTCGGCCATCCATCAGCGGGCTGGTGGGAGGGGCTGATCGGGCCCGGAGCGGCCATCGACACGGATCGCTACCACGTGGTGTGCCCGAACGTGCTCGGCGGATGCCAGGGAACCACGGGCCCGGCATCGCTCGGCTCGGACGGGAGTCCCTACGGCTCCCGCTTCCCACTGATCACCATCCGCGACCAGGTGGCGGTCGAGGTCGCTCTCGCCGACCAGCTCGGGATCGAGCGGTGGGCCTGCATCATCGGGGGCTCCATGGGCGGCATGCGTGTCCTCGAATGGTGCGTCGGTCAACCCGAACGGGTGGCACGTGCCGTCGTCCTTGCCGTGGGGGCGGCGGCGTCGGCCGATCAGATCGCTCTGTGCTCGCTGCAGATCAGGTCCATCCGCTCCGATCCTGCCTTCCAGGGCGGCGACTACTACGGGACCTCGAGACGCCCCGTCGATGGGCTGTCAATTGCAAGAGGCATGGGGCAGTTCGGCTATCGGACGGGTGACGAATTCCGACGGCGCTTCGATCGGGAGGCCCAGGGTGAGGAGGAGCCGCTCAAAGGCGGGCGCTACGCGATCGAGTCGTATCTGCAGCACCAGGGAGAGAAGCTCGCCCATCGGTTCGACCCGAACTCCTACGTGACACTCAGCGAGGCGATGAATCATCACGACGTCGGCAGGGGTCGGGGCGGAGTCGGTCAGGCCCTGCGGAGAGTGCAGGCTGAGACACGCGTGGCCGGCATCGTCACGGACCGGCTCTACCCGCTCGCACAGCAAGAGGAGCTGGTTCGGCATCTTCCCGGTAACCCACCTCTCGGCGTCATCGAATCCGAGTCCGGTCATGACGGGTTCCTGCTGGAGGTCGAGCAGGTGGGGGAGATCGTCGAATCAGCTTTGTCCTAGCCGCCCAAAGAGGATGATCCAAGACTCGGTGGTAGTGGAGACAGATCGACAACCTCTGGATAACGCCGTCTGGTGGGCGCTGTCGTCACACCACCAGCGCCACGCCGAGGCATTCGGACGAGCCCGGAGATACCACAGCGCCATCGCGGCGTTTGCGGCCGTCGACGAGTACGACGAGGACTCCTGGGACGACCTGGCAACGCTGGTCAGCCTGTCGGAGTCGGCCAGGTGCATTCTGTTCGGTGGAGATCCCCCTGCGGTCCTGCCTGACCGTTGGTCCGTGCGGACAAGGGGAGTGGGGCGCCAGATGATCATTCGCCCCGAACAATTGAATGCGGTCGAACCAGTCGAGCTGCGAGCGTTGACGACTGACGACGTGCCACAGATGCTCGAACTCGTGGCACTGACCAAGCCGGGACCATTCCGCGCCGGCACGATTGAACTCGGTCGCTACTACGGACACTTCGAGGGTGAGCACTTGGTGGCGATGGCCGGTGAGCGGCTGAGTCTCCGTGGATTCACAGAGGTGTCCGCCGTGTGCACGCATCCGGATGCCCGGGGCCGCGGCCTTGCCTCGACTCTGACCCATCATGTGGCAGCGGGGATCATCGAGCGTGATGAACAGCCGTTCCTGCACGTGGCCGAATCGAACGACGAGGCTCGACGAGTCTATGAACGCCTGGGGTTCTGCCAGCGCCGGCTGGTCGACGTCGTCCTGGCGGAACACACCCGCCGCCCGCGGTAGGAGCGCAATGTCAGCGCGCTCCGGGTGACTTCCCGCTGAGTGCCCGCTCGACAAGCGGTCGGGCCAGCCGGGCCCAGGAAGCGATCACCGTGTCGAGGTCATCGAACTCCTGCTCGGTCACGAACAGCCCCCGCGTCGGAGTGGAACTGCCGAGCTCGACCAAGAGCGGGCGTAGGTGGACCTCAGGTGCAAGGGCGTGAATCGGCGCAGCACCGGTCATGACCGGAATGCTGACCGTTCCGACCAAGGCATCACTGTTGTAGCGATCGAAGAACGACTTGAGAAGGCCGGTATACGTTGCCTTGTAGGTCGGTGAGGCCACCACCACCAGATCACTGTGTGCCACGGCCTCAAGGGATGCGTTGACCGCAGCGGATTCGAAATCAAAGAGCTCGGGCGCCAATTCAGCCAGGTCGACGACGAGAGGGTCGGTGGAGCTTCCGTCGGCGCCCTGGAGGGCACCGGCGACAGCCATCGCCACCCGAAGGGTCCTCGAGCCTGCCTTTGGGTTGCCAACGACAACGGCGACGCTCACCGATCTCCTTTCGGGATTTCTCGTAGATTGAGGCCACCGGGCACCAGGGGTTTCGCGGACCGACACTACCGGTGGACAGCGCCCATCGTCCGATTCCCTTGCTGGTGGTGATTGCTGAACCACTCCTGGGCGAGCAGGGCGAAGGAACGCATCCGATCTGCGTGACTGTGGGTGATCGTCGTCACGATGAGCTCGTCGGCGTCGGTTGCCTCTTGCAACCGCACCAGCTCGCTGGCCACCGTCTTGGGGGATCCGACGAACTGGGTGTCGACCCGATCACGCACCAGCGCGCGATCGTCATCGTCCCAGGTATGCCGACCCGCCTCTTCTGGGCCCGGGAACGGGATCGCCCCTTCGCCCCGCCGGATGCTGCGGACCCAGAGGGCGTAGCCGGCGGCCAGCCTCTTGGCGCTCGCATCGTCGGGAGCGACGACGACGTCGGCGGAGACGGCGACGTAGGGGCGATCGAGCTCTTCCGAAGGGACGAAGGCCTGCCGGTAGGCGTCGGCGGCTTGGAGCGCCGTGGCCGGACTGATGTGGTAGCTGGCGGCGAATCGGACACCGAGTTTCCCTGCCACCTCGGCGCTCTCTCCTGCGCTGCTGCCGAGGATCCACGGTTCGACATCTGCTCCCGCCCCGGGGACCGGATGGGGGTCCAGGCCGTCGGCGGACCGGTAGCTGCCGCGCAGCAGACCCAGAATGTCCTCCATGAGCTGCCCGTAGTCTGCGGACTCGGCGTTTCTTTGCTGGAGCAGATCCGCGGTCAGGACCACCCTTGGCGCCTTGGCCAGTCCACGCAGCGATGGCGGAGCCGGTACCAGCAATCCGTTCTCGGTGTGGCGAGGCTCGGGGAGTGGCCGGTCAAGCTGCGAGGCCCTGGAAGCCGCAGCCAGGCGATCACGGAAGAAGTTCCTCCCGCCCGAGCGGCCGATGCCGAGGTCGATGCGCCCGGGGTGCATGGCGTCGAGGAGACCGAACTCCTCGACCACCGAGAGCGCGGTCCGATGGCCACTCTGCACACCGCCCGATCCCACACGGATGCGATCGGTCGCGGCCGCCGCCATGGAGATCAACAGCGCCGGAGACGAGCCGGCGACCCCCGGGTTCAGATGGTGTTCGGCGAACCAGTAGCGGCTGTAGCCGAGCGTCTCCGCAGCACGCACGAGATCGATCGAATTGCGCAAGGCCCGGGACGGAGTCGATCCCGAGCTCACCGGGACCAGGTCCAGTACTCCGAGAGGAACTCGTGGGGACGTCATGACGTGCTCGCGCCCACCGAGGCACGAGTTCTCCTCGAGGATCGTGCGGGAGGTAGCCCCAGATGTTCACGCAGCGTCGGACCCGCGTAATCGGTGCGGAATCGGCCCCGATCCTGCAGGATGGGAGCCACCGTGTCGGCAAACTCGTCGAGTCCTGCCGGCGTGACATGAGGAACCAGGATGAACCCGTCGGCCGCATGGAGTGCCACCGCCTTCTCAATCTGGCTCGCGACGTGCAGCGGTGTGCCCACGAACGAGGCCGGACTCGTGACCTCGATCATGAGCTCCCTGATCGAGAGGTTCTTGGCCTCGGCCAGCGCGCGCCACTTTGTGGCCGTCTCCATCCGGTCCCTGAAGACGGTCACGCGGCCCTGGGCGATGCTCGAGCTGGTGAGATCGGGCTCGATCTGCGGGAGCGGTCCATCGGGGTCGTATGCGGAGAGATCTCGATTCCACACCTGCTCCAGAAAGAGGATGGCGGTCGGGCCGCTCACCTGCTGCCGTCGGATGACATCGGCACGCTCCATGGCATCGGCCGCGGTCTCACCGAGAACGAAGGTTGCCGCGGGAAGGATCTTGAGTTCGTCCGCAGAACGGCCATAGTGAGCCAAGCGACCCTTCACGTCCCGATAGAAGCGCTGTCCGGCTTCGATCGATCCGTGCCTCGTGAAGATGCAATCCGCGTCGGCCGCCGCGAACTCACGTCCGGTATCGGAGTCACCGGCCTGGAAGATGACCGGATGACCCTGCGGTGAGCGCGGGACCGTGAAGCGCCCGGAGATATCGAACTGGGCGCTCTTGTGGACGAAGGATCCTTCGCTCGGGTCGCTGAGGAATCGTCCGGTCTCCTTGTCAGCGATGATCGCGCTTTCATCCCATGAGTCCCACAGCTCCCGCGCGATGTGGAGAAACTCCCTGGCTCGGTCATAGCGGTCCTCCTGGGCGAGGAACCCGCCGCGCCGAAAGTTCTCACCCGTGAACGCATCCCAGGACGTCACTACGTTCCAGGCAGCACGACCGCCGGAGAGGTGATCCAGGGAGGCGAACTGACGCGCCACTTCGCAGGGTTCGTTGAAGGTCGAATTGATCGTGCCCGAGAGCCCGATGTGCTCAGTGACCGCGGCCAAGCCGGCAAGGACGGTGAATGTGTCGGGGCGCCCGACGACGTCGAGGTCGTGGATCTTGCCGCGCTGCTCACGAAGCCGGAGTCCCTCCGCAAGGAAGAAGAAGTCGAACTTCGCCCGCTCGGCCGTTCGGGCCAACTTCTCGAACGAGGAGAATTCGATATGGCTCCCGGCATCAGGATCGCTCCACACCGTGGTGTTGTTCACGCCGGGGAAGTGCGCTGCGAGATGGATTTGCCGTGGTCGGTCCGTCATTGGGGATCCCTTCATCCGTCGGGTTCACGTCCGGTATCCGGTTCCAGAGGACGCGTAGCGATTGGCGGGCCGAGGGAGCCCCAGACGGGCCCGCAATATCGAGTCCTCGTAATGGTCGCGGAACACCGACCGGTCCTGCAGTGCTCCGGTCAATTCGTGCGTGATGCCTTCGAGGTCGTGAGGAATGGCCCCCGGCCGAAGGCGGAAGCCCTCAATACCCGCGGACTGCCACTCGACCATCAGCGTGGCGAGGTCGAACGGGGTACCGGTGAAGATGAAGGCGTCGGAGCGAAACGGCCGACCGTCGAGCTCGTCGAGTCTTTCCTTGCGGTGCAAGGCCCTTGCCGGATCGCCGTCGAGGAACACGACGAGATCGGCAAAGATCCGCAGGGGTGCTTCCCGGTGGGACACGGATGATTCGTGAGCACGGACCGTGTCCACGATCGACCGGGCTTCGTCCGCGCTCGACGGTGTCGTGAACACCACGTCGGCGCTGCGGGCGGCCAGCTGGAAGGCCGGTGGCACGTGGGCAAGCACCGACACCACCGGTTGCCCCTGGGGAGGTCGTGGCGTTATCGAAGGTCCCTTGACCGAGAACCACCTGCCTTTGAAGTCGACGTAGTGCACCTTGTCCCGATCGATGAAGCGACCGGTGGCGACATCCCGGATTTCAGCTTCGTCCTCCCAGCTGTCCCACAGTCGTCGCGAGACCTCTATGAAGTCGGCAGCTTCATCGAAGAGGTCCGTGACCGAATCGACACCGGATGACGCCGGATCGGTCGATCTCGGGTCGGGGATGTCGCGTCGTCCGAACTGACGGGATTCGAGGGTCGTGGCCGAGATGCGGGCCTGGAGCCCCGCCCGTCCATGGCTCACATAATCGAGGGTGGCGATGGCCTTCGAGACGTGGAACGGCTCGGTATGTGTCGTGGTGGCTACCGGCAGTATCCCGATGGCCGACGTGCTGGGGGCGATCCGTGCCGCGATGAGCACGGCATCGAGTCGTCCACGCACCTGGTCTGTCCGTTCGTCGACGGTGCCACGCCGAGTCGATTGCATGGCCAGAGAATCCTCAATGGTCACAAAGTCGAGCAGACCCCATTCGGCCTCTTGGACGAGATCGACCCAGTAGCGGGGTGAGGAGAGTTCCAGCGGCCGAGCGTCGGGCTCCCTCCAAGCGGCTGGGTGCCATCCCGCTCCGTCGAGCGCCACGGCGAGGTGAAGGTTCGAGGGACTGACCATGAGGCTCCTCATGTGTGCTCAGGCATCCGTAACCATTGTTGTGTGCCGCCGCTACTGACGGGCGACAGCTTCGGCGCCGACGGCCTGATGTCGCACTCCCCAGGGGTCGGGTTGCCGCTCGCTTCGACCCTCACCGTTCACGGCCGTGACCACCCTCGGGAGGACACCTTCCCCGACGGCATAGGCCTCCTCGAGGTGGGGATGCCCGGAGAGGATGAACTCGTCGAGTCCCAGTTCGTGGTACTCGAAGATGCGCTCGGCCACCTGCTCATGGCTTCCGACGAGGGCAGTTCCGGCACCGGGACGCACCAGACCGATGCCGGCCCACAGGTTGGGGCTCACCTCGAGATCCTCGCGGCTGCCTCCGTGCAGTGATCGCATGCGCCGTTGGCCCACCGACTCGCTCTTCTTGAGAAGTTGTTGCGCCGCGTCGATGAGTGCGGGGTCCATCGTCTCGAGAAGGCGGTCGGCCTCGGCCCAGGCCTCTCGGCTGGTATCGCGGGTGATGACGTGGAGCCTCATGCCGAAGCGGATGGCTCGACCTGCTGCCTCCGCCTTTTCCCGGACCCTCTCTATCCGCTCCCGGGCCATCTTCGGTGGCTCCCCCCATAGCAGGTAGACATCGACGTTACGAGCGGCCACCTCCTCGGCGACGCTTGAAGCCCCACCGAAGAAGACTTCCGGAATCGGGTCTGGCGGAGCCAGCACAGTCGCGCCACGGATCTTGTAATGCCACCCTTCGAAGTCGAACGGCTGTCCGGTCCACGCTCCCCGCAGTATCTTCAGGAACTCATCGGTCCGGGCATAGCGCTCGTCGTGCGAGAGCCAGTCACCGAACCGTCGTTGCTCGTAGGCATCACCACCGGTCACGATGTTGATCAGGAGGCGCCCATTGGTCAGACGCTGAAATGTGGCCGCCTGCTGCGCCGCGAGTGTGGGGTTGGTGACGCCCGGACGAAAGGCGACAAGGAATCGGAGCCGGCTGGTCTGCTGGCTCAAGGCAGAGGTCACCAGCCAGGCGTCCTCGCACCATGTCCCGGTGGGTGTGAGGACGGCATCGAATCCGAGGTTGTCCGCCGCGCGGGCGATCTGCGTCAGGTACTCAATCGAGGCGGCGCGACCATGGCCTCCAACGCCGGGGACAACGTTCCGACTGTCACCCGACGTCGGCAAGAACCAGTGCAGGGCTATTCCCATAGCTTCGTCCCCTCTTCTCTTTCATGCGTCGAGAATTGACCGATGCAATGTCAGCATCCATTGACCCTCAGCAGCTGTTCCGTTGCCGCAGCAGACGATGGCCTTGTGGCAACTCGTTCCGCCGCGAGCGCTCTGGCCGTCTTCTCGTGGCCGGCGCGGGAAGCAGCGGCAATGAGGGTCAGCTCGATGACATCGCGTTGGGCATTGCTACCGCCGACTGCGCTGACAAACGGCTTCGCGTGGGTCAACAGGTCGAAAGCTCGATCGTTTCGGCCGGCCGAGAACGAACTGAAGCCTTCGAGCAGCGTCAGGCCGACCTGCTCGGCCACAACTCGGTTGGTACCGGAAGCACGTCGCCGGTTGCTGGTCAGCACCTGCTCGCTGAACTCATGACGCCCGGCCATGCCGAAGACCATGACGACGTGCCAATCGTTGAAGATGTAGACCGGATCCCCGACCACCGACTCAATGTCTGCGGCCAACTCATGAACCCGCTCATCGATGTCGCCGACGAAGAGAGACACGCGCCATAGGAGAGAGGCGGCATCGACCAGATCGAGCCATTCGGTTGACCGGGCGCCTCGAATGGGTCCGTCGTAGAGCGAGAGGACCCGGTCGATATCCTGCAATTCGAGGTGATACAGGGCTTCGTGCCACCAATTGTGGACGGCGAAGTAGCTCGAAGCCCAGTACTGGGACGAGTCGTTCATGAAGGCGATCCCCTCGACCTGCCGTCCCTGCATCTCGAAGACGTGGGCAAGGGCGTGACTCGCCCACGTGTCGCGCGGCTCCTTTTGCAGTGCCGCTCTGGCAGAGATCTCCGCCTGGAGGTACTCACCGTTCTCCTCCAAGCCGAAGGCGTACATGCCCTCGACGTAGCCCCACCCCGGGCGCTCTGGTGGCCAGGCACTACGTGCTCTCGCGGCAACGCGCAGCAGATCCTTGGTCTGACCGAGGAAGAAATACAGGTCCTGGGCCACCTTGAGAGCCAGGAGATCCCGAGCATCGTGGAGCAGAGCGCGCTCGAGGAAGTGCGTGGCATCGTCCCATTGGCCCGAAGCCCACGAGCGAGCAGCGCGCAGGTGCAAGACCTCGCGTTCGTCGATATCGGAATCCCCATGGAGGGCGTCGAGGATCTTGCGAGCGTGCGACACACCGTCGGCCGACGTGGCGTACAGGTGGAGGTACGCACGGAGGACATGGGCAAGCACCAGGTCGTTGTCGGCGCCGAGCGCGGCCTCCACGGCACGGACCGGGTCCCCACTCAGTGAGGCAAGGTCGTCCACCGCCGTATCGAACAGCGGCACTCCATCGGGGTTCCCGCTCTGGAGAGCTACGCCCCACCGGTCTGTCGTCACCCCACCCATCGCACGCCCTCCTGCCAAAGTCGAGTAATAAGATCAGATTTGTAAAGTATGACAGACGGAAGTGTCCCGCGGTATGGGTCTTCGTGAGGGGCCCTGCAGGGCTGTCCGTGCCGTCGATGAGACGGGTTCACTCACACGACGCATGTGAGGCCCGGTACCCGGTGGTGGCGGCAACCCCTGGCGCGCGAACCTCGGCCTCGGGCCCGAATTGGGCACGCCCGGTGCCGTGCCCAATTCGCTGCGCGTCGTCGGTCCTCCCAGGCCGGAGCCCGGGGGACACCGTCTACGCGAGGCTCTGGCGGAATTTCTCCAGCGCCGCGAGATGCCGCTGGAGCTCGTCAGGCTGGCCGACGTCCCGGGAGCGCACCCGTCGCTCGAGGCGGTCCAGGCGTTCGCTCTCGCGTTGTGTCATTGCGGCGCGTTCTTTCGCAGGACGGGCGCGCAATGCTCGGAGGAATGCCGCATGGGCGTCGCCGCTGCGCTTGATGCCCAGGGCCTTGGCCACCGAGGTGTAGCTCTTGCCCGTCTCCCGGAGGGAGACGACCTGCTCGTCGAGGGTGTCCTCTGTGCGCTGGGAGTCCGACCGGCGTGGACGGGCTTCGCCCTTGCGCACGCGCCGCGGGCTTTCACGGTGCCCGTTGGTGGTGGGCACGTCCGGTCCGGCCATGAGAGGTCCTTTCGGCGACGCATCGGAGTGCCACGCCGGGGCGTGACGACCCGGTCGGTCTGCGAAAAGAACCGAGAGGATCGCCTGCCACGCTACCCGACACATGCAGAGCGCCGTTCACGGGATCAGCAATGGATTCCTTCAGGCGCCTCGGGCGATCCTCTCGAGGAGATCTGTCGTGTCCTCCGGAGCCGCCAGCATCATGTCGTGCCCGCAGCGGAGCTCATGGGTCTCCCAGCCGGCCACGACCGCGGCGTCGTGGAACCGCTGGAGGCTGGCCAACGGCGGGTCGGTGTGCTTCACGTAGACCTTGCGGAGCCTGCGAAGCGGTTCCGGGTCGAAGTCGGTCGGTTCGGTCTGGCACCGAAAGGGGAAATCGGTGAGGCGGGGTCCCACCCAGCTGCGCATCGTCCCGTCGCGGATTCCCCACTGCTTTAGGAAGGCGTCGGTTGCGGGCAGGTACCAGCCCTCGCCGTCCTCGGCGACCTGCCGGCGGTAGCGATCGGCGACGTCCGCCGGCTCGACGTCGAGCAGGCTCTCGCCCGGTGCGGTGACGAACGCACCGAGGTAGACGACCGACGCCAGGCGATCCTCGACGCGCTCGACCAGGGGCCCGGCCAGGACGCCGGCGTAGCTGTGGAGGACCAGGTGGACTCCGGTCAGGTCCTCGAACCACAGGAGATCCTCGAGGTCCTGCACGTGGGTCGTGACGCCGACCTCGGGCGCCAGACCGGCACGGCGGTCCCCCTGGCCCGTCAGCGTCGGCCGATGGACGTCATGGCCGTGCCGGGACAGGGCACGGTGCACGTGGCGCCAGCACCAGCCGCCGTGCATCGCTCCGTGGACGAGGACGAACGTGGCCACCCCGACTCCCTTCCGGCCCCGTGGCGACGAGAGGCGCCCTAGCGGCCCTCCGACCCACGACACGAACAAAAGCCCAGCTCATCATGCACCCAGACGGCCAACCACGCCCCAGCGCCCTCGCGGGTTTCGGGCGACCAAACAGCGACTCAATCTCCGACTCAATATTGCCGTCTTATTTGGAGTGGGCGTCGCAGTCGTGGAACGGGACGAGGAGCCTGAGCTGCTTGGCCAGTCCGCCGATGGAGCCGGCGACGTCGTGGGTGGTGCGGAGGGTTGGGGTCCCCACCGGGTCCCGTCCCGGGTCCGATGGGCGCTCGGGATCGCGGCACTGTTGGTCGTCGCCCTCTTCGTCTCTCTGGTCGTGCGCAGAACTGGCTCCTAC
>Ga0187883_10001743_pt1 | contig 13226 bp, 11 predicted proteins | sample June2016WEW_20_1_2_FD_132966 | JGI IMG/M metagenome (GOLD analysis project Ga0187883, IMG submission 132966) | Peatland microbial communities from SPRUCE experiment site at the Marcell Experimental Forest, Minnesota, USA - June2016WEW_20_10 | ecosystem: Environmental > Terrestrial > Soil >...
CTCACCAGGCTCGGTCGCTATCCGCTGATCGTCATCGACGAGGTGGGCTACATCCCCTTCGAAGCTGAAGCCGCCAACCTGTTCTTCCAGCTGGTCTCGGCCCGCTACGAACGAGCCAGTGTGATCGTGACCTCCAACAAACCCTTCGGACGCTGGGGTGAAGTCTTCGGCGATGCCGTTGTCGCCGCAGCCATGATCGATCGCCTGGTCCACCACGCCGAGGTCGTCTCCATGAAGGGCGACAGCTACCGGCTCAAGGACCGAGATCTCGGGAGGGTGCCAACAGACGACGCTGCCTAAACGTGGACGGGGGGTCAATTTTCAACCGGTGGAGGGGGTCAATTTTGGGCCGGTGTTGACAAAGGTCTCGGGCGGACCGCGCCGATAACAGAACGTGGCGCCTTCAGTCGACCGCGCCGATAACAGAACGTGGCGCCTTCAGTCGAGGGTTCCTCGGTGCCTGCGGGTGTGCTGGACGGACCAGCGGGCACAGAGGCACGGGGCAACGACGGAGATGGGCATGTCCAGGCAGGCCCGGATACACCCGGAAGTACGAATCGGATTTGCGCCTCCCGACGCCTGCGCACGGATTGGACGGAGGGAATCCCCGGTCGACGACACCACGGTCTTCCGCCCGCCGGGCGCTGAGGCCGTCACGTGGTAACCGCTCTCCTTCAACTCAGGGATGCGATCGAAGACAGTGGCCACCTCTATCTGTTCTCGCTGCTGGTCGTCCTCATCTGGCTGGTGTGGCTGGTGAAGGTGCTCCTCTCCCGACGGTATGCACCCTGGACGAACGACTATCGCACCACCTCGAGCGTGGTGATTCCCGTCGTCGACGAACCAGTCGACCTGTTCCGTGACGTCCTCTCGCGCATCGTCGAGCAGGCTCCCACCGAGGTGCTCGTGGTCATCAACGGACCACGCAACCCCCACCTCGAGCTGGTCTGCACCGATTTCCCACTGGTGCAGTGGGAGTGGACACCGATTGCCGGCAAGCGCAACGCCCTCCGCGTCGGTATCGAGAAGGTCATTGGGGAGGTTGTCGTCCTCGTCGACAGCGACACCCTGTGGACCCAGGGAACGCTCGAGGAGCTGCTCAAACCCTTTGTGGATCCCCGCATCGGTGGGGTGACCACCCGGCAGCGGATCCTCGACGCGGACCGCAACTTCCTCACGCGCTGGGCCGACTGGCTCGAATCGAGCCGGTCCCTGTACTCCATGCCCGCGCAGAGCGTGCTGGGGCAGGTGGGGTGTCTTCCTGGGCGCACCATCGCCTTCCGGCGCGAAGTGCTCGAGCAGATCATGCCCGACTTCTTGACCCAGAGGTTCCTCGGGGTCTTCTTGGAGGTGTCAGACGACCGAACCCTGACCAACCTGACCCTGAAGCGTGGGTACAAGACCGTCTATCAGTCGACCAGCCTGGTCTACACGGATTGCCCCACGGGGCTGAAGAAGATGGCCAAGCAACAGTATCGCTGGGCTCGGGGTAGCCAGTACAACACGCTGCGGATGTTGCCGTGGATGACGGTGCACGCCCCGGTCCTCGGGTTCTTCTTCTGCGTGGACATTTTGATCCCGTTCCTCTGGATCTGCTCGGCAATCGGATGGGCCACCCGGTCGGTCACCGGTTACCACAGTGATCTCTACGGCGGGATCCTCGACGGGCGCCGGCAATTCGAACTGCCCGTCATGCTCATTCTCATCGTGATGGCGTCATGGGTGTCGATGTCTCTTCGCCAGGAGCGGCACCTCAAGCAGCGTCCGGACGACATCGTCCTGATGCCCGTCTACGTGGTGTTCTCCACCTTGTTCTTGTTGCCCATCCGGCTCTACGGCTTTGCCCGGATGGCGAAGGCCGCCGGTTGGGGCACCCGCGCCAACGCGTACGCCGGGGGAGATGCCGGGACCTCGGGCTCGAGCCTCCCGTTCTCCCGTTCGGATTCGCTCGCGGCCACGACCACGGCGACAAGAACCAAGCCATTGCACGCCCGGGCTCCGACCCGAAGGTTCAACCCCTACGAAATGATCCCCATCGTTCTGTTCGTGACCAGCATCGCCGGAGGAGTTCTTTATGATTCGTGGCCGAGGTAGCTCCTATGGCACCGTCATCGGTGCCCTCTCCCTGGCGGCGGTCGTCTCGTCGCTCTACCTGTCCCCGCTCGGAAGCCCCCCGGACCATGCGAAGGCCGCCAGCGAGTCGAGGGCCAAGACCGCAACGGCAGGAGGGGCTCGGGAATCACAACAGAAGAATGCGCACGCACCGAAGAGCGCCGAGGTCGTGAAGACCGTGACCAAGACCGTGCCGGGGAAGGTCGTCAAGGACGTCGTGAACGTCCCGTCCGCCCCGAAACCGGCCGCAACCACGACGACCACCACGGTGCCGGCGGCGCCCAGTTCAACGACGACCACCACCACGGTCCCCACGAACAGCGCGACCTACACGGTGCAGACCAAGAGCGCGCTCATCGCTCCGGACTCTGACTATTGGGGCGTCTCGCTCAACGGCGTCCCTCAAGGCTCGTCACAGCTCGACGCCCTGGACGCTGAGGTCGGAGAGGCGCCCTCAGCGCTGACCTGGTACCAGGGGTGGGACGAGCCCTACCCGGCCCAGACGGTCGAGAGCTCCTGGGAGCACGAGGCGCTGCCCATGATCACCTGGGAGTCGAAGCCGTCACAGGACACCGACCCGGCCCAGTCGGACCCGGCCTACTCCCTCCGTGACATCATCAACGGGAACTACGACGCCTATCTGCAGGCGTTCGCCAGTGCGGTGACCGCCGAGGGGCTTCCGGTCATCATCCGCCTCGATCAGGAGATGAATGGGAACTGGTTTCCTTGGTCCGAGGGGGTGAACGGAAACACTGCCGGCCAGTTCGTCCAGATGTGGCGCCACGTGTGGAACATCTTTCAGGCGGCCGGGGCCAACAACTATGTGATTTGGCTCTGGGCCCCCAACCGTGTTGACAATCTGCCGCACGCGCCCGCCCTGAGCGAGCTGTACCCGGGAGACAGCTACGTCGACTGGGTCGGTGTCGACGCCTACTGGCGCTACACGACAGAGGCGCCGACCTTCGCCGCTGTCTTCGGCCAGTCGTTCGCGGATCTCGCTGCCGTGTCCGACAAGCCCATCTTCATCGCTGAGACGTCGGGACTCGAAACGGACCCGACGACCGGTGACGATGTCGGTGCCGAGAAGGTGGAGTTCACGACCAGCCTCCTCCAGAGCGTCGAGGCCGATCCCCAGGTCGTCGGATTCTCGTGGTTCGACAACGTGGCCACCTCAAACGAAGACGGTGTGGCGGTCACCAACGACTGGCGGGTCGACTCGGACCCGGCCAACCTGTTCGCGTTCAAGTCGGCGCTCGCAACCGGGCCGTTTGCTTCCGGTCTCATGCCCTCGTCGCAACAGCCGGTCCAGCTCGACGTTGATCCCCCGGGAGGGGGCTGATCGCTCCCGGGGGCGGGCACTCAGTACACCCAGACCGTCGTCCCGATCGGGTCGATGTTGTTGGCCCAGACCCAGTCGATGGCCTCGTTGCTGATGCGAGCGCAGCCGTGCGACACCGGGGTCGGTGGTACCGACGAGTCGCCATGGATGGCGTAGCCCTCGTAGAAGAACCTCGGCCGCCACAGGGTCCCGAGCGAGTCGGTCACGGTCCCGTCGACTACCCGGTTCGTCTGGAAGACCCCTGTGGGGGTGAGGGCGATGTTGGTGACGCCGTCCTGGGTGTAGGTGTAGCCACCGCCCGTCGACGTGTTGAACGTCCACACCACGTGGCCGTTGTTCACCACCATGAGAAGATCGTCCTCGAGGTCGATCTGGATCTCGTAGCCCGCCGCCGGGCGTGGCTGGGGGACGACCCCCGCGGCCAGCGCCGCCCAGGTGGCGGGCCCGACCACGCCGTCCCGGGGGAGGTTGGCCGCCTTCTGGAGCGCCCATACAGCCTGCTCCGTGCTGTCGTCGAAGGTGCCGCCCGTCGTGTCGACCCAGTAGCCGAGCGCGAGCAGTTGCTGCTGCAGCGAGGTGACGGCCGCGCCGGTCGCTCCGGGACTGAGGGTTGGAGGTGCCGGCGGGGCAGACGTGGGCAGCAGCCAGTAGCCGCCCCCGTCGGGCGTGGCCGCGATGGCCCGGATCGGGTTGGAGTTCGACTGCCCGCCCATGGAGCCCAGGAAGGGGGTGCCGAAGTTGAAGACGCCGCCGTCGACGGCGGCCATCCAGTAGCCGCCGGGGCCCGCGGCCATGCCGACGATGGGGGCGTTGAGAGGCGTCCCGCCCATCGATCCGAGGAACGGGGCGGTCCCGTAGTTGAAGATGCCGCCGTCGGAGGCGACGAGCCAGTACCCGGTGCCGCCCGGAGAGGTCGCCATGCCGACGACGGGCTTGTTCAGGTGGATGGAGCCGGTCGAGCCGTAGAAGACCGCGTCGCCGTAGGAGAAGATGCCGCCGTCGGAGGCGACGAGCCAGTAGCCGCCCCCGTCGGGCGTCGCGGCCATGCCCACGATCGGGGCGTTGAGCGGCAGGCTGCCCGCCGACCCGAAGAAGCCGGCGTCGCCGTAGTTGAAGACACCGCCGTCGGAGGCGACGAGCCAGTACCCGCCACCGTCCTTGGTGGCGGCCATGCCCACGATCGGCTTGTTGAGCGGCAGCGCGCCGGCCGACCCGAAGAAGCCGGCGTCGCCGTAGTTGAAGATGCCGCCGTCGGAGGCGACGATCCAGTAGCCGTTGCCGCTCGCCGACGAGGCCATGCCCATTGCGGGGGCGTTCAGCTGCAGGCCGCCTGACGGGCCGTAGAACCCGGCCGTCCCGAAGTTCACGGGTTGGGCGGGATTGTCGGGGTAGGCCGCTGACGCGGAGCCCGGTGCCACCAGCACCAGTCCCGGGAGCAGCGTCATGAACCCGACGACCGCCGCGAGGAGGTGGCGGCGGCGCCGGTGGTGCGTGCCGCCGGTGGCGGGTCCTTGGCGCGCGGTGTGATGGGCCGGCATCTGAGCTCCTTAGGGTCGGCTCCGGGCGTGTGCCAACACGTCGGGGTTCACCACGTTGATCGGGGTGCCGTCTGCATAGGCATTGACCTGGTCGAAGATGTCGCTGAACTGTACATCCCGTCACGTTCGTTATGCGAAGTGCCGCCGAATCCGGCATTCGCAGGTCAGAGCCCCTGTTCCGGGTGCCGGTGCGACCCCTTCGTGACGTCTAATCCGGGCCGGTTGTGGAGAGTCTGTGACCACCGTTGTGACCACGGAGACCCCGGGTCTACCGTCACCCCTACGCCACCCGCGTCCGGCGCATCTCCCGCCGCTCCTTCTCTGTGAACCCGGCCCAGAGGCCCTCGAGGTCCGGGCGAACTGCCTAACCACCACTCCGGCCATGGCCCCTCAGTGCTACTCGATGTGCGGCGCCTGCTCGGCCACGAGCTTTCGGACGTACGCCCGAGCGGCGCCCACCGCATCGTCGAACTGTTTCCGCGACTCGTCTGGTGGAACCCTCATGGTGAACGACTGGTCGGCGAGTTCGCCGAACCGGGCCTCCACCTCGATCAACGTTTGCCACTCGTCTTCGGCGACGCCTCGCCTAATGGTCACTTCCCTGATCTTGAACATGCTGCCCAAGCTATGCCACCCGCTGGTGCATCTCCCGCCCCTCACGCCACGCTGCGCCGCAGGCCCTTGCGAGCCGTCCCCGTCGTCCCACCCCACACTCCCGTCGTCCACACCACCTCGAGGGCTGAGGCGAGGCACTGGGGCCTGACCGGGCAGCCCTCGCAGTAGGCGAGCGCCTGAACCGGGCGACGGGGCGCGGGTGGATCTGACCCCGGTTTTCATTGCGTGATCGTTGTGCCGATTCAGCCGATTCGGCTCTACGCGATTGCGTCCCCCCTATGTCACACTTACATCGCCCTCCCGGTTAGGGGGAAGGGGGCCGGCTCAGCCCTGTGTTTGTCTCCCGGGGTTGAACCGCGGGCGGGCCTCTATGACTTGTCGGGGAGGTCCTGGCAACAACACTCTGGATTCCCACAGCGTTCGACAACCCGCCCGGCATCGACCAGGCAACCGCACTCGGCGCACCGCATTTCCATATGCTGATTCTCCCACTGATCCTGCGCCGATCTACCCTCGGCCCCCGTGGCCCCGACGCCCGAGCCCGGCGACCTCATCGCCGCCTTCAGTCCTCAGCCGGGCCGGTGCTTCCGGATGGTGCAATCCCGTCAGCTGCAGGCCACCCACTGCCGCGGGGAGCCGGCGTGGAAGGGCGTGTGGCGGGACCGCACGGGCAAGAGCTGGTACGTCGAGGAGTGCCGGGAGCACGCTCCCAAGGTGACGCCACATCCGGTCGGTTCGGATCGAACTTCACAACGGTCCGCCAAAGGGAGTTGCAATACCCCCAATCAGGGGTTCACAATCGGGTAGGCAAGCGACCGCTTTCGCCAAGGCGGTCGAGCAGTTGCCGTGGGGGTGAGAGGCACCCAATCCCTGTGACCAATGACCAGGGTTGGGTCGCCCCCCCTTCGGGATCAGACCACGATCTCCCGTCCCGTCGCCTTCGCCCTCTTCTCGACGTCCGGCCATGCCCACACGTGTCCGGCCTGGGGAGTGGCCACAGGCGCAGGGTAGTCCGGGTGCCGGCGACGCCAATCATGCAGTGGAGCGGCCCCTAATCGGCGGGGTCGTTTCGCGTCTCGGGTGGATGGCGTTGTCCCTATCCCCTCCCGCACTTATGGGCTACCCGTCTTCCACTCTCAGGTGGTCCGTCCTGTCCAGCGCTGGGTTACTTGCTTCCGGGCGTCTGCTCCACGAGTCTGGCCATCTCTGCTGATCTCTCGAAATGGACATATCCAGATCCGTTTTGTCGTCACTCACGCGTCGGCGAACGGGGTCAGGAAATGATTGCTTCAAGCCCACTAACTGGGAATCTGCACCGCCTGCGCTTGCGCAAGCAGCGATGCCCGGTCGGCTGGGAGGATGAACCGCATGGTGATCGCCTTGTTCAGGCTCGCCTTGTACGCCTTCAGGTAGCCGCTCTTGGTCCCATAGAGGCTGACCAGATGACTCTGACTGAACGGGGTCGAAGACCCGAAGAGTGAGCAGATGGCGCTCGTCCCGGCAGGCGCTGCGCCGCTGAGGGTGGAGACCGGTGCATCGACCGCGGGAGTCCGCACGCCTCCGACTACGTTGCCGTACTTGTCGAGTGCCAGGGCCGGCGGATCGGTGCGGGCCAGACGGAAGGGGAGCGGGCTCGGCGGGGTCGTGCCATCGACCACCCACTTGTCGAAGGCGACGAACGCCGCTTGGACCACCTCGTGCTGAGGGCCGTTGTTGATCGGGGTGGTGCAACCGAGGTTGCTCGGGTCGTACGAACCCAAGATGTACGCGTCGGCGTGGGACGTCCCGGCGACTTCCCAGGTCCGGATCCGGTCGGTGTTGGGCTGTTGGGCGGCGGCGTACCCCAGGCTTATCAGATCGGTCTGGGTCTCGAACATGAAGACCGGGACCTTGAGATCGGTGCGGATTCTGAGATTCTTCGGCACCTGAGAGGAGTTGATGGCGATCCCTTTGAGGGACGCACCCCCGGCACCTCGACTGTGGATGAAAATTCCGTCGAAGGTGTTGGTCCTTGGCTGCAGAGCGTCGGCGAACGTCGTCAGGTAGAAGGCCGACTGCGACTCCCCGGTGGCGACGACGTGCTTGGGTTTGAGCCCTCCGAGCGCAGCGGGGTGCGGAGCGCGGAGGGCCTGGCCGATCTGGGCGAAGATGTCCAGCGCGTACTGATCGCCGGGCTGGTGGAGCGAGCCGTAGCGGGCCGGCTCGGATTGGACCAGGCCAACGGTGTTTCCCGATCCCGTGCCAAGGAGTGGCGTGCCACCGTCGACACCCAAAGACTGGGCAGCGACCGCCACGTATGCATACCCGTCGCTCATCAGCATGGGATTGAGGAGGTCCCAATCGGGTGCCGACTCCCCGGCGGTCTCGTTCATCCATTCGACCACCACCGTGCCGTTGAACCGTGCGGGGTTCGCCGGTCGGCGGACGATGATCCTGGTCTTGTAAGGGGCCGTGCTCGTCGGTGTGATCGTCCACCTTCCGTTGCTCGGCATAGACCCGGCCTTGAAGGCAGTTGCCGTGCCGGACGCGAAGAACTCCTGCTCGACATAGCCGTACTTTGCGAGATCGAGGGGCAAGGCTGTCAGCGGCTCGCTGATGTGTCCTGTCGTGATCGGGCCGATCAGCGTCGCCGCCGCCAGGTAGGAGACCTCCGGGGTGGTCGTCGCCTGCGCCGCCGACCAAGCGCCCGCTCCTAGTTGGGTGGCCAGGGACACCGACAAGAGGGCCACGAGGAGTCCCAAGAGCATCCGTGCAGCGGCTGCGGTCGTGTCGGCCTTAAGGACAGTCGGATTGTGCGACCTGGTCTTCGCCACGGCGATCCCCCCAAGGAACGATGTGCCGGGTGACTATACCGATGTCGAAGTCCATGTCAGCATCAGGAACTCCAGGCGCCTGTCTGCCCTTCCACACCACCTCTGTCGCTGAGTCTCTGGTTGGCCCAGGAGTGAAAGTCCATCCACGTCAGGTCCGCCATTGGCCAGGGTCGCCTGAGTGCCTCAGTACGCCGGCATGGTGGGACACTTCGGCACAAGTGGGCCGCCCAACTTGGGCCATCTCGACCATGATGACGTTCGGTACGCAGCATGTCGTGACCCATCGGAAAAGGAGACCTCTTCATGGTCGATGACATCGAAGATCCCCGCCGGCGCGACCCGACCGGCGTGGCGCCCGAAAGGGAGATGCTCGAGGAGTGGCTCGAGTTTCATAGGACCACCCTTCTGCTCAAGTGTGAAGGAGTGGATGAGGCGGACCTCAAGCATCGACCAATCGCCACGTCGAACCTGTCACTCCATGGCCTGGTGCGCCACATGGCCGAGGTCGAGCGCAACTGGTTCCAGCGCGTCCTGCAGGGCAACGACGCGCCTTTCATCTGGGTCGATCCCCAGGTCGACGACAGCGAGCTCGTCCCGCTCGGTGAGGAGGTGTGGCAAGAGGATCTCGCCACGTGGCAGGCAGAGTGTGAGCACAGTCGCGGTGCCGCGGCGGGGCACGGCCTGGATGACACGGGCATCCGGCGTGGCAAGCCGCACTCGCTGCGCTGGATCTACCTACACATGATTGAGGAGTACGCCCGACACAACGGGCACGCCGACCTCATTCGAGAACTGATTGACGGTGAGGTGGGTTGTTAAAGCCAGGGCGTTCTTGAAATCATCGCCATGTCCGGGTACTCGATGCTCACCGAGTCGGGCATTCGAGCAGCTACCTCTAGTCCCGGATGTCGGCGTTCAGGGTGACCCAGCACGCCGGTTCGGTGGGACACAGGCGAGTGTTGCGGCCCCGCTTCGGCGGGGTCGTTTCGCTGGCCGTGGTTTGCCTTTCAACGAATTGATCTCAGTCAGCGGGTGGTGCGTGGGCTTGCCGGTCCCGGGCTCCCGTCCCCGAAAGGAGAAGCAGGAGGGAGCCCAGGTGTCGACGTCGATGTGCGGGTAGACGCTGCGCTGGCTGATCAGGCGCAGCTGCGGGAGCCGCTCCAGGAGCGGGGCCCGGATCTCCGTGCGCTCGCGGATCAGGACGAGCGCCTCGGCCGCCGCGAGCCGGCGCGCCAACGTCTCGGTGTCCCCGATGTGGTCAGTGAAGACGGTGACGTCGTGCCCGGCCAGCTTCTCGAAGCAGGGGAGGGTCCGGAGCGTGTCGAACCAGTCGTCGAGGATGGCGACCCTCACTGCGCCCCGGTCCTCAGCCCGGCCTCTCCCAGTGCACGACATCGGCGAGCTCCCCGCTCTCGACGTCGTAGATGAAGCCAGCGATCATCCGCAGTCGGGCCAGGTACGGCGTCCGGGCCAGCAGGTCCACGTCCTCGCGCAGCGCGGCGGCGTGGTCGTCAATGGGGAAGAAGCCCAGATCGGCCCCGGTGAGCTCGCGCAGCTCGGCGTCACTCACCCCGGCCAGCCCGCACTTGGTGTGCTGCATCACCACCGCGGTGTCCACGCCGAGCACCCCGCTCGAGAGCGCCAGGCTGCGTAGCACGTCGTCGGTGACCCGTCCTCCCGCGTTGCGGATCACGTGCGCCTCTCCGAGGTGTAGCCCCAGCACGGCGAACACGTCGATGCGGGCGTCCATGCACGTGACGACCGCCAGATGGCGCCCCGGACGCGGATCGGCGACGTTGGCACGCGCCGCGGCGTAGCCGTGGTTGGCGGTGAGGAGGTCGGAGATCTGGGTCATGACGTCAGTGGGCCGCCCGCAACGTAACAGCATCGCTGTGGGCCGGCGGGTGTCAGGGGCGCTCGCAGAAGCCCTCCCCGCGGTGCTGGTCGAGCGCCGGGACCGCCGGTGCGGCGTGGGGCCGGGGCAGCCGTATGGGGAAGCTGGGGAACGGGGCGCTCGTCAGCATGCCGCTGCGGTCGAGCACCGGGGCCACGGGCACGCCCGCGGCGGAGAGTCCGGCGACCAGCTGGTCCCGCTCCCGGGTCGCGACCGAGGCGCCGACGGCCTGCTGCAGCTCCGCGCCGCGCCGGCTCCGTTCCTCGAAGTCGAGGCCCGCCAGCGCGCCGAGACCGAGCTCGCCGCAGAGCGCGTCCCAGAAGTGCTGTTCGTTCACCACCCCCAGCGCCACCTGGCCGCCGTCGGCGGTGGCGAAGAGGCCGTAGCCGGGTGTCGCTGCGGCCTCCGGGGGGCCCGCCGACCCGGCCCCGGCGCTCCCCGTCCACGTCGCCATCACGTCGGTCATGGAGATGTCGAGGTAGGTCCCCCGGCCGCTCGCCGCCCGCCCGATGACGGCGGCGCAGATCCCGAACGCGGCGGTCATGCCGGCGGCCAGGTCGGCGCTGGGCAGTGGCGGCAGGACGGCGGTGCCCCCCTCGGGGGTGAGCGCGCCCGCCCACGCCTGGTAGTTGACGTCGTGCCCGGGGAGCGGGGCGCGCTCGCCCTCTTGCCCGTAGCCCGAGATGGAGCAGTAGACGATGGCCGGGTTGAGGGCCCGCACCGCGGCGTCGTCCATGCCGAGCCTCGCCATCACGCCGGGCCGGAAGCCCTCCACGAGGACGTCCGCCTGCTCGGCCAGCGCCAGCGCCCGCTCGCGCCCGGCATCGCCCTTCAGGTCGAGGACGACGCTGCGCTTGCCGGCGTTCACGGCCTCGAAGAGCCCCGCGTAGTGGCGCATCGGGTCACCGCCCGGCGGCTCGACCTTGAGCACGTCGGCCCCGAGCGCCACCAGCAGCGACGTCGCGTAGGGGCCGGGTCGCCAGATGCTCAGGTCGAGCACCCGCAGGCCGGAGAGGAGCGCCGTCGCAGCTGCCATCGGTCGCAGAGTCTTGCATCCCGAGCGGTACCCTCATTCTGTGCTGGGGTTCTTCTCGTTCACCGAAATCACCGATCCCTCGGGCCACGAGGCCTACAACGCCTGGCATCAGCTGGATCATCTGCCCGAGCAATTCACGGTCGACGGCATCACGTTCGGCCAGCGCTGGGTGCGGTCCCCGCGGTGCCGCGCCGCCGAGGCCGCCACCAGCACGCTCCTCGAGCCGTTCCACTACATGACGCTCTACCTGATGCGCGACGAGGGGTCCCTACCCGGCTTCTTCGCCCTGGCGGAGCACCTGGCCGCGGAGGACCGCTTCTTCGCGGCGCGGCGATCCCTTCTCTCGGGGCCCTTCGACGTCGTCGGGCGGTGGGCCGCGCCCCGCGTCGCCGTGTCCCCCGGGGCGGTCCCCTTCCGCCCGTCGCAGGGCGTCTATGCCGTCGTGGGGCCGCCGGTCGACGGTGGCGCCCTGGTCGACCAGCACGGGGTGGCCGGCGCCTGGCAGTTCGCCGACGAGGAGGGTGGCCGCACCGTCACGGTGGCCTTCGTCGATGGCGACCTGTGGCAGGTGGCCGCCGCGCTCGTGCCCGCGTGCGCGGGGTCCGGGGGGGAAGGACCCGAATGGGCCGGTCCCCTGGAGCGTGTTGATGCCTTTCGCTGGGACTGGTTCGCTACGCTGACGCCGCAATGACCAGTGGGAAGCAGTCGAAAGCCCAGCGTAGGACCGAGAATCAGCGCCGCGCGGCGGAGAAGCGCGCGGCCGAGCTTCGCAAGAAGCGGATGCGCATCGGCCTCCGGGTGGGCGGTGTGGTGGCGGTCATCGCCGTCGTGGTGGTGATCATCACCCAGGTGGGAGGCGGCGGCTCCGGCCCCGTGCCGCCCCAGTTCAAGAACCCGCACGTGCCCGTCCAGGCCATCCCGGCGTCCATGTCGTCCACCTGGGTGCAGCCGCCGGCCGGCTCACCCGGGCCCGAGGGCATCAACGTGCCCAACGGGCCGAAGCTGGCCACCCTGATCAATGCGGCCACCGGCCAGACGGTCGACGGCGTGCAGTGCCAGGCCGGTGAGCAGACGGTCGTCCACGTCCATACGCACCTCACGATCTTCGTGAACGGCAAGGCGCAGGTGATCCCCTACGGCATCGGCATCCCCGGCTTCCAGGCCGTGCAGTCCGCGGAGGGCCCCTTCGTCGAGACGGGGAGCTGCTTCTACTGGCTCCACGTGCACGCGAACGACGGGATCGTCCACATTGAGTCGCCCAGCACGTCGACCAGCTTCACCCTCGGCCAGTTCTTCGACGAGTGGGGGCAGCCGCTCAGCACCACCCAGGTCGGGCCCGCCTCCGGCAAGGTGACCGTGTTCTTCACGTCCCCGGGCAAGAAGCCCGGCATCTACACCGGCAACCCCGCCAACCTCCCGCTCGGTGACCACTACCAGATCCAGCTCGACGTGGGCACGCCGATCGTCGCCCCGGTCCAGGTCACCAACTGGGGACAGCTGTAGCTCCCGTGGAGGTCGATGCGATCGTCGTCGGTCTGGGCCCCGGCGGGGAGGAGGTCGCCGGCAAGCTGGCGGAAGCGGGCCTCGAGGTGGCCGGCATCGAGGCGGAACTCGTCGGCGGGGAGTGCCCGTACTGGGGGTGCATCCCCTCCAAGATGATGGTCCGCGCCGCGGACCTCCTGGCCGAGGGCCGCCGCATCCCCGGCATGGCCGGCTCGTCGGTGGTGACGCCCGACTGGTTGCCTGTCGCTCGGCGCATCCGTGACGAGGCGACCGACTCGTGGGACGACACCGTCGCCGTCGAGCGCTTCGAGGGCAAGGGCGGGCGCTTCGTCCGCGGCCGGGCCCGCGTCACCGGCCCGGCGTCGGTCGAGGTCGA
>Ga0187883_10001746_pt1 | contig 13216 bp, 8 predicted proteins | sample June2016WEW_20_1_2_FD_132966 | JGI IMG/M metagenome (GOLD analysis project Ga0187883, IMG submission 132966) | Peatland microbial communities from SPRUCE experiment site at the Marcell Experimental Forest, Minnesota, USA - June2016WEW_20_10 | ecosystem: Environmental > Terrestrial > Soil >...
CCCGCTGGCCCCCGCGCCTACCGGCCTCGCCTCGCCCCAATTTGTGGCGTTTGACGCGAGCGGGAACATTTACGTCACCAACATCTGCAACGCCACTATCAGCATTTACGCCAAGGGGAGCAGCGGCGATGCCGCCCCCATCGCCATCATCGGCGGGAGCAACACCGGCCTGACCGACCCAGAAGGGATCGCGCTGGATTCCAGCGGCAACATCTATGTGACGGACCAGTTTTTTGCCGGTCAGCACGCGGGCGCCGTGCTTGTCTATGCGGCGGGGAGCAACGGCAACGTCGCCCCCATCCTCACCATCGGCGGGACCAACACCGACTTGACCAACCCAGCCGGCATCGCGCTGGATTCCAGCGGCAACATCTATGTGACGAATGAAGACTTGAACAGCGTGTTTGTCTATGCGGCGCTAGGAAGCAGCACCGGGACGCTCAACGAGGCCCCCATCGTCACCATCAGCGGGAGCAACACCGGCTTGACCAACCCGTACGGCATCGCGCTGGATTCCAGCGGCAACATCTATGTGGCGGATGACGGCAGCTATGCGAACGAGTTCACCGCCAGCGTGTTTGTCTATCCGCCGTTGGGAAGCAGCACCGGGACGCTCGACGAGGCCCCCATCGCCACCATCAGCGGGAGCGACACCGGCCTGGTTTCTCCAAGAGGCATTGGGCTGGATTCCATCGGCAACATCTATGTCGTGAATGGCGCCGGCGTGTCTGTCTATCCACCGTTGGGAAGCAGCACCGGGCTGCTCAACGAGGCCCCCACTGCCAGCATCAGCGGCGGCGACACCGGCCTGACCAACCCACAAGGCATCGCGCTGGATTCCAGCGGCAAGATCTATGTGGCGGATGAGAACGCCGCCAGCGTGTTTGTATTTTCGGCGCTGGGAAGCAGCACCGGGCTGCTCGACGTAGCCCCAATCGCCACCATCAGCACCACCATGACCACCGGTCTGGTTTCTCCAAGAGGCATTGGGCTGGATTCCAGCGGCAACATCTATGTGGCGGATGACGGCAGCTATGCGAACGAGTACACCGCCAGCGTGTTTGTTTATCCGGCGGGAAGCAACGGCAATGTTGCCCCCATCGCCAGCATCAGCGGGAGCAGCACTCGCCTGGTCGAACCAGCCGGCATCGCGCTGGATTCCGGCGGCAACATCTATGTGGCGGATGACGGCTATCCCTCCGCCCCCGTACCCATCCCTTCCAAAGTGTTTGTCTATGCGGCGGGGAGCAACGGCAACGTTGCCCCCATCGCCACCATCAGAGGGCCCGACACCGGCTTGTACTCCCCAGAAGGCGTCACGCTGGATTCCAAGGGCAACATTTATGTGGCGGACGCGGACGCCGCCAGCGTGTTCGTCTATCCGGCGGGAAGCAACGGCGACGCCGCCCCCATCGCCACTATCAGCGGGAGCAACACCGGCCTGAGCTACCCGTACGGCATCGCGCTGGATTCCAGCGGCAACATCTATGTGACGGGCGAAATCGCCGCCAGCGTGTTTGTCTATTCGGCGCTAGGATGCAGCACTGGGCTGCTAAACGAGGCCCCCATCGCCACTATTAGCGGGAGCAACACCGGCCTGGACTTCCCACAAGGCATCGCGGTGGATTCCAGCGGCAACATCTATGTGGCGGACCGGGGCGACTCCTCGGCGTTCCCCCCGATCCCCCCGACCGTGCTTGTCTATCCTCCGGGGAGCAACGGCAACGAGACCCCCACCGCCACCATCAGCGGTCCACACACAGAACTGGGTTCTCCTCTGTTCATCGCCATCCAGCCGGTGGCTGGCGCCACGACGATGCTGGCTGCGGCCCCGGCGACGATCAAGTTCGGCAGCGTCGATGCGACCGGGACCAGCAAGCCCGAGAAAGTGACGCTCACCAACAAGGGCACGACCGTGGCGGTGATCGGATCGGTGACCGCGACGCCGCCATTCGTGGTCGCGGGCGGCGAGAACACCTGCTCGGGTCAAAGCATCGCGCCGAAAAAGAAGTGCTCGTTCGAGGTCGAGTTTGCGCCGGCCACTCCCGGCGCCGTGAGCAATGCAACGATCGAGGTGGCCTACAACGGCGCCAGTCCCGCGATGAGCCTCAGCGGCACTGGAATTGCCGTGACGCTCAACGCGCCGTCCAAGGAGACGTTCTCATCGGTGGCGGCAGGCGCCATCGGTAAGTCAAAGAAAATCAAGATCTCGAATCCCGCCACCGTGAGCGTAAACCTCGCTACCACCAGCATCGTCGGCAACGATCCCAGCGCCTTCACGATCACGGCCAACACCTGCACGGACACGCTGGCGGCCAAAGGCAGCTGCACGATCGAGATGGAGTTCACGCCGGGGAGCGGCGCGACCGGCGCGCAGTCGGCGACGGTGGGGTTCAGTTACACATACGGCGCGAATACCGGCATCGTATCGATCCCGATCTCGGGTACTGTCAAATGAACAAGTACGCAGGAAAAGTACGGATTGGCGTGATCGCTATCCTCGGCGCGTTCGCCTGCACGCTGGCGATTTTTGCAGCCGCGAGGACGCTTACGGCGGCGACCTCTATCAAGCCGAGCGTTCGCGCTCTCATCACGCAGCAAATCGACGAGAACGATCTCATCACGCTCGCGGGCAATACGCGTCCAGAAGCGACGGCGGCCAACGATCGCGGCCCGGTCGCCGACAGCTTTCCGCTGGAGCATCTGTGGCTCCAGTTGCGACGCCCTCCGGAACGCGAACAGGCCCTCGATCGTTACATCGATCAGTTGAGCGATCGGCACTCGCCGAATTACCATCACTGGCTCACCGCAAAGCAGTTTGGAGAGCGCTACGGCCTGGCGCAGAAGGACCTGGCGGCGATCACGCGATGGCTCGAATCGCACGGCTTTACCGTCAACCTGGTCTATCCCAGCCGGGTGCTAATCGACTTCTCCGGGACAGCCGGCCAGGTGCGCGAGGCCTTCCATACCGAGATTCACAATCTCGAGGTGAACGGTGAGCAGCACATCGCCAACATGAGTGACCCGCGGATCCCCGCCGCGCTCGCGCCGGCGGTGGTTGGCGTCGTGTCGCTGAACAACTTCATGCCGCATCCGATGCACCAACCGCGCAGCAACTATACGGCCGGTGACCGCAATTATCTTGTCGTACCCGCGGACCTGGCCACCATCTACAATCTGAATCCGCTGTTTGCGGCGGGTTATTCGGGCCAGGGGCAGACGATCATGGTGGTCGAGGACAGCGACGTATACAGCGCCAGCGACTGGACCAGCTTCCGCACCACGTTCGGCCTGGCCAGCGCCTATCCCGACGGCTCTTTCACGCAGGTCCATCCAAGACCCGGCGGCAGCGAGACCTATATCTCCTGCAACGGCTGGAGTTGTAACTGTTTCGATCCGGGCGTCATCGGCGGCATCGAGTTCGAAGCGATCCTCGACGCCGAATGGGCCAGCGCGGCGGCGCCTAACGCGGCCATCGAACTTGCCTCGTGCGCCGACTCCACCACCGACTTCGGAGGTTTCATCGCCCTGCAAAATATTCTGAACAACGGTGGCCCGGTCCCGCCGATCGTGAGCATCAGCTATGGCGAGTCCGAGGTGGCCCTAGGCGCATCGGGGAACTCGTACATCAACGGCCTGTACCAGCAGGCGGTGACGGCGGGCGTCTCGGTTTTTGTTGCGGCGGGAGACGCTGGCGCGGCGGAGATTGATCGGGAACTGGATAACAAGGTCGCGCAATACGGGATCAGCGTCAATGGAATGGCCACCACGCAGTATAATGTGGCTGTGGGGGGCACCGATTTCGGCGATACGGTCACCTACACCGCCAGCACATACTGGAATTCGACGAACGATTCCGACTATGGCTCAGCGAAATCCTACATCCCGGAAATTCCATGGAACGGCTCATGCGCCAGCGAGCTGATCGCGGACTACGAAGGCTATAGTCAAACCTATGGCTCGAACGGCTTCTGCAACAGCTCAGCCGACGACGATTATTTCCTGAATATCGTCGCGGGCAGCGGCGGCCCGAGCGGCTGCGCGACCGGGGCTCCCCCCCCGGACAGCCTTGTCGTCAGCGGGACCTGCGCGGGATATCCCAAGCCTTCATGGCAATCCGGTCTGTTCGGCAACCCGAGCGACAGCGTGCGGGACATTCCGGACGTCTCGCTGTTCGCCGCCAACGGCGTTTGGAATCATTACTACGTGGTTTGCTTGTCCGACACCGGTTATGGCGGAATTGCATGTACGGGCGATCCCAGCGAGTGGCCCGGCGGTGGCGGAACGTCGTTCGCCTCGCCGATCATGGCCGGCATTCAAGCGCTCGTCAATCAGTATACTGGCAGCCGCCAAGGTAATCCGAATCCCACGTACTACTCACTGGCCAAAACCGAATATGGCTCAAGCGGCGACGCCTCATGCAATTCAACGTTGGGCAACGGTGTCGCCGGCTCGTGCATCTTTTATGATGTGACCGAGGGTGACATGGACGTGCCCTGCACGGGCACAAATGAGTGTTATACACCATCGGGCACGTATGGCGTGCTTTCCACTTCCAACTCGGCGTATCAGCCCGCGTACGGAACGCAAACCGGCTGGGACTTTGCGACCGGAATCGGGACGGTGAATGCATATAACCTTGTGATGGCATTCGGCACGAGCCCGCCGCCTACTCCCACCACGCTGAGCGCGGCCCCGGCGACGATCAACTTGGGCAGCGTCGATGCGACCGGGACCAGCAAGCCCAAGAAGGTGGCGCTCACCAACAAGGGCACGACCGCAGCGCTGATCGAATCGGTGACCGCGCCGCCGCCATTCGCGATCGCCGGCGGCAAGGACACCTGCTCGGGTCAAAGCATCGAGCCGAAGAAGAAGTGCTCGTTTGAGGTCGAGTTTGCGCCGGCCACTCCCGGCGCCGTGAGCGATCAAACCATCGAGGTTGGCTACAACGGCGGCAGTCCCGCGATGAGCCTCAGCGGCACTGGAATTGCCGTGACGCTCAAGGCGCCGAAGTCGGAGTCGTTTACTGCCGTCGATGCGGGCGTGACGGGCAAGGCCAAGAACATCGAGCTCTCGAATTCGAGCACGGTATCGGTGACGCTGAAAACGGCGGCGCTGGGCGCGCCTGATCCTGATTCGTTCACGATTGCCGGCGACGGATGCTCAGGCCAAGTGCTGGCGCCGAAGAGCAAGTGCGCGGTCGCGGTCGAGTTCGCGCCGCCGGGGTCGGCGAGCGGCGCACAGACCTCGACGCTTTCGTTCGGGTTCATCTATGGCGCCAACAGCGGGAGTGTCTCGACCGCCTTGAAGAGCAAGGTCAAGTAGCTCGCCGTAGTCGGCGGCGCCGTGTAGTGAAACAGCGCCCGGTCGGGCCACCGTGGCCCGGTAGGGCGTCTGTTCTATACGGCGATTCCCGGACTCATACCGAGGCGCGCGGCGCGCGCTAATTGTCACACTCCAAATGGGAACGTTTTCGGGACTCCGCGCGTCGCGACTGCGGATAGCGGTGACACGGCTTTGGTTTCATCGAACCAGATATACTCGTCGAATTGCCGCGCCAGAGACGCCTGGAAATAGTGACTCTCCAATTCCGATTGCGGCCGATAGATGACCCCGATCGCTCGTTCAAGACGCGCCGGCGCGAGTTCATCGCGTACCGCCTGGCGCCGAGGCGCCCGCAGATGAACCGCGCATGCCGCGACGCCTGATTCGTGAAACAGCCGTTCGTAACTTCGTTCGTGCGCAGGCCGCACCCGCTTTATCTCCATCGGGCCGTCCCATTCCGATGCTGCCGCGACGGTCCCGTGATCGGTTCCGAATCCGAGCAGATACGCCGCGCCGCCGAACCGATTTCGGGATAGCTGCCCCACATTATGTTCTCCGCGCGTACCCATCTCCGTGGCGGACGCATCGCCCACATGAGAGTTGTGCGCCCATACAATTGCTTTGCTGCCGATGCCCCGAAATTCGAGCAGCCGCTCGAGCGTGTCGAACATATGCTGGTCGCGCAGGTTCCACGATTCGACGGAGCCGTAGTACATGACGCGGTAGTATTGCTCCGCGGCGGCAATCAGGCGCGCATTCTGGACCGCGTCGAAGAATCGATCGCCGTCGCGCTCTGAATACTCGATTCGACGCTTCAGCAGATCGCCCAGCATCTCGACTATCGGCTGTTCGCAAATGCGATACGGATCGCCCAGTGCGACGCGCCCGTACACGGCGGGATCGTTCTCCCACGGCGTCAGGCAGCCGTAACGCTGTCTGGCGACCGCCGCCACCGCCGGATCGACCCCGGTCAAGTATTCGATGACCGCATGAATCGAAGTGAACAGACTGTACAAATCGAGTCCGTAGAAGCCCGCGCGCAGCTCCGGATCGCGAACCTCCGCATTGTAGGCGCGCAACCATTCGACCAATTCCAAAGTCTCGCGATTACGCCACATCCAGGTCGGGAACCGCGCGAATGCGCTCCATTGCTGCTGTCGCGCGGGCGCGTGATGCACGTATTGGTTGATTCGCGCGGCGTCGGGCCAATCGGCCTCGACCGCCACCGTTCTAAATCCGCGCCGCAAGATCAGCTCGCGAGTGATCCGCGCCCGCATCTGGTAGAACTCCGAAGTGCCGTGCGTCGCTTCTCCGAGAAGCACAACGCGTGCATCGCCAATCCGGTCCAGCAGTGGCGAGAGATCGACTTCGCCGATGTCTCCTATCGGCTCGGCAACCTCGCGTATGAGTTTCGCCACCGACTGCGGCCGGCTGGCGGGCGCCGCAGTCCGTCCCGATGCGTCTGCCCATCCTTGCGCGCCAATTAGGGGAACGAACTGCACGTCACCAAGGTTTTCTTCCTCGTACCGGTCCTCCGTGACCCGCGTGACTCGTATCAGTTGTTGACCACGAGACGCCGCCGACCCGCCGACCGGAATTACCAGCCGCCCACCAACTCGGAGTTGTTCGAGCAGCGGCTTTGGAATCTGAGGACCGCCCGCGGTTACGATGATGACATCGTAGGGCGCATGTTCCGGCCATCCCAGGGTGCCGTCCCCGGTGAGAACGTGGATGTTGTCGTAGTGCAGTTCCGAGAAGCGTCGCCGCGCAATCGTCGCGAGTTCCTCATGACGCTCTACCGTGTAGATGCTGTCCACGATCCGCGAAAGAACGGCTGCGGCGTAGCCCGACCCGGTGCCGATTTCGAGCGCCTTTTCACCCGGCTTTGCCTCGACGCATTCGATCATTAGCGCAACGATGTAAGGCTGCGAGATCATCTGACCCGCCTCGATCGGCAACGGAGTGTCCTGGTACGCAAACTCGGCGAGCCGAATTGGAAGAAATGCCTCGCGAGGAACCGCTCCCATCGCATGCAGCACTGCCGCATCCTCGATACCGCGCGATGCGATCTGAGTGGTTACCATCCGCTGCCGCTCGATCGAGAAATCCTGCATCGGGGTCGCTCCCTTGAACCGTTTGCCATTGAACGAAGCAATCGCGATGCCGCCGCTTCGCCGCCGGCCACCAAGCCGAAGCCCCTGCCTATACGGTTTTTGCCTGGCTACATCCATCCATCGCTTTGCCGTGCTCCTTTCGGAGCCACTTGCCTGACGTTCGCTGGCTCCTTTCATCACAGACGCGACGCGTCATCCGACAATTGATTTCACAATCAGTCACTCTCACGCTGTATGGTATGGCGGATGCTTTTTCTCTTGGAAACAAAAGATCAAAACGAATGCGCCGGGAGGAACAATGGGTTTTCTCGAGAAATGGAGTCCGTCAACTGCCCTGATCCGCGGCCTGTAGCGGAGTATGCTGTAACTATGGCAATGCGCGGAGGGCAGGCTAAGAGAGATGGCTGCGGTTTTTTCCAGAATACTGTGCCCGATTGACTTCGAGCGTGACTCGATGGACGCGCTCGAACTCGCCTGCCGGCTGGCGAAGCAGAACTCCGCTACAGTTTACCTTCTGACCGTGATCGGCGCGCCGCCCGCTGCCGCCACCGCGCTGCCGCCCGTCGCGCTGAACCCTAATCCTGAATTTGAAGCAGGATGTCTGCGCCGGTTGGAAGCAATTGCGCGGGAAAAACTGGCGGGAGTTCCACATGAGATTTTCGTCGCAACCGGGAACGCGGCGCCGGAGATTCTCAATCTCACCGCTGAACAAGACATCGACCTGCTCGTGATGGGCACGCACGGCCGCACTGGCCTGAAGCACTTCCTGCTTGGCAGCGTCGCCGAGCGCGTCGTTCGCGAATCGCCGGTTCCGGTCTTGACGATCCATCCCAAGGCCGCCGCCTAAAGGAGTTCTCCCATGTCTTTGCCGTATCGCAAAATTCTGTGCCCGGTGGATTTCGACGAAAACTCGATCGCGGCGCTCCAGACCGCGGCGGAAATCGCGCGACATTTCGACGCCACCGTTTATGTTCTGCACACCATACTGTTGGTCATAGCGCCTACTTCGATGCCCGTGTACGCAGATCTCTACAAGGCGCAGGAGGACACGGCGCGCAGCAACCTTCTGGAACTCGCGCGCAAGCATCTGGCGGGAATCAAATACGAGATCATGGTTAATGTGGGCGAACCTGCGGCATCGATTCTCAAGGCGGAGCGCGGGATCGGTGCGGATCTGCTCGTCATGTCCACGCATGGTCGCCACGGCGTGTCTCGTTTCTTCCTCGGCAGCGTAGCCGAACTCGTACTGCGCGAAGCTCGATGTCCTGTGCTGACTGTCCGTCACAACGCACCTCAGAAAGACCTGGTCGGTGCCTGGATGACAAGTAATCCGGTCACCGCGCAACTCGACGAGAAGCTCGCGACGATTCATGCCAAGATGCTCGAGGGCGGGTTCCGGAACATCCCGCTCGTTCAGGACGGTCGCGTTGTTGCGATGCTTACCGAAGGCGATATCCGCTCGTTTGTGGGACATTTCGACGACACGCCCGCCAAACGAGCGATCACCCAGGCGCTGGTGACCGTGGAACCTCGGACGCCCGTCCGCGAAGCCGCGCGCATTATGCGCGAGCGAAAAATCGATGGGTTAGCTGTCGTCGAAGACGGCCGCCTGGTCGGAATTATCACGACCAGCGATGCGCTCGCAGCGACAACCAGCGAGGAATAGGAATGACGGAAGCTGACCGCCCCAGGGCGGGCAGCCATCCGGCCATCACCTGTCTCAAGCGGCCTTTCGAACGCGCGCGGTTGAATGCGCCGTCAGAACCGGTATCGGCGATTCTCGCACGACCCGCTCGGCGACGCTGCCAAGAACGAGGTGACCCAATCCCTTGCGTCCGTGCGTGCCCATCACAATCAGGTCGGCATCGAGACCGCGCGCGGTCTCGAGCACTTGCTCGGCCGGATCGCCGCTTGTCACCAGCGTTTCGTAGCGCACCGCGGCGGGAATCCGTTCCCGCGCGAGCTTTTCCAGCTGCTCGCGCCTGTCCTTCTCTACGTATGGGTAAGGATCCATCGGCACCGGCTGGAAGCCGGCCGCGCCGGCTGGGATAGGCGCGACATTCAGCAAGCACAGCGCGGCGTCGTTCTGCTGCACCATCTTTAGCGCGACATCGAGAGCGGCCAGCGAGTGCTCCGAAAAATCAATCGGACACAGGACCTTCCGAAATAGCCCAGTCATCGCTCCTCCTTTGTTTCGCGCTATTGCGTCAGGCTGTGTTACTCGTCCACCGACTCTTTCAGTTCTTCGGGCGGCGTCCAGACATTACGCGATGGCTCGTCGACGTCTCCCTCGCCGGGACGTCTGCGCTCGTTGCGCTTCTTCTGGCAATCGATGCAATACGCGGCGAACGGCACCGCTTTCAGCCGCTCGATCGGGATCTCCTCCTTGCATTTCTCGCAGATTCCATAACGCCCGCGTTCGAGCCGGCTAAGCGCGGCGTCGATGGCCTTCAGCTGATATTCGTATCGCTCGATTAGACCCGCGTCGGTCTCGATGTCTTCCAGCGAACGGGCCACGTCCAGGTCGTCGGCGGGCAGTTCCACGGCGTCCTCTTGCTCCTCTTTGCGAAGCACCCGTACTCGGGCTAGCGCTTCCTCGCGCGCCCGCGCCAGGAGCTTGCCCAGATTTTTTAGTCGTGCATCGGCCTCGTTTTGCCGTGATTTCTTGGCTTTTCCGCCGGTCTTGGATTTCATACAGATTCTCCGCGAGCTGCTCGTGAATTGTCGTCCACAGAAGGGCGAAGCAATTCACGGACCAGTAATCGAGTAATCGACTCGCATATCGAGCCGAAGGAACTTGTCCGGTGTATCGAATTCCGTGGTGCGATCGGATACACGATTTTGCGTCTCGTCGTCACACTAAAACCATTCTGTCGCCACCCCGGCGCAAAACGCCAATCAGACGATCCGAGGCTGGGGTTTTGCCGTGGCACGGAAGGCGCTACATTCCTCTTGGGTTGCCTGTGAAGCTCTGGAGAACTTAGCATGAAAGATCTGAAAGTTCGCGATGCGATGTCAGCGGACCCGACCACTCTCAAACGCAACGACAAACTCAGCTTGGCTGACGACATCATGCTCTTGGGACGGATTCGCCATTTGCCCGTTGTCGATGATGACGGTCAGCTCCTCGTCGGTATCGTGAGCCAGCGCGATCTCTTCCGCGATGCGCTCGCGCAGGCGCTTGGCTATGGCAAGCACGCGCAGCGCAAGCTCCTGGACAGTCTCTCTGTCAAAGACGTGATGACCAGCGACGTAGTCACCGCCAGCCCGGATACCTCTCTGATCGAGGCCGCACGACTTTTGACCGAGCGGAAGATCGGCTGCCTTCCGGTCGTCGAAAATAGGCGCCTGGTCGGCATCCTGACCGAGGGAGACTTTGTCGCCCTGATCGCTCGCCGTGGCAATTGACGTTGCAGCGCACCAACGAAAAACGAAAAACGAATTAGAAATTACCGCCGGCGCGGCGCTTACTCTCGACCGCCCGGGACAGCGACAGCTATCCTCGGGAGGCAATCGGAGGCGCCTGGCGGGAGTAAAATGATCGACCAGCCTGACGTGAGTTCAACCAGCAGCGTCGCTGGAGCTTTGCCCGGGCTCGATGACCAGGACGCCGCGCTGAAAAACAGCCGGCTGACCCACTCGATCGCGCGCGTGCTCGCCTTCGAAGGCTTCACGATGTCGATCAACGGCATCGGCTCGCCTTGGATTGCGAAGAGCTTTCACCTTGGCGAATCGGGAATCGCGGGCCTGTTCGCATGGATTTCGCTATCAGCGATCGGGGCGCTGGGACTCTCAAGGATGATCGATCGGCTGGGACGCCGTCGGATGCTGCTGGTGTGCGTGGCCGGCACGTCGGTTAGCGCGCTCGCCGCCGCATTCTCGACCAACATCGCGGCCTTCGCCGTGTGCGAGATCGCGCTCTACGCCTTTGCCGGCGCGACGATCGCCGACGGTGTCGTGATCCTGGCCGAGGAACTCGCGATCGAGGAGCGCGCGCGCGGACAAAGCTGGGGCGGGCTGGGTGCTGGTCTCGGTGGCGGGCTGTGCTTGATCGTGATGCCGATGGTGGCGGGTCGTTACTCGTGGCGATGGATGCTGGTGCTGGCATCGGCGATAGGAGTTGCCACGCTTTGGCGGGCGGCGCGGGTCATCCCGGAGAGCAACCGCTGGCAACGCGCCGCCGCGACCGGCACGACTTCGGCCAGCAGCTTTTACGACGCATTCGGACATCTCTATCGACGCCGCGCGATCACCATTCTGCTCTGCTCGTTGCTGGCCAGCATCGCGGCGGTCGCGGCCAGCAGTTGGGCGTACTTCCACCTGGTGTCGGTCCTGGGCTTGGCGCCGGGCATCGCCAGCGCCCTGATGCTGGTCGGAGGCGGCGTGGGGATGCTCGGCTTTCCGGTCGCCGCGCGAAACTGCGAGCGCTACGGCCGCATCCCCACGATCTTCGTTGCGGGCCTGACGATGAGTCTCGGCGCGGTCGCTTTCTACTGGGGTCCGCCGCCGCACCTGCCGCTTCGCTTGCTGTGGATCGGCGCCACCTATTGCTGTTTCACCGCCGGTCTGAGCGCGGGGCAGGTGGGCGGCAATTCGCTGGCGACCGAACTTTTTCCGACTGCGATCCGAGGCGCGATGATGGGATGGTTCGCGCTAGTCGGCGCGGCCGCCGCGATCTCCGCCCAGACCCTGATCGCGGTTCTCGCCGCGCGCCTTGGCGGTCTGTCGATTGTGGTCGGCTACTTGAGCATGCTCGCGATACCCAACGTGATCATCATCGCCCTCTTCCTTCCCGAAACGCGCGGCCTATCGCTCGAATCCGCCGCGATGGAAGACGCGTTCGAGAAGTCGCGGTAGTGTCCTGGGACAGTACCGAAGGCGGAATCCGCCGCGCGGGATGACACCGACGCCGATTGAATGCGAAACCCACCGTGGGTTTCACACTTCCTTGGGCAGGGGTGAGCAGGGCTGAGCCCTGCACCCATTGTTAAGGCCGCGCTCCGTTGTCGCGCGCGGCCCGTGCCAACAGCTTAATACTGCGCTGCCGTAACGACGGGCAGGGGTGACCTCCTTCGGCTTCGCTCAGGACAGGCTCTGCACCCAATGTAAAGAGAAGATGCGGGCTTCGCCCTGTTAGAAGGTAATCGGGAAGAGGCGGTTGTTCTGCGTCTGAGATACCTCGCCCGTTATTTTCACGGTAGGTGTAACGGACACACGGCGTCCGATCGCTTGGCGGTCGGTAGGTGAGGGTGCAGCATCATCGCGGGGTGCGGGATCCGGTGTGACCTCAATTTGCCTCGTCGCGCGAATCGAGAGAGGCGATCTCTGTCAGAGGCGTAAATCCAGCTTGCGCAACGCTCTCAATGAGAGTATTAAATATACTTAATTATAGACATCAGGAGCATTAGTCGTGCTTTACAGGCGTACTGTGGTCTTTTCCTCGTTAGACATTGAGGAGAGAAGCAAATGAACAGGTACGCAGGAAAAGTACGCATCGGCGTCATCGCGATCTTTTGTGCGGCCGCACTGGCGATTGCCGGGCTTCATGGTTCTCCAGGCCGCGCGCAGACAACCCCCAGCCCTACCCAGACGCCGGCTGGCCCGGCGCTGTTCGTTACGGACGGTTGCTCCCGCGCCGTGACAGCATATCCCGCCGCGAGCAACGGCGATGTCTCCCCGCTGGCCCCCGCGCCTACCGGCCTCGCCTCGCCCCAATTTGTGGCGTTTGACGCGAGCGGGAACATTTACGTCACCAACATCTGCAACGCCACTATCAG
>Ga0187883_10001748_pt1 | contig 13212 bp, 11 predicted proteins | sample June2016WEW_20_1_2_FD_132966 | JGI IMG/M metagenome (GOLD analysis project Ga0187883, IMG submission 132966) | Peatland microbial communities from SPRUCE experiment site at the Marcell Experimental Forest, Minnesota, USA - June2016WEW_20_10 | ecosystem: Environmental > Terrestrial > Soil >...
CGCCGGAGGCGCTGAGCGGCGCCGCCGCGCTCGCGGCACGCCTCTGGGCGGTTTTCGTCGGCGCGGATGCCACGCTGGTGGAGGTTAATCCGCTCGTCTACACCGGGGACGGCCGGGTGATCGCGCTGGACGCCAAGGTCACCCTGGACGACAATGCCGCGTTCCGGCAGGACTTCGACAGGTTCGCCGATCCCAGCGCCGCCGATCCGCTGGAGGCGCGGGCCAAGGCCAAGCACCTTAACTACGTTAAGCTCGACGGCCAGGTCGGCATCATCGGCAACGGAGCCGGCCTGGTGATGTCCACCCTCGACGTCGTCGCCTACGCGGGCGAGGCATTCGGCGGTGTCCGCCCGGCCAACTTCCTCGACATCGGCGGCGGGGCGTCGGCCCAGGTGATGGCCGATGGGCTGGAGATCGTCCTGGCCGATCCGTCGGTCCGCAGCGTGCTCGTCAACGTCTTCGGCGGAATCACCTCCTGCGACGCGGTCGCTCACGGCATCGTTTCCGCGATCGGGATGCTCGGCGCCCGCGGTGATCAGGTGAGCCACCCGATCGTGGTGCGCCTGGACGGCAATAACGCCGCCGAAGGCCGCCGCATTCTCGACGAGGCGGGCATTGCCGTGGTGGAGCAGGTCGCGACCATGGATGACGCGGCGCGCCGCGCCGCCGAGCTGGCCGCCGCGGCCGTGACGGGAGCATGAGATGGCAATCTTCCTGACCGGCCAGAGCCGGATCATCGTCCAGGGCATCACCGGTTCGGAGGGCCGCAAGCACGGCGCCAGGATGCTGGCGGCGGGCACCCAGGTGGTGGGCGGGACCAACCCCCGCAAGGCCGGCCAGCCGATCGAGCTGGCCGGGGCGCAGGTCCCGGTGTTCGGCACTGTCGGGGACGCGATGGCGGCCACCGGCGCTGACGTATCGGTGGTGTTCGTGCCTCCGGCGGGCACCAAGGACGCGGTGATCGAGGCGGTCGACGCTGCGATGCCGCTGGTCATCGTGATCACTGAGGGCATTCCGGTGCACGACACGGCAGCGTTCTGGGCCTACGCGAGCGCGCGCGGCAACGTCACCAGGATCGTCGGCCCGAACTGCCCCGGTGTCGCCTCGCCGGGCAAGTCGAATGCCGGGATCATCCCCGCGGACATCACCACGGAGGGCCGCATCGGCCTGGTGTCCAAGTCGGGCACGCTGACCTACCAGATGATGTACGAGCTGCGCGACATCGGCTTCACCACCGCGGTGGGGATCGGCGGCGACCCGGTCGTCGGGACCACGCACATCGATTGCCTGCGCGCGTTCGAGGCGGATCCGGAGACCGACGCGATCGTGATGATCGGCGAGATCGGCGGCGATGCGGAGGAGCGGGCGGCGGCCTTCGTCGAGCGGAACGTCACCAAGCCCGTGGTCGCGTACGTCGCGGGTTTCACCGCCCCCGAGGGCCGGACGATGGGCCACGCCGGCGCGATCATCTCGGGCTCGGCGGGCACCGCGCAGGCCAAGAAGGAGGCGCTGGAGAAGGTGGGGGTGCGGGTCGGCCGGACGCCGAGCGGCACCGCCCAGCTGATCCGCGAGGTGATCCAGAACCGCTGACCGGGCCCGCTGACCAGGCCAGCGATAACCAGCTGCGTTCGGCGCGGCGCGCCTCCATGTTCCTGGGCCGTGGAATTGCCAGGCTTGAGCCTTGTGACTAGTTCCGTCCTGCATACCCGCCGGCCCGATGGCGGCCCGCGCACTGCGCCGGCCGGGGCAGGGCGGCCGCTCGCGGTCCTTGGCGCGCTCGCTGCCTGCGCGGTCGCGGGGACCGGCCTGGCCATCCTGGTGCTGCTGGTGGTGATCGGCTGGATGGCCGCGCCGCACGCCGGGCTCGGGCTGACCGGCGTGCTGCGCACCGCGGCCACCGTCTGGCTGATCGGCAACCATGTCGGTTTCGTGCTGGCAGGCACTGGCCGGATCGGCATGTTGCCACTTGGCCTGGTGCTGCTGCCTGGCGCGCTGCTCTGGCGAGCCGGACGCTGGGTGGTACGCGCGAGCGGCGCCGTCCGGCTGCGCCAGGTCGGTGCGGCGGCGGTCGCCGTGGCGGTGCCGTATGCCACCCTGGCCGTGGCGCTCGCAGTGGTCGGCCGGTCTTCCCGTGCGGCACCGTCTGTACCGCAGGCGGCGGTGGCCTGCTTCCTGCTGGCGCTCGCGGCCGCTGGCCTTGGCGGTGCCCGCGCGCTGGCGCCCTGGGCGCAGCTGTCCGGGCTCATGCCGACCAGGCTGCGCTCTGTCATCCTCGGGACGACCGGGGCGCTGGCCGTCCTGGTCGCCGTGGGCGCCGCGCTCGGCGGCGCGTCCCTCGCAGCCCACCTGGGCAGGTTCGGCTCGATCAACGAAGCCCTCACGCCCGGGGCGGTGGGCGCGGCGTTGCTGCTGCTCGCCCAGGTCGGTTACGTGCCCAACGCGATTATCTGGGCGATCTCGTTCACTCTCGGCCCCGGGTTCGCGTTCGGGACCGGAACCGTGGTGGCGCCGGCCGGCTCTGCGCTCGGGACGCTGCCCGCCTTCCCGATGCTCGCCGCGCTGCCCGCCGGGCTGCATCCGGCGGTGCCGTCGGCGCTGTCGGCGGTCATGCTCGCCATGCCCTACGTCGCGGGAGCGTTCGGGGGCCTGCTGCTCGCCCGGTCGGCGCCGGCGCGCGCGCTGGAGGAGGCGGCGCTGTGGGGCTTCGGCTGCGGGGTGCTGGCTGGTTGCGTACTGGCCGGGCTGGCCGCGTTCGCTGGCGGCCCGCTCGGCAACGGCCGGCTGGCCGCGGTCGGCCCGTCGCCCTGGCAGGTTGGCGTGGTCGCTGGCCTGGAGATAGGGGTAGCCGCCGCAGTGACCGCCGCCGTGGCGAACTGGCTGCGCTACCGTGCCACCGCGCCGTCTGGAGCAGGCGGCGAACCGCCGGATCCAGCTTCGGCGTCGTGGGCTCCGGGCTCGGCGTCGTGGGGTACGGGCGCTCAGCCATCCGGTGCGGATCGGGCGCCGGACAGCGGCCACACGATTTACCTGAATCCGTGGGCCGAGAGCGCCCCGGCCGCGGTCCCGCCGCCGCCGCGGCGCGGTCCCGCGTCGCTGCCGTGACTAGCCGCCCGTGCCGATTCTGGCGATCTCGCCATTGACCGACTTGTTCAGCTGGCTCTGGCAGGCCTGCTGGGCGGACAGCGTGTTCGCGCCGGCCACGCACCGCGAGTACTGGGACAGCTGGGTCCAGAACACCGCGAGCGCGATCAGCAGTATGACGCTGAGTACCGAGCCGATGGCGCCGAACACTATCCCGAAGATCGCCCCGCGCGGGCGCCCGGTCGCGGCGCGCCGTGCCTGCCGCAACGCAGTCACCCCGAACCAGCAAGCTCCGGCACCGACGGCCAGGGAGAAGATCACCAGGTAGACGCCGCGGTGGAAGTTGCTGCCGAGACCGAGCAGGGCGAACACGCTGAGTATGCCGAGCAGCACGGCGACCATCGCGCGCTGCCGGACGGCCGGGTCAGGTGGCCTGGACAGCCGGCCGGGCGGGGTCGGCGGCACCGGCCGTCCGCCCCGCTGCCGTTGCAGGTCGCCCGGCGGCGGAGCCGGGGCGCGTGGCGGCTCCCCCGCGTACCCGCCGTGCCGAGAACCCTGGGAATCCTGCGGCGCGGGGGCCGGGCCATCCCCGGCGGGTTGTTCGGGGAAGTGCAGCGGCGGCAGTCGGGGCGCCTGCTCCGCTGGCTGCTCAGGAGCACTGGGCGGCGGGGGCGGGCTCGGGTCGGCAGGCAGGGCCGGATCCTCTCGTGTTGATCGCGCTTTCTCGATGGCGACCCTCCTATTCCATCATCTCCCGGGGCTCGTCAGTGCCCATGGCGTAGCGGACAGCACCAGCGGTCCCAGCCAGCAACGCGCTATTCCGGCTGGACGGCGGCGAGATAAGCAGACAGCGGGAAAAGTTTTCCCGCGGACCTGTCGATCGGAGCCTCGCTCTTTCGTGTGAAGAGTGACGAGCCGGATCGGCGCCGGCGACCGCGCAATGGGAGGTTAGGAGGCTGACGCTGCCGAGGGTGGCGCTGCCGAGGCGGCTGCCGTCGGCGAGCCTGTTGCGGCCGCCGGACCGGCGTGAACTCCGGTCAGGCAGTTCGACCCCCGCCGGGGCAGCGAGCCGTCTGAAGGCCGGCCCGGTAGGTTGCCTGTTTGCCCGTTCACCCGAGAGGAGATCCCGATGATGCAATACCTGCTCAGCGTGCACTCCGTGGAGGGCATCGCCCCCCGGCCGCCCGAGGCGGCAGCGAATGCATACGCGGAAGTTGCCGCCCTCAACACCGAACTCCAGGCCGCCGGGGCATGGGTGTTCGCCGGCGGCCTGCAACCTCCTGGTACCGCCACCGTGGTGCGGATCGAGAGCGGCGCTGTGCTGACCACCGACGGCCCGTTCGCTGAGGGCAAGGAGCATATCGGCGGGTTCTGGGTGATAAGGGCCGCCGATCTCGATGCTGCGCTTGGATGGGCCGCCAAGGCCACCAAGGCGTGCGCCGAACCGGTCGAGGTGCGCCCGTTCCAGGAGGAAGCCGGAGACTGACATGCCGGGCCCGCTGGCCGGACCGGCTCATTGCGGGCGCGCTGGCCGGACCGGCTCATTCCGGCACAGGTACCCGCAGATATGCACAACGCTGACATCTGGACCTGCCGGCGGCAAAGGGCTACGGTGATCTTGGGCATTCAGGCTCCGCGCGCGTGATGAGCAGGACCCCGGCCCCGGTCCTGGCGACCTCGACCGCTCGATGGGCTGCGGTTTGCCGTCCACAAGACCCACATCGCGCTCAGCCTGGGCTGGGCCGCCGCCTCTTGGAGCAGGCATGCATGTCAACGCTGGTGACACCGCCTGGATGTTGACTTCGACAGCGCTGGTCTTCTTCATGCTGCCGGGGCTGGCCTTGTTCTACGGCGGGCTGGTGGGCGCGAAGAACGTGATCGCCACGATGGTCGAGTCCTTCGTGGCGATCGGCCTGATCAGCTTGATATGGGTGATCATCGGCTACTCGCTGGCGTTCGGCAAAGATCACGGGGGCGTGATCGGCGGCCTTGAGTACGTGATGCTCCGCGGCGTCAACGGCACCCCGAACAGCTATGCCCCGACGATCCCGTCGCTGGTGTATATGGCGTTCCAGATGAAGTTCGCCGTCATCACCCCTGCTCTGATCGCCGGTGCGTTCTGCGAGCGGATGCGCTTCCGCGGCTACCTGGTCTTCATCGGCCTGTGGTCGCTGGTCGTCTACTGCCCGTTCGCGCACGCTCTGTGGGGCGGCGGGTTTCTCGGCACCGGCGGACTGCACGCGATCGACTTCGCCGGCGGCTCGGTCGTGCACGAGCTCGCCGGGGCGGCCGCCCTCGCCACTGCCCTCTACCTGAGGCGGCGGCGGCGGCTCGAGCGACCACACAGCGTGCCGCTGGTGCTGCTCGGCGCCGGCATCTTGTGGTTCGGCTGGTTCGGCTTTAACGCGGGCAGCGCGGACTCCGCGGGCTCGGTGGCCGGTTATGCCCTGGTGAACACCCAGCTAGGCGCGTCCGCCGCGATGCTGGCCTGGATGGCCATCGAGTGGTGGCAGCGCGGCAGGCCATCGGGCACCGGCCTCGCCGCCGGCGCCGTCGCCGGCTTGGCCGCGATCACGCCGGCGTCCGGATACGTCCAGCCGTGGGCGGCGATCGTCATCGGCGCCGCAGGCGGCCTGCTCTGCTACGGTGCCGTTCACCTGAAGGAGATCTTCCACTACGACGACTCGCTCGATGTCGTGGGCGTCCACATGGTGGCCGGTTTTATCGGGGTCGTGCTGACCGGGGTCTTCGCCAGTCTCGCCGTGAACGCCGCCGGGGAGGCCGGCGGCTTGACGCAACTCGGCCGCCAGGCAGTGCTTGCCATCATCGGCCTCGCATATCCGTTCGTTATGACCTGGATCGTTCTCTGGGTGACTGACCGCGTCGTCGGGCTGCAGGTCAGCGCCGAGGAGGAGGAGGCCGGGCTCGATCTCGGCGAGCTCGCGGAGATCGGCTACGCGCGGCAGGAGCCGGTAGCCGAGCCGGCCAGCAGCGTGGCTGGTGCTGCCGACCGTGCGCCCGAGCCCGAGCACGGTCAGGCCGGAGCCTGACAGCCAGAACACGGTCAGGCCGGAGCCTGACAGCCAGAACACGGTCAGGCCGGAGCACCGCTCCGATGCGCTAACTTATACGCTGCTGTCTCCAGGTGAACCGCCTGACCACCACATCGTGGCCCGGTCAGCGTGCAGCACATGAGCTATTGAAGGGATTGAACAGTCAGTCCGTCACGATTGCTCGTGCTTGTGTCGGGCGCGGGGACGAACCTGCAGGCGCTGCTGGACGCCAGCGCGGACAGCTCGTTCGGGGCGCGCGTGGTGGCGGTCGGCGCGGACCGGTCCGGCATCGCGGGGCTGGGCAGGGCCCAGGCACTGGGTATTCCCACCTTCACCTGCCGGGTGAGCGACCATCAGGCACGTGCGGACTGGGATCTGGCGCTCACCGCGCTGTGCGCCGCCTTCCAGCCTCATCTGGTGATCCTCGCGGGTTTCCTGAAACTGGTCGGCGAGCCGTTCCTGGCCGCCTTCGGCGGGCGGGTCATTAACACCCACCCTGCCCTGCTACCGTCGTTTCCCGGCCTGCACGGGGTGCGGGACGCGCTGCGGTACGGGGTGAAGGTCACCGGCTGCACGGTCTTCCTGGTGGATGCGGGCACCGATACTGGCCCGATAATCGCGCAGGCGGCCGTGCCGGTGACAGAAGATGACGACGAGGCAGCCTTGCACGAGCGGATCAAGGTGGCCGAGCGCGCCCTGCTCACGCAGGCTGTGGGCCGGATGGTCCGCGAAGGCTGGTCCGTGCAGGACCGGAAGGTGAGGATCGGCCAGTGACCAGGGTGGCGATCAGGCGGGCGCTGGTCAGCGTCTACGACAAGACGGGCCTGGACGAGCTGGCACCGGCGCTGCACTCGGCCGGGGTCGAGATCGTCTCCACCGGCAGTACCGCGGCGGCGATCATTGCCGCCGGGTTGCCCGTCACCAGAGTCGAAGACGTCACCGGATTCCCCGAGTTCCTTGACGGGCGGGTCAAGACGTTGCACCCGGCCGTGCACGGCGGCCTGCTAGCCGACCTTGACCAGGCCGGGCACCGCCAGCAGCTGGCCGAGCTCCGGATCGCTCCGTTCGAGCTGCTGGTATCCAACCTGTACCCGTTCGAGCAGGCGGTGGCCGGCGGAGCCGGGCCGGCCGAGTGCGTCGAGCAGATCGACATCGGCGGTCCGGCCATGGTGCGGGCGGCGGCCAAGAACCACGCCAGGATGGCGGTCATCACCGAGCCTTCGATGTACCAGGCGGTGACCGAGGCGCTGGGCGCGGGCGGTTTCACGCTCGCGCAGCGCCGCAGGCTCGCGGCCCGCGCTTATGCGCACACCGCCGCCTATGACTCCGCGATCGCGTCCTGGTTCGCTTCCGCTTACGCGCCGGATGAGACGGCCGCCGAGACCGGCTGGCCCGACATGATCGCCGCAGTGTTCGCGCGCAAGGACGTGCTCAGGTACGGGGAGAATCCGCACCAGCGGGCCGCCCTCTACGTGCAGGGCGGCACGGTACGCGGCGGCGCGGCGGCCGGGGAGCGGTCCGCATCAAGCGGCGTTGCGGCCGCCGGCCAGCCGCCCGCCGCGGCAGCTGGCCAGCCGTCCGGTGGTGTCGCGGCCGCCGAGCAGCTGCGCGGCAAGGCGATGTCGTACAACAACTACGTCGACGCCGAGGCAGCCCGGCGGGCGGCCTTCGATTTCGCCGAGCCGTGCGTGGCGATCATGAAGCACTCCAACCCGTGCGGCCTGGCCGTTGCCGCGGACCTGGCCGAGGCGCACCGCAAGGCGCACGCCTGTGATCCTGGATCCGCGTACGGCGGCGTCATCGCGGCCAACGGACTGGTGACAGCGGCGCTGGCCGGGCAGATAGCCAAGGTCTTCACCGAGGTGCTGATCGCGCCCGAATTCGAGGCGGCCGCGCTCGACATCCTGGCCAGCAGGAAGAACCTGCGGGTGCTGCGGTGCCCGGCGCCAGGGACCAGCCCGGCGCAAGGGACCAGCCCCGCGGCCGGTGCCAGCGCGGAAACGGAGTGGCGGCGGGTAAGCGGCGGAATGCTGGTGCAGACGGCTGACCATGCCGACCAGCCGGGCGACCAGCCGGGAAACTGGCGCCTGGCAGCCGGCCAGCCAGCCGACGCCGACACGCTGCGCGACCTGGCCTTCGGCTGGCGGGCCTGCCGGGCGGTCAAGTCCAACGCCATCTTGCTGGCATCCGGCGAGGCGACGGTCGGCATCGGCATGGGCCAGGTCAACCGGGTGGACTCGGCCCGGCTCGCGGTCGCCAGGGCGGGCGATCGCGCGAGGGGCTCGGTCGGCGCCAGTGACGCGTTCTTCCCGTTCGCCGACGGCCTGCAGGTGCTGGCCGACGCGGGGGTCCGGGCCATCGCCGAGCCCGGCGGGTCGATCCGCGACGACGAGGTCATCGCCGCCGCCGTGGCAGCCGGGCTCACCCTGTATTTCACCGGGGTCCGGCACTTCTTCCACTAGCCGCGGCGAAAGTCCTGGTTGTCCTGCTGGCGCGCTCCTGGTCGCTGACCGGGATGGAGACGACTGGCAGGTTAGTGAGTGCCATGATGATCTCCTCGTTCAATCGCGGTTTTCCGTAGCCAGGCGCGCGGCCGCCTTCGACCGTAGTGGTGCCTGGTGTCGGGCACAATGGGGCTGCAATGACTGCAATAATCCTGGACGGCAAGAAGACGGCTGCCGCGATACGCGAGGACCTTACCCGCAGGGTGGCCGAGCTGGCCCGCCATGGCGAGCCGCCCGGGCTCGGCACGGTGCTGGTCGGCGACGACGAGGGCAGCCGGGTATACGTGAACGCGAAGCACCGGGACTGCGCCCAGGTCGGCATCGTCAGCTTCCGCCGCGATCTGCCCGTTGACGCCAGCCAGCAGCAGGTCGAGGACACTGTCGCCGAGCTGAACTCCAATCCCGCGTGCACCGGTTTCATCGTCCAGCTCCCGCTGCCCGCCGGCCTTGACCCGCAGCCGGTTCTTGAGCTGATGGACCCGGCCAAGGACGCCGACGGGCTGCATCCAGTCAACCTGGGCCGGCTGGTGCTCGGCGAGCGCGGGCCGCTGCCATGCACCCCGCACGGCATTGTGGAGCTGCTGCGAACGTTCGACGTCCCGATCGCGGGCGCGGATGTGACCATCGTCGGGCGCGGTATCACCGTCGGGCGGGCCCTCGCCCTGCTGCTGACCCGCCGCACCGAGAACGCGACCGTCACCCAGTGCCACACCGGCACGAAGGACCTGGCGGCGCACACCCGTGGCGCCGACATCGTGGTGGTCGCGGCAGGCAAGCCGGGCCTGCTGACGCCCGACATGATCCGGCCCGGCGCGGCCGTCATCGACGTGGGCATCACCAGGACCGACGCGGGACTGGTCGGCGATGCCGATCCGGCCGTCGCCGAGGTGGCCGGTTACCTGGCCCCGATGCCCGGCGGGGTCGGCCCGATGACCAGGGCCATGCTGCTGGCCAACGTGGTGCAGGCCGCGGAAGCCGGGACGCTACGAGGCCGAACTACTGGCCGGTAACATAGCTCGGCCGAAGGGTGCGCCGGGACCCAAGGTACCGGGGCCGGACCGGTAGCCGGTACCCCGGATTCGCCGAGTCTGTGCCGTTTGGCAGGCTTAAGCTGCGGTGCCCGGCCGGCTGGCCGGACGCGTTCAGCCGGCTCACGAGCCGGGACGTTATGCAGAGGCCCGGCCCACGGGCCAGGATGTTGTGCAAAGGGAGGTCGGCCGCGGTCATGAACATCGTCGTCTGCGTCAAGCAGGTGCCCGATACCTATTCCGAGCGGACGCTGAAGCCCGATGACTCCACCCTGGACCGGGAGTCAGCCGACGCCGTGATCAACGAGATTGACGAGTACGCGATCGAGGAGGGACTGCGCCTGGCCGAGGCACACGGCGGCGAGGTGACCATCCTGTCCATGGGGCCCGAGCGGACGGCCGAGTCGATCCGCAAGGCCCTGTCGATGGGCGCGGACAAGGCGATTCACCTCGTCGATGACGGCCTCGCCGGCTCCGACGCCTTGCAGACCTCGGCGGCGATCGCCCAGGTCCTCTCCAGGACCGGGTTCGACCTGGTGATCCTCGGCTCGGAATCGACCGACGCGCGGATGGGAGTGCTCGGCGCGATGCTGGCCGAGCGGCTCGGCGTGCCGCAGCTCTCGCTGGCCAGCAAGGTCGAGATCGACGGCACGTCGGTGCACATCAACCGGCTGACGGACTACGGCTACGACAAGGTGCAGGGGAGCCTGCCCGCCGTGATCAGCGTGGTGGAGAAGATCAACGAGCCCCGCTACCCCTCGTTCAAGGGGATCATGGCGGCCAAGAAGAAGCCGGTCGAGACGCTGAGCATGGCCGACGCGGGAATCGACCCCGGCCAGGTCGGGCTGGCCGCGGCTGCGACCGAGGTGGTCAGCTGGGCCAACCGGCCGCCACGGCCGGCCGGCACGATCGTGCCAGACGAGGGCGATGGCGGAGCCCAGGCTGCCGGATACATCGCTGCGCAGAAGTTCATCTGACCACTCGCTCAACTGGAGGCTGCCAGAGATGGCTGAGATCCTGGTTCTCGTCGAGCACTCCGGCGAAGATGTCAAGAAGGTCACCGGTGAGCTGCTGACCCTGGCGCGCAAGCTCGGGGAGCCAGCCGCCGTGTGGGCCGGCCAAGGAGCCGAGGGCGGCAAGGAGCGGCTCGCCGAGTTCGGCGCGGCCAAGGTCTATGTCGCAGATGGCCCCGAATTCGACGACTACGTGGTGGCACCCAAGGCCGAGCTGCTTGCCGCGCTGGTCGCTGCCGCCGGGCCGGCCGCTGTCCTGGTGCCGAGCACCGCCGAAGGGCGGGAGATCGCCGGGCGGCTCGCGGTCAAGACCGGCTCCGGCGTGATCACCGACGCGGTCGGCCTCGACGAGGGGGTGATCGCCGAACAGTCGATCTTCGGCGGGGCGATCATCGTCCAGTCCAAGGTGCGGACCGGCACGCCGATCATCGCCGTCCGGCCGAACGCCATCGCGCCGGTGCCTGCACCGGGAGCCGCCGATATCGAGCCGTTCAGCGTCGAGATCAGCGACGCGGCCAAGACCGCCCAGGTCACCGAGCGAGTCGTCGCCGAACGCAGCGACCGCCCGGAACTCACCGAGGCGTCGATCGTGGTTTCCGGCGGCCGGGGCGTTGGCTCGGGGGAGAACTTCACGCTGATCGAGAAGCTGGCGGACTTGCTGGGGGCTGCTGTCGGTGCATCGCGTGCCGCCACCGATGCGGGGTGGTACCCGCACCAGTTCCAGGTGGGCCAGACGGGCAAGACGGTGTCGCCCCAGCTTTACCTGGCGGTTGGCATCTCCGGTGCGATCCAGCACCGGGCCGGCATGCAGACCTCCAAGACCATCATCGTGATCAACAAGGATCGCGAGGCGCCCATCTTCGAACTCGCCGACTTCGGCGTCGTCGGCGACCTGTTCAAGGTGCTGCCGCAGCTGACCGAGGAGATCGAGAAGCGCCTCCAGCACTGACCACTCCGCCGTTCCGCCACCGCGCCGTTGCGCCGCGTCGGCCCTGCGCCTGCTCCCGTGCCTTGCGTCGTTGCGGCAGTCACCGCCCTGAGGCTGGCCCAGCGGGGCTGACGCTGGCCCAGCGGCGGCCGCTGGCCTGTTCGTACTGATCACGATGGGCACTAGGCTGAGGCAATCATGGGAAATCTCGATAACGCGGGTGGTCGCCCGCAGCGTGGGCCGGCCTCGCCGGTTTATCTCGACCACGCGGCCACCACGCCCATGCTGCCCGAGGCCCTGGCGGCGATGACCGAGGAACTTGCCCAGCTCGGCAACCCATCGTCCCTGCACAACGCGGGCCGCCGGGCGCGCAGGGTGGTCGAGGAGTCGCGCGAGCAGATCGCCGAGGCCTATGGCGCGCGCCCCAGCGAGGTGGTCTTCACCAGCGGCGGCACGGAGGCCGACAATCTCGCGGTCAAGGGGCTGTTCTGGGCCCGCAGAGACGCCGATCCAGCGCAGACCAGGCTGCTCGCGACGGCTATCGAGCATCATGCGGTCCTCGACTGCGTGCGGTGGCTGGCCGACCACGAAGCCGCCGCCGCTGACTGGCTGCCGGTGGACAACACCGGGCGCCTGTCCGCCGCGGCCCTGCGCGCGGCCATCTCGCGGGATCCCGGCAGCGTCGCTCTCGTCAGCGTCATGTGGGCCAACAATGAGGTCGGGACGATCCAGCCGATCGCCGAGCTCGCCGCCGTGGCCAGCGAATACGACATCCCGTTCCACAGCGACGCGGTCCAGGCCGCCGGGCAGCTGCCCGTTGATCTCGCAGCGAGCGGCGCCGGCGCGCTCACCATCACGGGCCACAAGATCGGCGGGCCGGTCGGAGCCGGCGCGCTGCTGGTCGCCAGGGGTACCGGCCTGGTGCCCGTCCTGCACGGTGGCGGCCAGGAGGGGGAGGTGCGGTCGGGAACGCTGGACGCCCCGGCGATCAGGGCCTTCGCCGTAGCCGTCCAGCTGGCCACCTCGCGCAGGATCGATGAGGCCAAGCGGCTTGCCGCGCTCAGGGACGACCTGATCGCGCAGGTCCTGGCTGTGGTGCCAGACGCGGTACTGAACGGCGCGCCGCCCGGCCCGATGCGGCTGCCTGGCAACGCGCACTTCTCTTTTCCCGGCTGCGAGGGCGACGCGCTGCTCATGCTGCTCGACGCCAAGGGCATCGCCTGCTCGACCGGCTCGGCCTGCACGGCGGGCGTGGCGCAGCCCAGTCATGTGCTGCTCGCGATGGGTGCCGACGCCGCAAGGGCCCGTGGCTCGCTGCGGTTCTCGCTGGGGCACTCGAGCACCCAGGCGGACGTGGATGCGCTGGGGGCGGTTATCGGCGAGGCGGTCGACCGCGCCCGCCGCGCGGCGGCCCGCTGACCACGGCGAGCCGCATACCCTCTAATGCGATGGCTCAGCTACGCGTGCTCGCCGCGATGTCCGGCGGCGTCGACTCCGCGGTGGCCGCCGCCCGCGCCGCCGAGGCCGGCCACGAGGTGACCGGCGTCCACCTCGCCCTGTCGCGGAACCCCAGCTCCTACCGGACCGGAGCACGGGGCTGCTGCA
>Ga0187883_10001749_pt1 | contig 13206 bp, 13 predicted proteins | sample June2016WEW_20_1_2_FD_132966 | JGI IMG/M metagenome (GOLD analysis project Ga0187883, IMG submission 132966) | Peatland microbial communities from SPRUCE experiment site at the Marcell Experimental Forest, Minnesota, USA - June2016WEW_20_10 | ecosystem: Environmental > Terrestrial > Soil >...
CTGCCGCTCGACGTGCAGCTCGCGATGGTTCGATCGATAGGCGGGCTCGAGCGGGCGGAAATAATGCGGCCCGGCTACGCGATCGAGTACGACTTCTCCGACCCGACCCAGTTGACGCCGTCGCTCGAGACCAAGCTGGTGCGCGGGCTGTTCTTCGCCGGCCAGATCAACGGCACGACCGGCTACGAAGAAGCGGGCGCGCAGGGATTGATCGCGGGAATCAACGCCGCGCTCGAGGTCCGCGGCGAGCCGGCGCTCATTCTGCGCCGCGACCAGGCCTATATCGGCGTGATGATCGACGACCTGGTGACGCGCGGGATCGGCGGCGAGCCGTACCGGATGTTCACCTCGCGCGCCGAGTATCGATTGCTGCTGCGCGAGGATAATGCGGACCGCCGGCTGTCGCCGATTGGCGAGCGCCTCGGATTGCTCGACGCGTCGGCTGGCGCGCGCGTTCGCGCCAAGACCGAAGCCGTGCGCCGCGAGATCGAACGCCTCAAGGCGGCGCTGATACCTGCCACCGACGAGGTCAACGCGGCGATTGCGGCGTCGGGCTCGACACCAATCGCGCAGCCGGTGCGCGCGATCGAGCTGCTCAAGCGTCCCGAAATCGCCTACGACACCGTGCTGAAGATGGGCGGCGTCGATTCGGGACTGAGCCTGGACGAAGCCGCCGAGCTGGAGACCGAGGTCAAGTACGAGGGTTACGTTCGCCGGCAGGCGGATGCGGTCGAGCGTTTTTCGCGCCTTGAGGACACCGCGATACCGGACTGGGTGGATTTCAAGGGCGTGATGGGTCTTTCGACCGAGGTTTCGGAGCGCCTGTCTGCGGTGCGGCCGCGATCGCTGGGGCAGGCGGCCCGGATGCCTGGGATAACGCCCGCGGCGATCTCGATCCTGGCGGTCCATATCAAGAGTCGGCGTGACCGCGATGCCCGCGCCGTCTGAGAAGCTGTCGCAAACGTTTCACGTGAAACATTTTCGGGAATAATCGAGCAAATTCGGGGTATATTTCTTCCTACTCGCACGTTTCACGTGAAACATTCCGGCAGAAAAACCAAGCGAAAAGCGGCTAGCCCCGACGAGATCGCCGCGGATGTGCGCGCTCAGCTCGCCCCCGCAATCTCGGCGATCGGGGTAATCGCGAAGAATTCCGAGTTCCTGGACCGAATCGAGCGGCTGGCCGCCACGCTCGCGCTGTGGGGTCCGAAGATCAATCTGACGGCGCATCCCAAGGACCCCGACGAGATCGTGTTCCACGTCTTCGACAGTATCATCCCGGTCTCGATTGCGGTCAGCTCGAAGATCCTGCGGCTCAGCACTCGGCTCGATCGCGAGCGTCGCTTTCTGGATATAGGCAGCGGCGCCGGCTTCCCGGGACTCGTGATTGCCGCCGCGATTAACGCGCAGGTGACGCTGGTCGAGGCGCGCCGCAAGCGGGCCACATTTCTAAGCGAGGCCGCGGTCGAGATGGGCCTGCGCAACGTTCGGGTCCAATGCGCGCGAGCCGAGTCGCTCGACGTTCGCGACGGGTTCGACCTGGTCACCGCACGCGCAGTCGGAAATCCGGTCGGGATTTTCGAGATTGCCGGCCGCGCCTTGCATCCGGGTGGCGTGCTGATGCTCTACGCCAGCGCCGAACAGAAGTTCGACGACGATGCCGGCGCGGCTGCGGCCGCTGGACTCGTCGATGCGTCCGTGGCCGGATACGATTTGCGCCACGGCCGCCGGATGATGAGCCGCGCGGTCGCGACGTGGACCCATCGATAAGAAGCTGCCCGGCGACGTTTCACGTGAAACGTTCGATCTAGAAAACCTCTTTAATTCAAGCGCTTGCGTAAATTCGATCGCGCGATTTGATTTTGCGCGAAGGCGGGGATTTAATAATCTGCGAGCCTAATGTTTCACGTGAAACGGTGAAATATTGGAGCGGGACGACCGCGAGCGCGACTCTATCCGTGGTCACACGGATTGCGCGCGAGGGATGGAAGTTGTGGGGCAGGCCGTGGGGCGGATAATCGCAATAGCCAATCAGAAAGGCGGCGTCGGCAAGACCACGACTGCGATCAATCTCGCGGTCGCGATAGCCGATACGGGACGGCGCGTACTGCTGGTGGACCTCGATCCGCAAGGCAACGCCACTTCCGGTATCAGCACGCCCGAGGATGTGAGCGCCGCCCGCATCGAGGGCAAGACTATCTACCAGGCGCTGGTCGGCGGCTTGGCGATGGTGGAAATTATCCGGCAGGTCCGCCCGACGTTGTCGCTTGCGCCGGCGGGCGACGACCTGGTGGGCGCCGAGATCGAGCTGGTGACGATGGAGGGCCGCGAGCGGCGCTTGCGAGCGCTCCTGGAGCCTGTGCGGCGAGAATATAACTATGTTTTAATCGACACGCCGCCCTCGCTTGGAATCCTCACGCTCAACGCACTGGTCGCGGCGGATTCGGTGCTGGTGCCGATGCAATGCGAATACTACGCGCTCGAGGGTTTGAGCGCGTTGCTCGGCACTATCAACAAGGTCAAGGCGGCGCTGAGATCTGGACTCGAGATCGAGGGCTTGGTGCTGACGATGTTCGACACGCGAAACCGCCTCAGTCACGAGATCTCAGCCGAGGTCAGAAAGCATTTTCCGGAAAAAGTTTTCCGCAGCGTGATTCCACGCAGCGTGCGGATGTCGGAAAGCCCCAGTCATGGACTGTCCGTGCTCGAATACGAGTCGAAGTCGGCCGGCGCCGAAGGCTATCGCGCGCTGGCCGCGGAAATTATCGCGCGTGAGCAGGAGAGAGAACCTAGTTGAATGTGAAAGCAGGGGTGACCTCCTTCGGCTTCGCTCAGGACAGGCTCTGCACCCAATGCTAAAGCAAATCGGCACCGCCCGCGGGATGCGGCCTGACGGCCGGTTAGAAAGGGGTGAGAGAAAAGATGCGGCTGCTCCTGGTGTCATCCCGAGCGGAGTCTGCGGAGCCGAGGGACCCCGCATCTGATGCGGGGCGGAATCGGGCGGCGAATACGATCGAGAATAACAAAGGACGAAGAGGATGATGCGGAAACCATTGGGACGCGGGCTCGATGCGCTGATCGGCACGGCGGCGGCGGGAATTGAAATTGGCGCGGACAACGACATTGGCGCCGGCGCCGGCGGGGCGCATTTCAGGATGGCGCCGGTCGCGAGTATCACGGCGGGTCCGTTTCAGCCGCGGATAAATTTCGACAAGGAGCGGCTGGCCGAACTTACACGCGCGATCCAGAGCCAGGGGATTATCGAGCCGCTGATCGTGCGGCGACTCGCCAGCGCGGCTGCGGCGGGGGAAATCGACGGCCCGCGCTACGAGCTGATCGCGGGCGAGCGGCGGCTGCGTGCGGCGCGCGCGGCGGGTCTGGAAGCGGTTCCAGTCGTGGTGCGGGAACTCGACGATCGCGCGGCGCTGGAAATGTCGCTGGTCGAGAATATCGTGCGCGAGGATCTGAACGCGGTCGAAGAAGGACTCGCGTTCTTCCGGCTCGTCGAGCATTTCAAGCTGACCCAGGACGAAATTGCGGCGCGAGTCGGCAAGAGCCGTCCCTACGTCAGCAACACGCTTCGATTGCTGGAACTGCCGCAGCCAATCCTGAATATGATCGCGAAAGGGCAGCTCACCGCGGGGCAGGCGCGGCCGCTGCTCGCGATCGAATCGTCCGACGCGCAACTGTCGGCGGCGCGGCGGATCGCGGCGGTCGGACTCTCGGCGCGCGGCGCCGAAGAGATGGCCACGGCGCATCGCCCACGCGTCGGCAAAACCGCTTCCGCCCGATCCGATTCCGACGCCAATCTGAACGCGCTGGCCGAGGGCCTGCAACGCGCGCTCAAGCGCAAGGTCAGAATTTTCAAGCGGCGCGGGCGAAGTCCGGGACGAATCGAAATCGATTACTACGACGATAACGATCTGACCGCAGTCGCCGAGATGCTGCTCGGGAATACGCGGGCCGCATTGCGCGCATAGCGCAGGGGAGAACTTAATCGTATGTGAAACCCACCGTGGGTTTCACACTTCCTTGGGCAGGGGTGACCCCTGCACCCGGTGCTAGGAAGAAAGATGCGGGCTGCGCCCTGTTAGAAAGGTAAGGGGGAAAGTAGAACACGCGCTGTTCTAGACCGTTGCCCCGATGCCATCTCCCTCTTATTCCCTCGCCCGTTTGTCGGGAGAGGGATAGGGTGAGGGACATCTGTGCGGCGCGATTGTCTGATGCGCCGCACATTGCATGCGTAGGGCGCAGGAGAGAAAAAAGGGGCGGTGGAAGAAAAAATCCGGGGTCCCTCGGCTTCGCTCGGGATGACACAAAACGGGATGACACAAAAAGGTTCTAACAGGGCCCTTCGAGTACTCAGGATAAACTCCGCCCGCATCCCGCGGCGGTGCCGATTTGTTTTAACATTGGGTGCAGGGGTCACCCCTGCCCAGGGAAGCGTGAAACCCACGGTGGCTTTCACATAAGGTTCCTCACCGGACGCAGCCAAACGATGATAGTTCATATTGTCAAGCGGAGTGAGTGGGCGGAGGCCGTCGGGCGCGGGACTTATGCGCCGGCGAGCTTGCGTGCGGAGGGGTTTATCCATTGCTCGACGATCGCGCAGGTGATCGATACTGCGAACCGGTTTTATCGCGGGCAGAATGGGCTCGTTGTGTTGTGTATCGACGAGCGGCGTCTGAAGGCGGAGTTGAAGTACGAGGCGCCCGCGCAGGCGTATCGCGAATCGGCTGAGAGCGAGATGTTTCCTCATCTATATGGAGAGCTGAACGTCGATGCGGTCGCGCGGGTGGTCGAGTTGCCGTGCGAGGCGGATGGATCGTTTCGATTGCCGGACGGGATGCGGGCGTAGGGAGAGAGCAAAAGGGAGTACTTAATCGTATGTGAAACCCACCGTCGGTTTCACACATCCTTGGGCAGGGGTGACCCGGCTTTGCCCAACAACTCAACTCAGGACCGCATTTTCTGGGCAGCCCAACGCTTTTGTGGGCAGCGAATCCGTGAGCATCGGAGCGATTCCTAGCTCATGAATCGAATGAACCAAACAGACGATATTATGCGCCAGCACCTTCAACAGCACTTCGTTGATCTGCGCGATTTCCGTCTTGCTTCGGATGAAGTCGCCAAACTTGCGCTTCATCGACGAGAATGCCGACTCCACATTGCTGCGCTTGTGATAGTGAGCGAGAAATTCATCGCGCTTGAAATTGTACAGGTGGAACAGACGGTCCCACGCGGGCGCTTTGAGATTCGGTTTGATCGTGCAATTGCTGCGGAACGGGATGAATGGCGCGATGTCCATATTGTCGGTGAAGGCGATCACTTCGCGGCTGTTGTAAGCCTTGTCCGCCAAAACTTCATTCACCGAAAAGTTTTCCGCCGTCCGTTCAAGCAGCGGCTTGAATTGGGTTATGTCGTGCCGGTCGCGGTCTGTAACGGTAACGCCAGTCACGATATGCGTTCTTATGCCGATCATCGCGTGAACTTTGATGTAGTCGCGCGCTACCTGATCGTGTCCGTACTTTGCGCTGTAATGCCGATAGAATCGCTGCAACCCGAAGCCTGTCGAATCGACTGCGAAGGTAGACTCGACCGCGCGAAGCGGCAGACTGCTAGTTGTGATGAGACTTTGAATAATCGGGGTCACAGTTTCCGACTCGATCACGTTGAAAATGCTGTTGTAGCAAGGCGCGTGTGCAATGAGTCCCTTCGCTTCCGCGTCTCGCAAGTCCGTCATAAAGCGACGGGCGCTGACCGTCGAATAGACCTTGAAGGTTGCCGAGAACAGGGCATCGCCAATCGGCAGGCGCGGACGCCCTCGCTGTTGCTCCGGTTCGGGAATCGCGCCGCACAGGTCACGAAGCAACCGGCAGAACGTATCTTTCTCGGAAGTCTGGGCGGCATTGTACGCGGGCCAGTCTTGCGCGTAGATGATGCGCATTCCAGCGGTAACGGTTTCGCTACCGTCAGCGTGATATTCGCGCTTCATTGCGAACTCAACCGCGAATGCATGCTTGCATTTTACCTGTCGGAGTTCATGGTCTGGGCAGGTACACTGATAGCCGTCCGTCTTTTTGGTGACAGTGTATTTGCCGTTCATGCTCTGCGACGGCACGATCCACCTGTCGCCTTTTTTCACGATTCGAGTAGTCGCCGCGATTTCCATTCCACGTTGTTGTCGAGCATCCATATCGTCGCACCTCACCATTGGTATATACGGATAGTATATCCAAATGGGGGTGCTTGTCAAGACCGGTATATACGATTAGTATATACGCGAGGTGCTGGTGGATGGCGAAAGATAAAGAAATCGGAATGGTCAAGCTCGACGGTTGCCGATGTCGATGCGGCCATGAATGGCTGGCTCGCGGAGATGAGAAACCAACGGTTTGCCCCAAGTGCAAATCACCGCGATGGGACAAACCGAAAACGGCGTCAAAAAGTTCTCGTTGAAGTATCGACGGGAACATCGGTATATATTGTTGTATTGGTGGGGCCGACCAGATTTGAACTGGTAACGCGAAGTTGTCCAGACTCCCGCTCTACCGTTTGGAGCTACGGCCCCACCGATACTTTTTCAATCTGGAATATCGTCGAGATCGTCTTCTGGGTCCGGCGGCTCGTTCGTCCAGTCCGGAGCCTCATGGGGTACATATTTCGTTTTGGCCCATGTCGGGAGTTCGGATTCGGGAGCCTCACCATGAGCAACCTTGTTGAATGTCTCCCAGTACTGGCGAAGTCTGTCGAGATTTATTCCGCCCTCTTTAACTTTCCATGTGAATTTGTTCTCGACAAAACTACCTCGCCAGAGGAAACCGTTTTCCTGGATCAATCTCCAAAGCATTTCCTCATCGTGGGTAAGCAGATCTGGGTAGTGCAAGGCAAGTTTCACGAATCTGTCCGCTGGCGAAATATCCCAGAGCCTACCAGCCAAATCACCGACACTATTCGTGTTCCCGTCGCTATCGGTCAGGAAGAAATGGTTGAGAGAATATTCTATCGACCATTCAACGAAACTGCTGATGGTGCGTCGTTGGCGGCGCGCCGCGATCTCGCTCAAATATCGCAATTTTGGATCGAGCCGCACCGAAATGGTTTGAGTGCGCGGGAGTTTGTCCATTTCACCACCTCATTGATTGATTCCAATTTCAAAGATGTCCGTGTGCTGCATGTTTACACGAGTATTCTGATTCGTTTCGTTTACTTTGCAGCCTTTTCGCGCCATTTGTCAACACTGAAGACAGAGTAAACATAAGAAGAGGCATTTAATGCTGGAAACTGTTGATATTTTACCGGACGGGCGAATGAATGCGAAGGCTGCGGCAGCCTACGTTGGGCTGTCTGTTCAAACAATGGCGATCAAAAGATGCGACGGTACTGGACCGAAGTTCGCAAGATTATTCACTTGACGAAGGTACAGGCAAATGGTATTATGCCCGTATGGTCAAGACGGTAAACATTGCTTCTTGTTCTTCTTTTCAGTCTGTTTCGCTTCCCAGTCTTTCAGGCGCTTTCGTCCTTCCACGTCCAAATCAGAACGAAGCGACCGAACTAGATCGCGAGTTGGGACTGACTGAATTGCCGCCTTTTCAGACGGCAACTTTATTCGCCTTTTTGGAGTAGCCATATGAATCTCCGTACACTCAGCCACGAATATTCGACCAAAGAACGCTGCCGCGAACTACTTCGCAGGATGCGCTGGCCCAATGGCGTTTCGTGCATTCGCTGCAATTATACCACACTCTGCTGGCTCAGCACGCAGGAAAAATTTGAATGCGGGAAATGCCACTATCAGTTTAGCGTGACCGCAGGAACGATTTTCCACGACTCGCATTTGTCACTGGAGACATGGTTTCTTGCCGTGCATTTGATGGTGCAGGCTAAAAAGGGAATCTCCGCGCACCAAATGATGCGCACGCTTGGAATCGGCGGATACAAAACTGCGTGGTATCTCTGCCATCGGATTCGCGCTGCGATGAAAGAGATTAACCCACAACCGCTCAAAGGCACTGTGGAATATGACGAAACGTGGCATGGTGGAAAAACTCGCGGGCGCGGTAAGGGCTACGTCGGCAACAAAGTAAACGTCATGGGCGCGATTGAGCGTGGCGGACCTGTTCGCCTGCGCGTGGAAAAGAGGATTACTGCGAGGAACGTCAGCGATTTTATCGCAGAAGTCGGCGGGCCAGAAGTGGCGCGCGTCTATACCGACGCGCATCCGGTTTACAAACGCGTCGATTTCGGGAAAGCCGAACATGCGTCCGTCGATCACAAAGCGGAAGAATGGGTGCGCGGCGACGTTCATACGAACAGCGTGGAATCTGTCTGGAGCCTGTTCAAGCGGTCCGTGCTCGGCTCTTATCATCAGTTGAGCGAGAAGCATTTGCAGTCGTATTTGGACGAAATGTCCTTTCGCTTTAACCGACGCAAGGCGAGCAGTGACACGCTATTCCTTGATACCTTGCGCGTATTGGTGCACACTCCATCGCTCAAATTCAAAGAGCTTACCAATGGCAAGCGGGATTCTATGGTCATTACTGGCTAATGGTATCCCCACCTTTCCCCACAACGTACCCCCCACTTCACCCCACTCTATACCCCCACATATTCCGTAATGTGACGATTGCTGTGCCACAGGATTGACGATCCCCTTGTAAGAACATTTCAATGAGTATACCGTCTACGGCTAGGAGAATTGCGATGCCGTTCAAAATGATTATGCCAAGCGGTTCGGTCGTCGAAACGGACAACGTGCAGGACGTGGTTGCACTTGAGCGTGCGCTGGCTACGCGGAATGGAAAACCCGGCACTCCCGCTCCCGAAGCGGGTCGCAAGGAATTTGCGCTCAGCGAAAGGGGCGGTCTGATTCTGAAGGCGCTCAAGAAAAATCCCGATGGCCTTCTGAACCAGGACCTGCTGGAACAGTCGGGCATAGATGCCGGATCGTTGCCGCCAGTATTCCGTGGCCTGAAAAATTGGGCAACGGGACTCGGCCATGAGCTGGACGATTTCATTGCGCGCGACCGTGTCGCCATGAAAGACAAACTGGTAACGAAGTTCAGGCTGACCGAGATTGGGCGGAAGGCAGTGGAGAAATTGAAGCTGTGAGAAACTGAAGTGCAGGACCCCAGAAGCGTTGGAGCGCCTAAGGGGTCCAGCGGGCAAGTCAACGCTTGCCATCAGCCCGCGAGGGAGCTGACTATCGTATGGTGCGGTAAGTCAGTCTAATCCCCTTCATTTAAGATGGCAAGCTCCTTCGCAGGCGGACAGTCCTGCGAACAGGAGCAAGTATGAACGGAACAGCATTCCGTCGTGGCAGGGTATAGAGCCTATTCCCTGCGAAGCGGCCCTGCGTCGTAGCCTGTTCGTGCGACGCAGGGCGTAAATCAACAATTGATCAACAAAGGAATACGAATATGCCCTTCAAAAATCAAAATGTTTATGGCTTTACGGCGTCAGGAATAGTCTCCGCTCCCAGCGCGTCCGGCGTTTATGGCATCTACAACCAGGCTGCGTGGATTTACATCGGCGAGAGCGGCGATATAGCGGCGCGTTTGGGCGAGCATCTCGTCGGCACCAACAGCAATCCAGACATCCGCAAGAATGCGCCGACCGGATTTACTTACGAGTTGGTTTTGGCGGCGCAGCGGGTACAGCGCCAAGATGAACTGATCCGGGAATTGATGCCCTTGGCGAACAAGAAGTTGGGTTGAACCCCACTCCATCGAGCTTGCCCGTTAGACGATGGAAATAAATGTCGAGACCGTTGACGGTCACGACAGTAAAGAATGGGCTACGATGCACGCTTACGTTGGTGTTCGATATGGATGCCACGTAAGCGTCATCGTAAATAAACCCCGGAAACCCAAGGCCATTCAACAGCCATCCGATAGCAAACCGCAACGCTAAACGAATAGCCCGAAGAACAGCGCGGCCTGTCACGTCGCCCATGACTTTACTCCGTCACCTTCATGAAGTGAACAATCTTGGAAGTTCGTCAAGCGAGGTCGAATCTTCTATTACAGAGCCGATCTGGATATGTGGCTTCGGGCGGGTCGGGCATCGAGCACTGCGGAACTCGCAAAGAGAAAGATCGCTTGACAGGTGATCCCTATTGAGATATACCAGAGATAGATACTAATGGTAGCGAGAAAAATCGGTATCCGTGCTTATTGGAGCCTTGTTTGGCATTCCGCCGCAACTCCATCCCAGCCGTCAAATTGTTCTTTCAGTGCCAGCAATCTCGCACGAGCTTCGCGTTTCTTAATGTGGGCGCGTTTTGCCAAGAGTCCCACAGAACTCTCAACCACTGTATTTGCGTCCAAACTCGGATTCATTTGCAGCATTACCGCACCGGAGCAGAAGACCAATAGCGCCTCCGTGTCCACGATTGGCGCTGAGGGCTGTTCGGTGATGGGTGGTGATCGGGACGGTGTTGGCGAGTTAACTAGGAGTACCACAACCATTACAAACAGTAATACTGTCGTTCCAATGATGGACCAGCCGATAACTGCGGCTACACGAGTCGGGATGGGAAAATCTGGCTTATTATTCACGCTCTGCGCCAATCCGCATGGGTTATCAGATTGCTTCACTGTGAACAAATGGTTTGAGTTTATGGGCAATCAGGCGATTTTATGGGCAAGGTAGCAATGTTGGGCAAAGCCGGGTGACCCCTGCACCCAGTGTTAAGAGCAGGGGGTGACCCCTGCACCCAAAGATAGGAAAAGATGCGGGACTTCGTCCCTGTTAGAAGGGTAAGCGGGAAGAGTGAGGTTCCAAGCGTTACCTCGCCCGTTATTTTGCTTGCGGCGGAGGTAAAAATCCGGGGTCCCTCGGCTTCGCTCGGGATGACACAAAAAAGGGCGCGCAGGCGCAGAGGTGACCCCTGCACCCAAAGATAGGAAAAGATGCGGGCTTCGCCCTGTTAGAAGGGTAAGGGGGAAGAGTGAGGTTCCAAGCGTTACCCCGCCCACTACTTCACTTGCGGCGGAATTTGGCCTGGCGCTCGGCCTCGAGTGCGTCAGCCGCTTCGCGCGATGGACGCTCGGGCATCCATCCCGTGGTGTAGTCGGTATCCTCCCAGGATCGATCGTTGGGATCCCATACGTAGGGCAGCTCGACGATTGTCGCGGGAGAGCCGATGGCGTCGAACGCACGCATCGCATCGCCGACGATCCGGCGCTGCAATTCGGGTTGATCGGGCGGGCCGGTCTGATGACCGAGGGGAAAATTGACGAACACCGAGCGCGGCGGCTTTACCGACCGGGTGATGTCGAGCGCCGACGTCATGCAGAGCGTTGGGATTCCCGCTTCTTCCACCGCGCGTGCGATCAGTCCAACGGACTGATGGCAGACGGGTCATGCGGGGACGAGGAAGAAGGCGTCGGCGTGGGCGCGTTTGAGCTCGTCAACAATTTGCGGAGCAAGTTCATCGCGGACCTTGCGCGCCGAATAAATTCCGCCCATGAAGCTGAACGCGGGATCGACGAGTTCGCCGATCACGCCGGCCGCTTCAAGCTCGCGCATCCGCTCGAGCGGGAAGACGCAGTTGGCGTCGCGCTCGGCGTCGCGGGTAGGATAGCCGAAGTGCCACACGCTGAGTTCGCCGGGTCGGGCGTCAATGGGGATTCGGCGATACGACGCGTCCTCGCGATGGAAGCGCGGCTGATCGCGATACATGATCCCGCCCGAACTGATCATGGCGAGCCTGCATTCGGCGACCGGCCTGGTGAGCGGCGTGAACGGCGTCGATTCGTTTTCGACCCATCGGTAGGGAGTGAAATCGTTGTAGAGATCGCGAGTGCGTGGAATGTATGCGACCGGCATGACGTTTGTCACTCTTTCACGGTTTCACATTCTAAGTCTATGACGGCGCCGAAGCCGGCTACTTCAAACGCGGTAACACCTCGGCGCCGAACCTGTCGAGCGAGCGCCGAGCCTTGGCGGGATCGAGTCCCGGCAACTGCATCACGACGATCAGCTCGGTCATCGGAGTCGATGCGACTATTTCTTCGAGCTTTGCGGAGACTTCGGAGGCCGTACCGAGCACGCTGGTGCGTCTAAGCCGGTCCGGGTCGGGACGAATCAGCACCTTGCTCTGGTCGGTGGTGCCGGCGGCCGCCGAGAGCCATCGCCCGTAAAGCTCGGCCTGGTACATGAGCGCGTCGCGGGTGTCGCGCCACGCCTGTTGCTCGCTGTCGGCGACGTAAACCACGCGGCTGTTGACGATGCTGTAGCGGGCGGGATCCTTGCAGGCGGCTTTGAGCGCCTCGAGATAGATGCCGATTTCCCTGCGGCCGCCGACGCATGCGAACGACAGATCGAGCTGGGCGGCGCGCCGAATGGCTTTGGCCGCGCCGGCGCCCCACAGCATCTCGGGATGCGGCTCGGTTACGGGCCGCGGCAGCACGCGCACGTCGCGGAACTTGAAATACCTGCCGTCGAAACTGAATCGCTCACCGCTCCATGCAAGCTTGAGAATCTCGATGGTCTCGAGCGTGCGGCCCAGCCGCTGTGCGCGTGGTACGCCGAAGCCCTCGAACTCCTCGGCCCGGTAGCCCAGGCCAATTCCCAGCCGGAGCCGGCCGCCCGAGACTACATCGACGAACGCCGCGTCCTCGGCGAGCTTCAGCGGATGATAAAACGGCGCCAGCAGGACGAAAGTGCCGATGGTGACGCGGGTGGTGCGCGCCGCGACGGCCGCCGCCGCGGGCATCAGTGCGGGCAGATAGCCGTCGTCGGTGAAATGATGCTCGGTGAGCCAGATGGAATCGAAGCCGAGCTGCTCGGCGGCCCGAACCTGCGCGAGCGATTCGCGGTACAGATCGCGAAAGGACAGCGTCGAGCCCGGAGGATTGCGGAAATCGAGCTGATAACCAACTTTCACCTTGCGCACGATTCACCTCATGGCGGAAGTCCCGACGGGTCGTGCGTGCGCGGTTCTCAACGCGCGGCGAGGCCGCCGTCAACAATCAATTCCGTGCCGGTGACATAGGACGCGTCGTCGGAAAGGAGAAAGACGATCGCGTTTGCGATCTCCCACGGCGTGCCCTGCCGGCGCATCGGGATTCGCGTGGCGACGGCGCTCTCGCGATCGCCGACCAGGCGGCGCACCATCGAGGAATCGATCAGCCCGGGCAGGATCGTGTTGACGCGGATGTTGTCGCGCGCGTGCGAAACCGCGGCCGAGCGTGAAAG
>Ga0187883_10001752_pt1 | contig 13183 bp, 10 predicted proteins | sample June2016WEW_20_1_2_FD_132966 | JGI IMG/M metagenome (GOLD analysis project Ga0187883, IMG submission 132966) | Peatland microbial communities from SPRUCE experiment site at the Marcell Experimental Forest, Minnesota, USA - June2016WEW_20_10 | ecosystem: Environmental > Terrestrial > Soil >...
CAGCCTGAACGTCGTTCCTGAGCAGCTGCCCGCCGTCTGGTGGCGGATACCCGTGCTGCTGCTCAGCGCCGCGCATGACGGGATCCTCGAGGAGATCCTGGTCATCGGCTACCTGCTGCACCGGCTGGATCAGCTGGGCTGGACGCCATGGAAGGCAATCGCGTTCAGCGCGGTCCTGCGCGGCTCCTATCACCTGTACCAGGGGTTCGGCGGCTTCCTCGGGAACGCGGCGATGGGCGTGATCTTCGGGCTGCTCTACCGCCGGTGGGGGAGGGTCACTCCGATGATCATTGCGCACACGCTGATCGACGCCGTCGCCTTCATCGGGTACGCCGCCCTGCACGGCCGGGTGTCCTGGCTTCCTTAGCCAGGCGGGCCGGCGGCATGCCGGGCGGGCGCGTGCCGGGGCGGGCGCGGCTGCTGGCGGTTCGTGGCGTCCGGGACCAGCGGAGTCAGCGGCCGAGCCCGGCCACGACCACCGCGCCCGGCAGCTGCCCGAGAGCCTCGCCGGGCAGCGTCAGCTTGGATCGACGGACCCCGCTGCCTATCACTACCCGTGACGTCCCGGCCACGGCCATGTCCACGTAAACGGGCCAGTGGGCCGGCAGGCCGATCGGGGTGATGCCGCCGTATTCCATCTCCGTCTCCGCAACGGCGACGTCCACCGCTGCGAACGACGCCTTGCGCACATCCAACTGCCTGCGCACGATCCCGTTGACGTCAGCCCTGGTGGTAGCGAGTATGACGCAGGCGGCGAACCTGGTCTCGCCGTCCCGGCGCCCAGCGACGACGACGCAGTTAGCCGACTCGTCCGGCGGCACGCCGTAGCGCTCGCAGAAAGCGGCGGTGTCAGCGAGCCCGGGATCGATCTCGGCGACGCCCACCGCGGCGGCGTCGATCTTGCCGTCCAGGGCGGCTAGCGCCACGGCGACAGTGGGCCCGAGGAGGTCGGGCCTGCTGAGGGCGGCCGCCGCGTCGAGGCGGCCGATACGCATGGTCACCTGCCGTAGTCTAAGGGACGGCGATCAACCGCCGCCCGGCATGATGGCCGCGCGGGAGTCAGGACGGAAATCGGGGTCAGCTGGTCAGGCTGGATAGCTTGACCCGGGCCGTGACGAATCCGTTGATTTCCCCCCGCGGCGAACTCGCCGGTCCCCTTATTGTTCCACCGTGGCGCCAGGACAACCGGCCAGCGAGGCCCCGGGCCGCTCGTCGTTGCTACGGCCGCGGCGGGTGCGGATAGTCAGGCGAGCGGTCCTGGAAGGACAGGATGCGCGGGTTCCGGATGACGCCGTCTCTGATCTCGACGGCCCGCCGCACCGTCTCGTTGAGTTCCCACGCCTGCGGGCCGGCCAGTACCGGGCCCAGATATGGCAGCAGCGCCTCGCTTATCTCCCAGGTCGCGGAGTTCCACAGGTGCGACGGGCTGTGGTCCACGCCGTAATAGTGAACGTCAGTGCCGACCGTGAGCATCGGGTCCGCGAAGGACGTCGGGCGCGCCCAGCTGAAGCCCATGCCCTCGTCGCAGGACACATCGACGATGAGACTGCCGGGCGCGAAGGAGTCAAGCTCGTCGCTGGTGACGAACATCAGCGGCGCATCTGTGTCCTGCAGCACGCAATTGACCACGATGTCGTGCCTGGCGAGGAAGGCCGCAAGCGGCATCCGGCCGGTTTCGCATAGCGCATGGCAGCGGCTGGGTTCGTCGGCGTCCCGCTCGAAATGCACCATATGCGCCGAGTGGATCGGCGAGGCGACTGCGTGGATGTCCCGGTGGGTCAGGATGTCGACGTCGGACACGCCGTGCGCGTTGAGGGCCGTCACCGCGCCCCGCCCGGTAGCCCCGAAGCTGATGACGGCGGCCCGCAGCCTGCGGCCGTATTCGCCGGTCGTCCCGACGAGCTCCAGGGCATGCAGGACCGAGCAGTAACCGGCCATTTCGTTGTTTTTGTGGAACACGTGCAGGCTGAACGAGCCGTCGGCCGACCAGTAGTTCATCGCCTCGAAGGCGATCAGCGTGAGCCGCTTGGCGACGCTCAGCTGGGTGATCTCCCTGTCCTGGACACAATGCGGCCAGCCCCACAGGATCTGGCCCGCTCGCATTTCCCCGAGGTCCTGAGGCTGCGGCTTGGGCAGGAGGATGACATCGCATTCGGCGAAGAGCTGGTCACGGGTGCGAAGCCCGGCCACACTGGGCGCGAGCTGCGCGTCGGGTACGCCGAATGGCTCACCGTAGCCGCGCTCAAGGTAGATGCGCTCCCGCAAGTCGGCAGCGATGCGCCGGACGTGCAGCGGATGGATCGGGAGCCGGCGTTCGCTCTCCTTCCGCGATCGCGCCACGACTCCGAGGGTGAGCTGGTCCACGCGCGCTCCCTTCTCGGATCCTTGTGTAGCACAACGGCCCGGGGCCGCGGGCCGACCAGGCCAGGGCGCACGGCCCGGGCGCACGGCCAGGGCGCACGGCCCGGCAATGAGCCGCGTGCCCCGCCGGTTCCCTTATTCTTCCAAAATGTCGCCAGGAGAACCGGGCAGCGAGACGGCGGGCAACACGGTCATCGGCGTCCGCGGGGCGACCATCATCGGGCTGCAGGACGCGATGAACGCCGGAACGCTCAGTTCCGCCGATCTCACGGCCTCCTGCCTGGAGCGGATCGAGCGGCTCAACCCGCGGCTGCATGCCGTCATCGCGGCCAATCCGCTGGCCGCCGACGAGGCACGGGCCAGGGATAGCGCCCGCGCCGCCGGAGCGGCCCGCGGCCCGCTCGACGGCGTCCCGGTCCTGATCAAGGACAACATCGGCACCCGGGAGCAGCCAGCCACCGCGGGCTCGCCCGCGCTACTCGGGGCGGCCGCCGCCGACGCCTTCCTGGTCTGTCGGCTGCGCGAGGCAGGGGCGGTGATCCTCGGCAAGGCGAACCTGTCGGAGTGGGCGAACTTCCGTTCGACCAGCTCAAGTAGCGGCTGGAGCACGCTCGGCGGCCAGGCCGCCAATCCGTGGGGCGTGGGCAGGAATCCGTCCGGCTCGAGTTCGGGATCGGCGGTAGCGGTAGCGGCTGGCCTCGCCCCGGTCGCGATCGGAACCGAGACCGACGGGTCGATCATCTCGCCCGCCAGCGCTTGCGGCGTCGTCGGCGTGAAGCCGACGCTCGGCCTGGTCAGCCGGACCGGCATCGTGCCTATCTCGGCGGCGCAGGACACCGCGGGCCCGCTGACCAGCTGCGTGACCGACGCGGCGCTGCTGCTGGCAGCGCTGGCCGGCGCCGACCCGGCCGACCCCGCGACGCTGGCGCCCGCCCGGCCGGACGACTACGCGGCGTTCCTCGACCCGGGGGCGCTGGCCGGTGCGCGGCTCGGCGTCTGGCGGAACGGCTCGAAAGCGGCCACCCCGGCGACCGTGGCCGTGCTGGACGCGGCCGTGGCCCTGCTGCGCTCGCTCGGGGCAAAGGTGATCGACCCGGTAGAGCTCCCCGGCGCGGATGAGATCAGCGAGCCGGAGATGACCGCGCTGCTGCACGAGTTCAAGCGGGACCTGAACGCCTACCTGCGCGGCCTGCCCGGCGATCATCCGGCCAGCCTCGCCGAGCTGATTGCATTTAACAGCTATAACGGGAATCGCGTGCTGGCCCACTTCGGCCAGGAGATCTTCGAGCGTGCAGAAGCCACCAGCGGCGGTCCCGATGACCCTGCCTGCGCTGCTGCCCGGGCGGCGGCAGGCCGGCTGGCCCGCGGCTGCCTCGACAGCGTGCTAGGCGGGCACCGGCTCGACGCGGTCGTTACGCTGTCAGGCAGCCCGGCCTGGCTGACCGATCATGTGCTCGGCGATCACCACGTCTTCGGCACGTCGGGTCCGGCTGCGGTGGCCGGTTATCCGTCGATATCCGTGTCAGCTGGTCTTGTCAGCGGTCTTCCTGTCGGGCTGTCGTTCACCGGGCCAGCGTGGAGCGAGCCCAGGCTGCTCGGCCTCGCCTACGCCTTTGAGCAGGCCAGGCCAGCGCAGGGGAAGCCGCCGGCGCAGCGATAGCCTAACCGCATGGATTCCTGGCGTACCGTGCGCGTTCCCGAACTCCCCGGGCGGGGGCCGGAGCCCAGAGTCAGGGACACTTCGAGCGGCCGCCTGGTGACCGCGGCGGCCGGGCGGGTGGCGACGCTGTACGCCTGCGGCATCACCCCGTACGACGCGACGCATGTCGGCCACGCCGCAACCTTCATCGCGTGGGACCTGCTCGTCCGGGCCTGGCGTGACTCGGGGCACGAGGTCAGCTACGCGCAGAACGTCACCGACGTGGACGATCCGTTGCTGGAGCGGGCGGCCCGGGATGGCGAGGACTGGCGGGAGCTTGCCGAGCGTGAGATCGCGCTTTACCGCACCGACATGGCGGCCCTGCGGGTGCTGCCCCCGGCTCACTATGTCGGCGCGGTGGAGGCGCTGGGGGTGATCGAGCGGTTCAACCGGTCGCTCGCCGATCACGGCGCCCTCTATGAGCTCGACGGTGACATTTACTTCGCCAGGTCGGCCGATCCCGCGTTCGGCTCGGTCGCCAGGCTCGACGCCCCGACCATGCTGGCGCTGGCCGCCGAGCGGGGCGGGGACCCAGGGCGCCCGGGGAAGAAAGATCCGCTTGACCCGCTGGTCTGGGTGGCCGAGCGGGCAGGCGAGCCGTCCTGGGCGTCTGAGTTCGGCGCCGGACGGCCGGGCTGGCACGTCGAGTGCGCGGCGATCGCGGCCGAGTATCTGGGCGCCTCGTTCGATGTCCAGGCCGGCGGCACTGACCTCGCGTTCCCGCATCACGAGATGAGCGCATCACACGCCCGGGTGGCGCTCGGCGGTGGTGGCGGCAGGCCGGCCGCGCAGGTTTTCGCCCGCTGTTTTGTCCATGCCGGCATGGTGCGGCTGGACGGCGAGAAGATGTCCAAATCCCGGGGCAACCTGGTGTTCGTGTCTCGGCTGCTGGCCGCAGGGGTCGATCCGATGGCGGTCCGGCTGGCGATCCTGGCCCATCATTACGCTGAAGACTGGGACTGGACACCACAGGGACTAGCCGCGGCCGGTGACCGGCTGGCCCGGTGGCGCGGCGCGGTCGCGCTGACCTCTGCCGCAGCCGGGCCGCTGCAGGGAAAGGTGCCGGCGGCGCAGGACATCCTCGCCGCGGCGAGGGACCGGCTTGCCGACAATCTGGACGCTCCCGGCGCGCTCGCCGCGGTCGATAGCTGGGCCGAGGCCGTCGTCGCGGCGGCCGGATCGTCGGGTTGGGGCGGGCCGGGGCCCGTGACCGGCACAGCGGCCGATCTGGAACTGGCTAACGCCGGCCGTCTTGTAAGCGACCTGGTCGACGCTCTGCTCGGCATCGCGCTCTGACGACTCCGGTCCGTATCCACTTGCGCCCCGTCCCTTATGCCTCCGGCCTGTTGTGCAAGGGTGGTCGGCCATCTTGCGCAAGCTCGGGGCGCCTGCGCAAGGATCATCGGCCCTGCTGCGCAAGGATTCATCGGCCCTCCTGCGCGAGAGCGGGCCTACTGCGCAAGCTCGGACTGTTCGGCGGGTTACCCCAGGGTGTGGTCTGGACGGTCTCCTGAGTTCGCTGGATGCTCAGGCGGCTGGCCGAACTGCGCCGCGCGCGGCGTGGCGACTTGGGACGCCGGGCGGCCAGTCCTGCGGCGCTCCCGCCACCACGTGCGGCTGATGACCCGCGCATAACGCAGGCCGTAGAGCAGGTTGTCGCCCTTCTTGCTCACGCCGGAGATCCGCTGGCGCATGACGGTCGGCACTTCAGCGACCCTAAATCCCTGGAAGAGCGCGCCGATCAGCAGCTCAGAGGTCTGGTACTGCGGCTGGGTCTGGCGCACCACGGCGGTCACCTCGGCGCGCATCGCCCGCAGACCGCTTGAGGTGTCGGTCAGCTGCGCGTGGGTGAGCCGGCTGATCAGCCGGGCGAAGAACCGGACGCCGACGTTGCGGAAGTTGTCGGTGTTCTCGGTATGGCCGAGCTGGCGCGAGCCGACGACGAAGTCGGCGCGATTCTCCTCGAGTAGCTGGACCATGCCGGGCAAGTCGGCGGGATCCCACTGCCCATCGCCGTCGAGCGTGGCGATGTACTCGGCACCCGCTTCGCGCGCGATCCGGTAACCAAGGCGAAGCGCCACGCCGTGACCGCGGTTGGCCCGCAGCGTGCATACCAGGGCGCCATGCCGCTGCGCGACCGAGGAAGTGCCATCGCGGCTGCCGTCGTCGATGACTAGCCTCGATACGGTCACGTCCGCGATCTGTTCGGGAATCTCGTCTAGTACGGCCCCGATGTTGCCTGCCTCGTTATAGGCGGCGATGACGATGACCAGCCGCTGCAGCTTGACGTCCGGATTGGCGCGTGCGAAAGCTTGCAGTGCTGCGTTGGTGATCTCCGCCGTGTCCGGTGCCTCGCGCAGCGCGCGATAGACATGACTGGCGGAGCGCCTTCGCATCAGCATGTACCGTCTATCTCCAAGTCGGGCGGGTCATCCGTGGCTGACGATAGTTATCTTCCGGGCGGCGATGTCGCGGTCCGGGAAGGCTCGGATCATTGCGATGTGCGCCGGGGCTACCGTACTCGACTCAGGCCGCGCCGACGTGCAAGAACACTCGATCGGTCCGCGGCCGCGGGGAGCGCCTCGGCCTGCGAAGGTGCGCTGCCGGCGGCGCGAAACTGGCGCCGTCCTGCCGGCGTCCTGCTCGCGAAGACTTCGGCAAAACCCTGAAGGCGGGTCTCATGCATGACAGCGGGCCCGGGTGGGGTCGTCATGCGAGTAGCATCTTGCGCGGCTGCCGATGGTTGGCCTGCGCGCACGCCGGGAGGACGCCGGATTCGGTCGGCCTGACCTGCCTTGGCACTGGCCAAGCTCGGTTCAACAGGTGCCTGCGGAGAGTAGCTAGCTGTGAGCGGAATGACTGTTAGCGGTGCGGCGGCGAGCCCTGGCGCCAGCCAGCCGGATACCGCGAAGACCACGCCTGATCCGGTCGGGCGCCGCTCCCTGCTGACGCCGGTAAATGTGATCATCGCCAGCGCCACCCTGCTCGCGCTCGGCCTGCGCCTGTACCAGCTGACGCGCCCCGGGTACCTGCTGAGCGTCACGGAGTACGACGACGGGCCGTACTTCGGCAGCGCCATCCGGCTGGTCAACGGGTCGATCCCGTACCGCGACTTCCTGCTGGTGCAGCCGCCGGGTATCACGTTGCTGATGACCCCGGCCGCGCTTGTCGGCAAGGTGGTGGGGACCGACTGGGCACTTGCTATCGGGCGGCTGCTGACAGTATGCGCTGGCGCGGCCTGCGTGAGCGTTGTCGGACTGCTGGTACGCCATCGTGGAGTCTTCGCGGTCGTCGTGGCATGCGGCCTTACCGCCATCTATCCGGACAGCATCCAGGCCGCTCACACCGTGCTCGTCGAACCGTGGCTGGCGCTGTTCTGCCTTCTCGGGGCCATCGCGGTCTTCGATGGCGACCGGCTGACGGCCAGCGGCAGGCGGCTCGCCTGGGGCGGGGTGGCGTTCGGATTCGCTGGCGCGGTGGAAGTGTGGGCCATTTTCCCGATGGCTGTCATCGCCGTGCTCTCGCTGCGGGCCCCGCGGCGGCTGGCTGTCTACATCGCCGGTGCGGCCGCTGGCTTCCTGGTCCCGATCCTGCCGTTCGCTATCATCGCGCCGCGCGGCCTCTACCAGGGGCTCGTCACCGCTCAGGTGGGCGGGAGGTTCCACGCGACGCGGGTCCCGAACTGGTCTCGCGTCAAGGAGATGGTCGGTCTTACCGACTTCAGTGTTCCGCATTCCACCGTGTGGCTCGTCGCGCTGGTCATCGTGGCCTTCGTGGCTGTGACGCTCTTGCTCGCCACTGCGGTAACCCGGCGGCCGCCGACGAGCCTCGAGTGGTTTGCGGTCGCGTCGACTGCTCTCGTCGCGGCTGCGTTCATGTGGCCGAACCAGTTCCACTATCACTTCGTCGCTTTCCTTGCGCCGTTCCTTGCGCTAGCCATTGCCCTGCCCTCGGCCCGCCTGATGCAGGATGCCCAGCCGCGGCAGGATGCCGCCGCGGTGCCGGATGCCGCCGTGGTGCCGGGTGCCGCCGTGGTGCCGGGTGCCGCCGTGGTGCCGGGTGCCGCCGTGGTGCCGGGTGCTGCCGCGGTGCCGGGTGCCGCCGCGGTGCCGGGTGCCGCCGCAGCCCAGGACGCTCGGCGGCCTGGAGCCCGGCGGTGGACAGCCACGCCCGCGCTGCAGTGGGGCGCTACGGGCCTGGCCGGGCTTGCGATCGTGTGCTTGGCCATCGTGCAGGGCCACTCGGAGACGAGCCTTGAGCCGCACGTGAGCTATTCGACGGTGACCGCCGTGCGGCGGCTGATCCCGCCCGGTGCCTGTGTCGTGACCGATCAGGTCTCCATGACCATCGCCGCTGACAGGTTCGTCTCTGACGTGCCAGGCTGCCCGCTGCTTGTGGACTCGATCGGTACCGATTATGCCCTTTCGCACGGGCGGAATCCGGTGACGGGAGCGGCCAAGTTCCCGGCTGTGGTGGCGGTCTGGCGCAACGTCCTCAGGCACGCACAGTACCTGTGGCTATCGGGCAGGGAAGCGCTCCGGGTTCCCTGGACGCCCGGACTGATGGCCTATTTCCACCAGCATTTCACGCAGATCCTAGGTCACGGAGCCAACAGCGGGCTCTTCCGGCGACGGGGCTAACGTCACGCCTGCTGGCAGCGGCGCCCGCCCCGGTCCGCCCCTAGCTCGTCCGATACGGGCGTAATGGCCGTGCAGTTGTCGTGGTGGCCGTCACTTGTCATGGCCGTGCACTTGTCAAGCCCAGCACGTCGCCGGTGGATAACGGCCGCCCGCGCCGTGCTGTCCACATATCGCCTGGCGCCGCCCCCAGGCCTCTTCCAGCCTGGTCATATGACATACAAGCAGCCCGCGGGTGAATCGACCCCGCATACCCCGCATACCCGCGTTCAGCTTGCCGGCCGGCAGCTGGCCGCTGAACGGAAGCGGCCGCGCAGCCGGAGACCCGGGAAAACACCTGCTGAGGCAGCGTCGCCGGGTGTCACGCCGCGGGTCCGGGTTGACTCGGTGGCCGGAGTGCTTGCGGTCATTCCCTACCTGCTGGGGTTTCATCCGAGCAGCAGCCTGGTCGTGATTGGCATCGAGCCGCCGGGTGGCCAGATCAAGCTCGCATTCCGCTATGACCTGCCGGACCCGCCCGATGCCGACCAAGCGGGCGAGATCATTGCACATGCCATCGCTGTACTTGGCCGCCAGCAGGTCGGCGCGGTCATCGCCGTAGGCTATGGCCCTGGCGCTCTGGTCACTCCGGTCGCTGAGCTGCTCAGGACCGCCATCCACCGCACCAAGATCATGCTGCCCGACCTGTTGCGAGTGGAGGACGGGCGCTACTGGTCCTACGTCTGCGACAACCCGCACTGCTGTCCCGCCGAGGGCGTGCCATTCGACGCGCTCGCGCACCCGGCCGCCGCTGCGCTCACGACGGCAGGCATCCCCGCTTACCCCGACCGCGAATCGCTGTCCCGGTCACTCGCGCCCGTCTCAGGGCCGGCCGCCGACTCAATGAGCCAGGCGACCCAGCGCGCGCTGCGGCGAGCAGAGAAGCTGCTGACCGCGCCCAGCCGGCCGGCCTCAGGGGACGCCATGCGGCCCTTCGTCCAAGCCGGTCGGCAGGCAGTCCGTGACGCCATCGCCAGTTATCGGAACGGCGGCCAGATCACTGACGACGATCAACTGGCCTGGCTCACCGTCGTCCTCGCCGACCTGCGAGTGCGCGACGACGCGTGGGCCCGGATGGACCCGGCGCACCGGACGGCTCACCTGCGCATGTGGACCGACGTGGTCCGCCGCGCCCGCCCACCGTACGTCCCGGCACCCGCATCGCTGCTGGCATTCACTGCCTGGCAGGCAGGCGACGGTGCGCTCGCGAACATTGCCATCGAGCGGGCCCTTGCGGCGGATCCCGGCTATTCCATGGCGCTGCTGCTTGCCGAGGCGCTCGAATCAGGACTGCCGCCATCCGCTGCGCGGCTGCCGATGACGCCTGAGGAAGTCGAGGCGAGCTACGAAGGCCGTTAGGCTAGCTCAGCCTGGCGGCGTGCCGTGGTCTGGCTGCGGGCGCGGCGGACGGCGCGGCCTGGGCGAGGCCTGCGAGAAGACGGCCGGCCGGGTAGCGGAGCGCCGCAGACGGCAAGGCACCGGGCCTGCCGCTCAGCAGCACGCGAAGCATCCCCTGCCTGGCTGGCCGCCGCCGGGCACCGGATTCGTCGGCCGGAGCGCTTTCTATGGCAGCGCCGGGATACTGCTCGTCTGCGGCCACCCGGCGCAGCGCCTGGGCCGCGACTGCGGCAGCCGACCCGAACAGGGCAGCGCCAGGCAGCGCGGCACCGATCTGGTCAGCGGCTAGCTCGTACTCGGTGCAGCCGAGCACGACCGCACCGCACTCGGCTGGCGTGCGGGCGGCTGCCGCTGTGACGGCGGCCTGGGTGGCATCGCCATCGCCGGCGTCGATAGCGTCCGCCAGGCCGGGGCACGCCACCTCCGTCACCACCGCTGCAGCAGCGAAGTCGGCGATCAGCTGGCGCTGGTAGGCGCTGCCTGTGGTGGCAGCGGTCGCCCAGATGGCCACCGCTTCACTGCGGGCCGCCGCCGGCTTGATGGCCGGGACGGTACCGACGACCGGAATGCCCGGCTCGAACTCCGCCCGAAGTGCGCCGAGCGCGTGCACGGAGCCTGTGTTGCACGCGAAGAGCAGCACATCGGGCCGGTAGGCCACCGCGGCCCGCGCGCCTGCGAGTGACCGTGCCGCTATGTCGTCGGGCGTCCGCGGCCCCCACGGCATGCCGTCGGGATCCATAGCGAGCACCAGGTCGGCGTCGGGCCGCAGGCGGTGCAGCTCCGCTGCCGCCGCCAGCAGCCCGAGCCCGGAGTTGATCAGGGCGATCCGCATGCGCCCAACTCTAGGAGGTCAGCTCGCGCCGGGCCGGCGACACGGGCTGGCGACACACTGGGCGGCGTGCGAGCCCGGGTTGCTATGGCCGGATGCCGGCGAGGGCGAGCGGCCGCACCGTCAGTCAAGTGCGGGCAGGCCGTCGATGCTGACCGAATTATGCTTCGCCCGGTAGGCCACGAGCTGCTCGGGCGACCTGCGGTCATCCCAGCGGGTCAGCACATCACGCTCGCGAACGAGTTTCATGACTGGCACGGCGTAGCCGCAGGAATCCGCGATCCGGTCCGCTTCGACCACGATGATCGCTCGCCGGTTACCCCGGCCGGTGCCATTCCCGTTGCGGGCTGGGAAATGGGCAGCGAACCGCGGCCAGTCCGGGTCGGACGGCAGCACCGGCCGCCCCGTCCCGTAGATCCGCAGGATCTTCGGCGCATCCCCGAACGAGCAGAACATGATCGTGATCCGGCCGTTCTGCCGCAGGTGCGCGATCGTCTCCACGCCGCTGCCCGTTAGATCCAGGTAAGCGAAGGTCCGCTCGCCGAGCACCGCGAAGGTGTCGCGGTAGCCCTTCGGTGATACGTTGACCCGGCCCCCGGCGGCGGTTGGTGCCGTGGCCACGAAGAACACGTGCTGGCTGGAGATAAACTCGGCAAGCCGTTTGTCCAGCCCGGGGTAGGTCTTGCCCATGGCGCCTCCTTATGTGCATTCTCGCCGTGAGGCCCGGGTTCCGCGAGCACCTGGAGGACTGTGTGGCCGAGGTTACTGCCGCTAGGCGTCAGCGCACCCGGCCAGCGCGCGACGCGCTGGCCGTGCGAGACGCGCTGGCCGCGCACGAGGCGGCCGTCGCCGAACTGTGCGCCGCCTATGCCGCCATCCCGCCCGGCAGCCCGGTCAGGCTGGCGAAACGCACGTCGAACCTGTTCAGGTTCAGCGGCAGCGGCAGGGGCAGCGGCAGCGGCAGCGGCAGCGCGGCCGGGCTTGACGTGTCCGCCTTCGGGCGGGTGCTGCGGATTGACCCGGACTCGGCCACGGCGGTGGTCGGCGGGATGACCACCTATGAGGATCTCGTCGACGCGACACTGCGCCGTAGCCTGATGCCGCTGGTGGTGCCGCAGCTGAAGACCATCACGCTCGGCGGCGCGGTGACTGGCCTGGGCATCGAGTCAACCTCACTGCGCAACGGCATGCCGCACGAGTCCGTCACCGACTTGGAGATCCTCACCGGCGATGGCCGGGTGGTGACGGCCGCTCCGGGCGGCGAGCACGACGCGCTCTACCGTGGCTTCCCCAACTCTTACGGCACCCTGGGCTATGCGCTGTCGCTCACCATCGAGCTTGAGCCAGTGCGGCCCTATGTGCACCTGCGGCACTTCCGTTTCGGCAGTCCCGAGGACTGCATGGCCGCCATCGCCTCGATCGCGGCCGACGGCAGCCTGGCCGGGCACAAGGCGGACTTCGTGGACGGCACGGTATTCAGCCTCGATGAGATGTACCTGACCGTCGGTGCCTTCAGCGAGGTAGCGCCGTGGCGCAGCGACTACACCAGGGAGCGGATCTATTACCAGTCCATCCGGGGACCGCGGGAGGATTTCCTGACCATCCGCGACTACCTGTGGCGCTGGGACACCGACTGGTTCTGGTGCTCGCGGCCGTTCGGCGTGCAGAACCCCGTTATCCGCCGGGCCTGGCCGCGCAGGTACCGCCGGTCCGATGTCTACCGGAGGCTGGTGGCATTCGACCGCAAGTACGGCCTGTCCAGCGCGCTGAATGCGCGGCGCGGCACCGGTGGCCGCGAGGACGTCATCCAGGATGTGGAGATCCCGCTCGAGCGAGGCGCCGACTTCCTGAGGTTCTTTGCCGGGCAGGTCGGCATGAGCCCGGTCTGGATGTGCCCGCTCCGGCTGCGCGGCGCGGCGACCTGGCCGCTGTACCCGCTGCGGCCCGGGCAGGTCTACGTAAACTTCGGCTTCTGGGGCACCGTGGCCCGGCCCGCCGGCATGGCCGACGGCCACTACAACAGGCTCATCGAGGACCAGGTCAGCGCGCTCGGCGGGCAGAAAGGCCTGTACTCCACGTCGTTCTACGCCGAGGACGACTTCTGGGCGCACTACAACGGGCCGGAATACGCCAGGCTCAAGCGTGACTATGACGGCGAAGGCCGGCTGGCCGGTCTGTACGACAAGTGTGTCGGCCGACAGTGAGCGCCGACAGTGCGCG
>Ga0187883_10001754_pt1 | contig 13178 bp, 14 predicted proteins | sample June2016WEW_20_1_2_FD_132966 | JGI IMG/M metagenome (GOLD analysis project Ga0187883, IMG submission 132966) | Peatland microbial communities from SPRUCE experiment site at the Marcell Experimental Forest, Minnesota, USA - June2016WEW_20_10 | ecosystem: Environmental > Terrestrial > Soil >...
ATGTGCAACTACCGGGCGAACCGGTTGGTGTGCGAAGCGGCGGACCGCGCGATGCAGGTGCATGGCGCGATCGGGTACTCGCGGCATAAACCATTCGAGCACATTTTCCGGCATCACCGGCGCTATCGCATCACGGAGGGGTCGGAGGAGATCCAGATGCGGCGCGTGGCGCAATATCTGTTCGGATTTTTCAAAGACCGAAAGCAGGCCGAAGAATAAAGCGTTCGCGAGCGAGACAAGCATGAGCAGCGAAGATTTCGCCTCGCGCCTGCAAGCCGCTATCGCGCGTCACGTCGGGGGGCCGGGGACAATCTACGACCTGCAAAGATTAACCGGCGGCGCCAACAAGACGACGTGGTCGTTCGACGCGGATGTGGCGGGCACGCGCGGGCAATTCATCCTGCAACTCGCCAGCCCCCGCGCCAACGATGAAGCGAATCCGCTGGCGGGAGTCTCGCCGCATTTGACCGCCGACGAGGACGCGCGGCTGATGATCGCCGCGGTCAAGGCCGGCGTTCCGGCCCCTCGCGTGCGCGCGATTCTGAAGCCGGACGACGGGCTCGGCCCTGGTTACGTCACCGAAAGGGTGGCGGGAGAGACGCTGGCCACGCGCATCTTGCGCGATGGACGCTTCGCCCAAGCGCGCGCGGCGATGGCGAAGCAATGCGGCGCGATCCTCGCGGCCATCCATCGCATCCCCGTCGTCGAAGTTCCCTTCCTGATGAAGCTGACACCGGCGCAGCACGTCGCGGCGCAGCGCCGAATCGTCGAGTATCTCGGGTTTCATTCGCCAGCGCTCGAGCTGGGGCTCAAATGGGCGGAGGATCACGCTCCGCGAAATGCTTGTCACACCGTGGTGCACGGCGACTTCCGCGCGGGCAATTTTATCGTCGGCGAGGACGGTATCCGCTGCGTGCTGGACTGGGAGATAGGCCAGAGCGGCGATCCGATGCAGGATCTGGGCTGGGTCTGCGTCAAGACGTGGCGATTCGGCGGCAAACAACCGGTCGGCGGCTTCGGCACGCGCGAGGATCTGTTCGCTGCTTACGAGGACGAAAGCGGACATTCCGTCGATCCGGCGCACGTGCGCTTCTGGGAGGCGTACGGGAGCGTGCGCTGGGCGATAGGATGCCTCAGCATGGGGACTCGCGGGACCGAAGAAGTGGGTATAGAGCGATGCGCGATCGGGCGCCGAGTCGAGGAGCCGCTGTGGGATTTCCTCAATCTGATCGAAGGCCGCGACTGACTAATCGCCGATTTCACGAACTGACTATATGCAGTTCAAGGACTGACTATGCCACAGAGTATCCCGAAGGCCGCGGTTCTGCTCGAGGCCGCGGTAAAATATCTTGAAACGGAGCTGATGCCGACGCTCGAAGGCTATCATCGCTTTCAGACGCGCGTCACCGTCAACGTGCTCAATACCGTGCGCCGCGAGCTCGAACTGCGCGGCGCGCAGGCAGAAGCCGAGCGCTCGCGGCTCGCCGCAATTCTCGGCCATGAAGGCGATGTCGAGACGCTCAGCATCGAGCTTGCGGAGCGGATTCGCGCTGGAGCAATCGCGATTGACGATCCCGCGCTACGCGCGCACGTCCGCCAGTCGCTAGCCGACGCGCTCGCGATCAACAACCCCAAATGGCTAACCCGCTGATGGCGTGTGCCTACCAAAAACTCCGAAAGCGTCGAAAAATCGAGGGTTTTGAGATTCAGGGCAATGATGTCGCCGGCATAGGTAATTCCACAGGGCCTGCTGGCCAGACATAATCGACGAATTTTTGGCGAATCGAGCCGGCTCGTTGCTTCTTTAAATCTGGTTTGCGCGCGGCAGGCTTCAGGCGGAGTTTGTTCGCCAAAGCCCTCAGCCTACGCGAGGCCGTCTAGATTTGCGAAGGAATTGGGGTCGGACCAAGTTTTGCGCAGCGACAAGGGCGGCCAATGCCAAAACTCTAGACTTTTCACCGCTTTCCGAATTTTCAGTAGCCATAGGTCCCCGCATCGCAGGCGCGCGAGGTGGAATGGCTCGGACAGGTCGTTGGGGCGAAATACGTCCCGACGACCTGGACTCGGACAACTGGCTGGTCTCCGAATCAGGAAAAGGAGTCTCGGCGACCCAGTATCTGGCGGCGCTCGAACTCTATAATCACTTCAGCCGCGCGATGGCCTCATGGTGGGCGAACGGCTTTGACATCCTTGTGACTCCTACTATCACGCGTCCTTCACCGAAGATCGGCGAGTTCGTGCCCGACCCGGCCAAACCGCTCGACGCCTTTACGCGTAGCGCCGCGATCCTCGCCTTTTGCATACCGTTCAACATCACCGGCCAACCCGCGGTCTCTATCCCGATGCATTGGAACGGCGAAGGTCTTCCGATCGGAGTTCAGTTCATCGCCGCCATGGGCCGCGAAGATCTCCTGTTCCGTCTTGCGGCGCAACTCGAGGGCGAGGTTCGCTGGAGCGAGCGGCGGCCGCCGATCCATGCCGCAGCGTAGCGGCCAAGTGACTTTATATGTCGCCACGCGTGTGTGCCGGACCGACTTCGATGAGACAGACGGTCTTGCTGCCGACGCGCAGGTCCGAACGGCGCTCGAACGTCCGCGTCGGCATCGCGAGGTTGATGCCCTCGAAGTCGAACGGCGCGGAGCTCTCGGCAAATTGGGAAAAGTCCAGAGAGTTGTCCTGCGCTCGCCTCAATGCTCGGGTAGAATGCGTCGTTACGCGTCAGGAATCCTTGACGCGGATGACGTTTGCCCGGTTGGGCTGCTCCTCGCGGGGCGCCTGGCTGTAGTCGCCGAAGGCGCCGTCCCGCAAGGCGACTGCACTCGACACGCCCTCGCGCTTGGCCAGCTCGATGAAGCGGTGAGCATCGGGGGTGTTGCGCATGAGCCCGTCGAGGATCGGCCCGAGCGTCTGGATGGAGGCCAGGCCCATGTTCTCGTAGGCCTGGTTGACGATGAGCTTCATCGCGGCGAGTTGCGATAGCGGAATCGACGCCAGATCGCGCGCCGCGCGGCGCACTTTATCCTCAAGGCGCTCGAACGGCACTGCTGCGTTGATGAGCCCGATCTCCGCAGCCTTCGCACCCGACAGTGGTTTACCGGTCAGTGCGTACTCCTTGGCCTTGGTGAGGCCGAGGCGGTAAATCCACATGCCGCTCAGGTAGCAGCCCCACATCCGGGAGTAGGGGGTCCCGATCCGCGCATCCTCGCTGGCAATCACCAGATCGGCGCATAGCGCCATGTCGCTGCCGCCTCCCACGCACCAGCCGTGGACCTGGGCGATCACCGGCTTGGGAGAGCGCCACATGCTCATGAACTTCGGCACAGCCCCAAGGCCGAAGCCGGCAGCGGCCCGGATGAAGTCCTTGCCGGGATCCCACTTGCCATCGGTGGTCAACTGATCGTCCCACTGATGAAAGCCGCCGCCGAAGTCGAACCCGGCGCAGAACGCGCGTCCGGCCCCGCGCATCACGATTACCCTGATAGTGGCATCGGCGACTGCGCGATGAATCGCGGCCTCAATCTCATCGGGCATCGGCGGCACGATCGTATTGAGGCGGTCAGGGCGGTTGAGCGTGATCGTCGCGATCGCATCGTCGACCTCGTATAGCAACGTTTCGTACGGTATGTGAGCAGTTCTCGGAGTCTTGCTCCGAGGTTCCTTCCTGCGCTTCATTGGGTCCTCCTCCGGCGGATAGCGGCCGTGATCGTTATCGTCGCGACACGCTCGGTCACTTCCACTTTAAGGAATTCGCAATCGCCGTAATCGATGGCCATGATAGCAAACCCCTCCCGCTACTTTGGCGCAATGTATACAACGGCTGGCGACGGCATGCCTAACTCGCGGTCCTGGAGTTCGTTGATCGATAAGTGGAGCTACGACGGCGATCGCCACTGCCGCCAGGCATAGCAGAGCAGCGCTTGCGTTGGTGAATGCAGGATTCTATAGGTCAACTACCGAATATCGGAAAAGTGAAACCAATTCTCACGCAGCGACCGGTGGTCGTGCTGCCGTGATGCAAGGAGGGGATCTCATGCCGACCGGCGCAAATGCGGGAAAGCCCTACTACGGGCCCGAGGACATTTCTGGAATCGATTATGCCACCGATCTCAACGATCCGGGGGCCTACCCGTACACTCGCGGCCGTCGGACTCAGCCACGGCATGATGCGAACTCCTGGATTCTTCGCGAACTGTCGGGCGAAGGCTCCCCGGCGCATTCAAACCGCCAGTTCCGCGATCTAATCGCCAGGGGAGCAGTCGGTCTCGACGTCATCGGCGACGCGCCCAGCGTGGGTTGCCTCGATCCCGATCACCCGTTCGCGCGTGCGGCAGTCGGTACGCAGGGCGTCTCCATCTGCCGCCTTCAGGATTTTATCGAGCTATACGAGGGTATTCCTCTCGACCGCATCACGCTCTCTCATTCGCTTCCATCGTGGTTCACGGTCGCCTGCCTTTATCTCCTCGCGCGCAATCACGAGGTTGCCCCGGGCGCGCTGCGTGGATCGGTAATCCAAACGCCGCTGTACGGGGAAGATTACTGCTATGCCGTCCATATGCCGGTTGAACTCCGGCTGCGGCTCACGCTTGATTCCATTGAATTCTGTACTCGCGAGATGCCCCGGTTTCACTCCTTCGTTGAGGATACTTACTTTGTGAGCGATGGTGGCCCCGACGTTGTCGACGAGATGGCGCTCGGGTTCGTGGAGATCCGAAAAGTAGTTCGCGAGCTCATGAAACGCGGTCTCGATATCGACAGCTTCGGTCCGCGTATCGCCATCCTGGTGAACTGCCGCATGGGCTTTTTCGAAGAGATCGCCAAGATCCGGGCGTCACGGCGAATCTTTGCACGCATGATGCGGGAGGAGTTCGGAGCGAAGGACTCGCGGTCCTGGTCGGCCAACATCACTGCGCATACTGCGGGTAGCGCGTTGACTGCCCAGCAGCCGGTAAACAACGTCGTCCGCGGCGCGGTTCAGGCCGTGGCGCTCGCGCTCGCCGGGGTACAGGCAATGGAAATCTCGACATTCGACGAGGCGTATCGGACGCCCGGCCGGGACGCACATCTCCTCGCACTTCGGACCCAGCAGATCATCGGGCTCGAAACCGACTGCAGCAAAGTCGCCGATCCCCTGGGCGGCTCGTATTATGTGGAAAGTCTCACTAACAAGGTGGAACGCCGGATCGCGGACCGCATCCACGAGATCGAGGCTCTGGGCGACGCGGTGGATCTGAGCAACAGAGGTTATTTCCGGCGCCTCTTGGAGGAGGCCATGATAACGCGTGCTGCCGAGATCCAGAACGGATCGGTTGCGCAGGTTGGCGTGAACGTCTGTCAGATCCCGGAGGAAGAGGACACCATGCTCCGGGAGGTCGTCGAGACGAAGATCGAGCCGTGCCTGGATCACATCGAGCGCATCCGTGAGTTCAAGCGAACGCGCGACCAGGAACGTGTCCGCAGCACCCTGAAGGAGTTGCGGTCGCGCGCCGCCGGCCCCAAAGAATCGTTGATGGAGCCAGTGATCACAGCACTTCAGGCGGACGCCACGATCGGCGAGGTCTCAGGTGCTATGCGGATGGCGTATGGGATGCAGTACGATCCACTCTCCGGCACGCCTGCTCCCTTCTAGGACACGCAATGGAAGCTCAAGCTCGAAACGGTAAACGAGTACGCGTGCTGATCGCGATTCTCGGCCTAGACCAGCATGAAACGGGAGCTTTGGCTGTCACCGCGATGCTTCGCGATGCGGGCATGGAGGTGATCTACCTCGGGCGGTTTGCCTCGCCCGAATCGGTCGCTGCGGCTGCGGTTGAAGAGTCCGCTGACGTAGTCGGCATCAGCTGTCATTCGTGGGAGTACATCCATTATCTGGACGACCTTCTCCGAGCCCTCGAGCGAGGAGGCGAACGCTTCCCGCTGATGATCGGCGGCTCGGTTATCAGCCCTTCCGACAAGGCGCGCCTCCTCGAAAAGGGAGTGTCTGCCGTCTTCGGCCCTGGAGCGTCGAGCGACGATATCGTCGCGACAGTGCGAAAGCTCGCTGTGGCGTCCGCCAACTGAAGCCGGGTTCCCTTTCTGAGTGAGAAGCTGCTGCACGACGCCCGCGCTTCGATGAACGAGGACGGATGCAACGATCTCTTGAGCCTGGTAGCTGCTGAGAGCCTGTCTGTGTCGAATTGCAACTCACGCGGCGGCTGGGGTCTGAAATAGTCCATTGCAAATGCTGTTGCCACCGGTAGGAGTCGAAGCACGCGTGCGGTAGCGCGGGTGCGCCGCTGCGCTGCGCCGGTGTCGTCCCTGTCAGTCCGGTGTGACAGCGATACTGGTTGTAGAACAGGTTGTAGTCCTCGAGCTTGCGTTCGAGGTCGCTCTGGTTCCAAAACCAAATCCGATCCGCTGGTGCCAGTTCGAATGGAACTTTTAGTTGGGACACGCCTCAGAGCGGGAGCGGTGGCGCAGAAGCAGCAACCCGCCCTTGTTCACGATCGAGAGGCCGACAGCCGAAGATCGCGACTGCACACATGAGTACCATCGCGAAAAAGGACGCAATCGCGATTCCATAGCTGCCGGTTGAGTCGAAGATTCTTCCGGTGGCGATAGGACCGACCGCAGCGCCGAAGGTAAAGAAAATTCCGGTGATTCCCATTATCGAGCCCAGGCGTTTCAGGCCGAGCGATTCAATCATCACCAGCGGCATCTGCACCGCTAGGGCGCCTGCCGCAAAACCGCCGGCGAGAATGTTTATTGCGAGCGCGATCGGATGCGACGCTTCCATGAGCCCGAGCATCCCGAGCGAAGAAAGAATGTACGTAGTCACCATCCCCCACCGCGCGCTGAAGCGATCTGCCAAGGGACCGCCCAGGAGTGTTCCGGCAGTTGTCATGAGGAAAAACAGGCTCACCACGGTCGCGGCAAGTGTCGGGGTGTATCCGATGCCGCTCAGGTACGCCACGAAATGTGGGCCCATGCCGAGGGTGAGCCCTCCCAGAAGTTGCGCCGAGCAGATCAACCAAAAGGAGCGGGTTCTCGTGGCCTGGGAAACTTCCAGTCCGGGCAGGTCGATTGTACGTGCGACACTCTGCGCGCGGGGCTGGGCGTCCTCCCGCCCTTCAACCGCATCGCCGGTCTCGGCAGCATTCCTAGTACGGACGAAGAACAAGATCAGCGGAACCACCACGAATATAATCGGCATGGCGAGCGTCGCGTAACCCATGCGCCAGCCCCCCAGCTCGATCGCGTAGTTGGCGACGATCGTCATTGCGGCGCCGCCGAGCGTGCCGCCGGAGAAGGCGATCCCCATCGCAAGTCCGCGCCGTTGCTCGAACCAGTTCGCGATCACCAGCGAGCTTGGGATGGTCGTGGAAGCTCCCACGCAGATCCCGAACAGGCCGTTTATCGCTAGGAATTCCGCGAAGCTGGTGGCGCGGCTCAGCGCAAACCATGCCAGACCGGTAACAGCCGCACCGGTCACCATCATCTTCTTCGGGTTGATTCGGTCAGCGAGCCATCCGATCAACGGTCCGGCCGCGCCTCCCGTGATCCATCCGGCCGAGAGCACGACTGAGAGCCGCGCGCGCGTCCAACCGAAGTGGTTGAGGACCGGCACGAAGAAAACCGCGCCGCAGTTGATCCCGCCCCAGATGAAGAACATCGTCGCGAAAATCGCGCCCACGATGATCCATCCGTGCCGTTCTTGCTGGGTCATATTGCTCTTGCCAAGCTCGAACTCGTCGGGCGGCCGAATAGTACCCAATGCCGCCACATGACCGCCAGTGCCGTGCTGGACCCTGACGGCGATTGAACCGGCTCGGCAAATCGCGCTGCTTTGAGTTTTTCCCCGTCAGCACAAGTTGGACAGATTGACACCGATTGTGCCACCGATCGTCGAGGCTCACGGCTGCACGCTGAGCGAAGCAACCTCTGCGTCGATCACGATGCTCGCGCCAGATGTCGAGGTGATTCACGAGCAGCACCGGAATCGACCGGCGGAAACGACGTTAACAGGTTGCTGAGAAACGGGGCGGTCGATGAGCCTGAATCGAGATCTTTAGTATGGCGGAAGCGCATAAACCAAAGGCAGACCGAACCGGCTACCTCTTCAACTCTTCGAGCAGCGCCTTGGGCGTCCTTGAGGTCGGCGGTGTCGAAGCCCTCAGTGAATTGCTCCTAAATGTCGGCGAGCATCGCGCGCTGTCTCGCGGCCAAGTTCCGGACAGCCCGCCTTTCATCATGTAGGAGCCCACTGGCGTCCACCAAGGAGCCCGAAACGACGCTCGCACTGCGCCGCAAAAACTTTCTCTTTTACTTCAGCTACTTCTTTTCGCTTGCCACTTCATCGGCGAAAGTCATCGTCGAACTGATCTGTTCGCGGACCAGCTCGGGTGTGTTCCCTGCCGCTTTGTCCAGCTCGGCGATCTCGGATGGGACGTACCAATGGAGCTTGTCCGAGTGATAAGCCTCCCAAACCACCTTCGCGACTTCAATTGGCGGAATCAGACGAAACATTCCTTCCTTCGGTGCGCGCTCCGCGGTTCCAGGCGGGAGTATAGCCGTATCGATCAGACCCGGCAGCACGTCGGCCGCCCGCACTCCATAGCGGCGGAACTCGATCGAAAGCGCCTCGGTCAAGCCCTTGACTGCATGCTTGGTGGCGGAATACACGGCGATTCCCGGCATCCCGTAGGTCGCCGACGATGACGACGTAGTGAAGCAGAGCGATCCCGGCGTAGCCTTGAGAAGGCCGATCGCGGAATGAATCCCGTTGAGCACGCCGATGAAGTTCACCCCAACGACGCGAAGGATGTCCTCGAACGGGAGTTCATCGAAGTAGCCGCCCACGCCTATCCCGGCATTGTTATAGAGGATGTCCATCTTGCCGCCGGTACACGCGCCGAATTCTGCGATCGCTCGCTCATAGTCTGCCTTGTCTGTAACGTCGAGGCGTCGCACGACGCAGTTGTCAGCGCCCAATTCCGCCTCGAGCGCGCGCAATCCTTCGGCGTTCACGTCGTAAGCGCCGACGAACCATCCTTTCTGCCGGAACAGGCGCGCGCTCTCGCGGCCCATACCGGATGCCGCGCCGGTGATAAAGATCGATTTGCGGTTATTGGCCGTTCCCACAGGATGCTCCAGCTGTTGTTAGTGCCTGTCCAACATAATCGAAATCCCAAGCCGCTGGCGAGCGGTTGCGCCGCGACAGAATCACTTGGGCTAGCTCCTCTTGCCGAAGGCTTTCTCGCGGTAGGCACGCGCCGCCGCAGCCGACTCCTCGTCGCCTGAGGCGCCGAGCAGGACGTCGCCGTCGGCAAAAGGGGTCATCCCTGCGCCCATCGCGCGCACGACCGAGTTGACGTGTTCTTTTGTTATCACCACCGGCACCGAAGGCTTGGCTACTAACTCCCGCGCCAGCTGCTCGACCTCACTCTCGAGTCGTGCCACCGGTACGACTCGGTTGATGAACCCGATCGATTTCGCCTCCGCCGGTGTGAACCGCCGGCATGTCATCACCAGTTCCTTGGTCAGCGCCGGACCGATCTCGCGCACCAGGCGCGGGATTCCGCCCCACGCAAGCGGGATGCCCAGGTCGATCTCCGGGATGAAGAAGACCGCATCGTCGGCGGCCACCCTGAGATCGCACACCGCCATCAAGACCACACCGCCTCCGACAGCGAATCCGTGAACCTGCGCGATGGTCACGGCCCGCATCTGCTCGAGCGCATCTGCCGCGCGCAATCCGTACTGGCCGACCTCGCGCCGGTACAGCCAACTGCTATCCACGGGCGCAGCTAGGGGCGGATCCTTGAGATCGGCGCCCGCGCAAAAGGCCCGGCCTTCGCCGCTTACGATCACGACGCGCAGCTCGCGATGGCTGTCGAACCAGCGTGCCGCTTCGGCCAACTCTTGCAGCATCGTAGCGCCGACGGCGTTGAGCCGTTCGGGGCGGTTGAGCGTAAGCCTGCCGAGAGCATCTTCGACCTTGACTCTAATCGTCTGGAATTCGCGCGTGTCCTTCACGATAGTTCACCCCGGAGCACAGGAGGCTCTCGAATATTCTACCGCAGTTCGGAAAAGTTGTGTGGTCCATCGGTTGGAAACGCAATGTGTCCGATTCGAGAAACATGAGCGGGCGCCCGGCCAGCGGACCTTCTGGCAAGTGATTAGAGATGGTATCCGTATCTTACCCGACAAATGCGCTACTAGCGCGAAGGAAGTTATGACGACGGCAATCGTATGTACTGCCTTGCTTGGGTTCCTGCTCTTTCTGCTTGGGCTGAACGTGTCGATGGGTCGTGGAAGCGGCGCGGCGGGGGACTATCCCAACGACCCGGCGGAGCCCTTCTTCAAGCGGCTTCGCGCGCATGGCAACACAGCAGAATACGCGCCGATGCTGGCGGTGCTCATGCTGCTGGTGGGTTCGCGAAACCCGTCGGTCTGGATGCTGTGGACGATGGGCCTCGCGGTGGCATGCCGCTACGCGATCGTGGCGGGAATCCTCATCTCGCCGACGCTCGCAAAGCCAGATCCGCTGCGATTCGCCGGCGCCGTCGACACCATCTCGATCCCGTCCTCGGTCATAATCCTTTTTGTGTTGCCCAGACCGGCGTTGTTGACCAGCACATGCAACGGCTTTCCCAGGGCCAGGAACTCGGCTGCTACGGCGCGAATCTGCTTCTGCGACCCGAGATCGGCGTGAAGAAGATGAACCTTTTCGTTGTCAGTCTTTTTTCGTATCTCGGCCATTGTTTTATCGGCGCGCGCCTCGTCCCGCTAGGTCAGGAACAATTCCGCTCCCATCCTGGCCAATTCCACGGCGGTAACACGTCCGATCCCGTTTGTGGCGCCCGTTATAAGACAAGTCTTGCCCTCGATGTATCGGTTGGTCTCTTTCATGAAGTCACCAGGTACGCGACCAAGATGCGCGAGTATACGGTGCTACTCCACCGAGCTCGGCCCACCCGGTGAGGAACCACAGGATTATCCGCACGCGCTTCTTCCTGAATGCGAAATGGCGATGAGCACGGTGGCGCGGGCGCAAGAGCGGGCGCAACCGGATGAGTCATGGCACTCGCCATCGTCCGACCCTCCGTTCCGCGACGCTAGCACAAGCGCGACCCTCCATCGACCGCTTCCTTCCCATTGTCCCGGTTCGCACCCCGAAAGCCACGGAACGCCAGTTCGCGTACTGCACGCGGAAAGCCACCTCTGGCGCTGAGTTTGCGCGTTGCTGCGCGCGCTGACCCCGGGCGACCGGTGATGCCTGCTATGCGGCGGAACAGGATGGCACCATACAAATGCGCCCTGACGTGAGATAGAGTTTGGCTACTTGGCCCAGGAGTCTGCACAGATGGCTGAACTGAAGCACCGCGTCGTAATGGCCAACGGTATTCGCATCCACCTCGTCGAGGCGGGCAAGGGTCCGCTCGTTCTGATGGTCCACGGCTTTCCCGAATCGTGGTACTCGTGGCGGCATCAGCTTCATGCCTCGCTAATGCGGGCTACCGCGCGGCGGCGATCGATGTGCGCGGTTACGGTCGCTCGTCGGCGCCAGCGGGAATCGACGAGTACCGGATGACGAAGCATGTTGCCGACAACTTGGGCGTGGTCGAGGCGCTCGGTGAGAAGAGCGCGACTATCGTCGGCCACGACTGGGGCGCCCCGATCGCGGCAAACTCCGCACTGTTGCGCCCCGACGTCTTCCACGCGGTGGCGCTCCTGAGCGTCCCCTATTCACCCCGAGGAGCGCGCCGGCCAAGCGAGGCATTCCGCGTGATGGGTGGCAAGGAGGAATTCTACATTGAGTACTTTCAGCAGCCGGGCCGCGCCGAAGCCGAGATCGAGCCGGACATCAAAGGGTGGCTGCTGGGCTTTTACTACAGTGCCTCAGGCGATGCGCCCGCGCCGGCGGCCGGCGGCACCATGGCCACGATTCCTCATGGTGGCAGGATGCGCGACCGGCTCACGATCCCGGAAAAGCTGCCCGGCTGGTTGACGGCCGAAAACCTCGACTTCTACGTCAGCGAATTTGAGCGCACGGGCCTCAGCGGCGGACTCAATCGGTATCGCAACGTGGACCGCGACTGGGAAGATCTGGCTGCGTTTACGGGGCAGCCGATCACCGTGCCGTCGCTGTTCGTCGGCGGCGAGAAGGACGGGCCGACACGATGGGGTGGCGCGGCGATCGCTAACTTCAGCAAGACGTTGCCCGGGTTGCTTGGCTCGCACGTGCTCAGCGGATGCGGCCATTGGGTGCAGCAGGAGCGGCCTCGGGAGGTCAACGAGTTGCTGGTCAAATTCATGCAAGGGCTCTGAACCTGTCGCTTCGCAAAACCTGGATTGCGCCGCGCCAGCCATCCGTCGGAACCATTCACCACTATGCGAGGCCGTCTAGATTTGCGAAGGAATTCAGGCCGGACCAAGATTTGAGAAGCGAAAGGTAAGAATCGAACGCTGAAGTTTCATGTCGGTGCTCAGCCCATATCGCGTGCTCGATCTCACCACTGAGCGCGGTCTTCTATGCGGCCAGATGCTCGGCGACATGGGCGCCGACGTCATCAAAGTCGAGCCTCCAGGCGGATGCTCTGCACGCAGTATCGGTCCGTTCTACAAGGACGCGCCGCACCCCGACCGCTCGCTGTATTGGTGGGCGTACAATCGCAACAAACGAGCTATCACGCTTGATATTGAACGAGACGGCGGCCGCGATCTTCTGCGCCGCCTCATCGAGCATGCAGATTTTCTCATCGAGTCGCACAATCCCGGCTATCTGTCGGAACGCAATCTCGGTTTCGCCGACCTTACCAGGATCAATCCCGCGCTCATTTACGTTTCGATCACGCCATTCGGACAGGACGGGCCCAAGGCGACCTATGCCGACAGTGATCTGATCATCCTGGCCGCTGGAGGACCGCTTATCCTGGCCGGCGATGCGGATCGCCCGCCCGTGCGCCTTTGCATTCCGCAGGCTTACCTGCACGCATCCACCGACGCTGCCGTGGCCGCGCTTGCGGCCCATCACGAACGCGCACGCTCGGGCCTCGGTCAACACATCGACGTGGCGGCGCAGCAATCGGTTGCGATGGCGACGCAGGCGTACGTCCTCGCGGCGCCGCTCGGCTCGCCAGAAGCGCGAAGGATGTCGGGCGGTGTAAAATTTGGCCCGCTCGACATTCCGCTGGTATGGC
>Ga0187883_10001759_pt1 | contig 13162 bp, 9 predicted proteins | sample June2016WEW_20_1_2_FD_132966 | JGI IMG/M metagenome (GOLD analysis project Ga0187883, IMG submission 132966) | Peatland microbial communities from SPRUCE experiment site at the Marcell Experimental Forest, Minnesota, USA - June2016WEW_20_10 | ecosystem: Environmental > Terrestrial > Soil >...
CTGGCACCGATCAGGCCGGGCGACGAGATGATCGGGCTGGCCGCTGCGCTGCTCGCGGTGGGCGCCAGTGCCGTGGTCGCTGCTCTGCTGCCGCTGCCAGACACGGTCAGCGGCCAGCTCGCGCACTCCTGGCATCAGCTCCTCAGCCGTGGCAGCAGTCCCTCCGAGGCCCTCTCCGTGGTGGCGTCCCGCGCCCGCCAGGACGGACCACTGGCGCAGCTGGCAGCCTCAGCGCTGGTCTGCCTTGGCTATGGCGGGTAGCGCGGCCCGGCGGCGGCTACCCGACAACCCCGGGATTAGGTACCAGGATCGGGCCCAGCCCCGGTTGCTCCGTCGCTGACGCCAGGACATCGCTGGCGGCGGCACGGGCCGATCCCGCCGAGGGGATCAGCGTCGCGATCAGAGCGGCAACTTGCGGTGCGGCAAAGGATGTCCCGCTCCAGTAGGCGTAGCCGTCAATTAGTCGCGCCGTCGGGTCCCTCCGCAGTTTCCAGCGGGCTTTCAGGTAGGTGCTCCTGATCCGCACGCCTGGTGCGTAGACATCGACCCATGATCCCCAGTTGCTGAATCCCGCCCTGCGCGGCGGCCACTCGCGCGTATCAAGTGCGCCTACCGCCACCACCTGCTCGAAGGCAGCAGGCCAGAACGGCCGTGACTCATCGTTGTTACCTGCCGCGGCCACCACCAGAACGTCTGGATTCCGGGCGAGAGCGGTCGACAGTGCCACCGGCGGCATGTCGTCATGGGTGTAACCGCCGAGCGAAAGGTTGGCTACGGGCGCGCCCGCATGGGCAAGGCCGACGGCCACGGTGTGATCGTCCCCGACGCCCGCCGGATTGAGCACCTTGACCTGGCGGATACGCACCTGTGGTGCCAGCCGCATGATGATGCCATCGATAAAGGTGCCATGGCCGCCCTCGGGCGCGAGGTAACCGCTGGGCCGGACGGCAGTCTCCTGATCGGCGGGGGTGTAAAGGAGCCGCCAGGCCAGGCCCTGGTGCAGCTGGTGCACCGCCGGATCGTAACCGGTGTCCAGAACCGCGATGGCGGGTGGCGCTTCATCAGGCTTGGAGAAGGGGTCCTCGGAGAAAGCCTGCGCGTTGCGGGGCTCGCCGGCCGGCCCGCCGTGATAGGAAGGCTCACCGGAGAATACGTGATTGGGCCCGACGTTGGCGGGCGGTTGGTCGTCCGTGCTTCGCCGCAGTTCGCTGACAAGCTCAGGGATGCGCACGTCGCTGGGCATGAGAAAGGCCCGGACCGGCAGTCCAGCTGCGGCGAAGCTGCGATCAAGCTCGCTGTCAGGCACGCCGCCGCGCCGCACGAGCTCCTGCTGCACTCGCCCGGATGAAAAGCTGCCGTCGGCTTCCAGTAGCACCTGACGCGGCCGGTACAGATACCCGGGACCGTCCAGCACGCTGGGAGGCCGCCTGCCGTCGTCATCGTCGTCATCGTCGTCATCGTCATCGTCGTGCCAGCGTCCCTCGCACAGATCCTCATGCCGCTCCTCCTGCCAGCTATCGCTCCGCTCAGCTGAGAACAGCTCTTCGTCCGAGACCATCCGTGACTCCCTTAACGCCTGCCCGGAGCCTGCCGGCCTTTCCGGGTGAGCCAATATCTAACTTCCTGGTTATAGCAGGTAATTACCTTGTTTCTTGCTCACAACTGAGGTCAGACCAGCACGCCCGGGGGCCTGCGGTCGGCCGGCCCCGATAGCTGGCTGGCACCTGCATAGAGCACTGCCAGCTGGCCGCTGATACACGTCGGCAGGCCCGGTGCGCACCAGGCACGGTCGGGGTGCCGCCGTGATGACAAGAGCGCGGTCCATCTTCGCACGGGGGGATGAGCGGCCATGGCAGGCAACATGGGTGCGGACAGGACGAGATACGGCCGGGCCGGTGCCCCCAGTGGTGCCGCTGGGCGCCGCCGGTGCGTTGCCCGGGCCGGCCCTCACCGCCGACCAGACCCTGACCGACGCGCTCCAGATCCAGGCCGGGCAGACAGTACTCGTGCACGGCGCGGGCGGCGTCACCGGCGGCATGCTCGTCCAGCTGGCCGTGCACGCCGTGGGCCAGCGCCCGCACCTGATCGGGCCAGTCAGGCTGGCGATAGTCGAGGACGGCCATAGCGCCCAGCGCGAGGAGGCGATCAGCACCGTCCGGGCTCGCGGTAGCGATAACCGTGGCGCCCTGGGTGCCGATGCCGCAGCGAACGCCGCGCGGTCGGGGGCACGGCATGCGGTATGGGCAATCAGGCACCGCGGCAGGCTCGCCACCATCACGGCAGATCCGCCGCCCGCCGAGCGCGGCATCTCAGTATTTGACGTTCAGGTCGTCCCGGACGGCGCACGGCTCCGCCGGCTCACCCGGCTGCTCGGCCAGGGCGCGATCAGCGTTACCGTCGGTGCCCGGTACCCCCTGGGACAGGCCGCCCGATGATGGCGCTGCGGGCCCACTCCCGCAGCGGCCCTGAGCAGCTCGGGCCGGCATCTTTTAATCACCGGAAGGAACGGTCACCATTCCGCTGGAGATCATGACGTTTAAATATGCCGACCCATGGTCAGCAGGAATGGGAGCGGGCCGAAACGCGACCATGTCGCGTGCCTAGATCCCTGGTTACCACATCCAGGGCTTACCACGAGTCCTGCCTGAGCGCATCGTGTCAGCGGCCGAGAGAGCGAGGCTAGCCGCTGACTGATATGCCTTCGCATGGACCTGGCCAGCGCTGCCATGACCCGGCGATGCCGATGCTGCGGCACCGAGGCTGCCCAGCACGAGAGCTAGCGCCAGAACGAGAATCCCGCGCGCCGCCCGGGCGCGAACGGTCCCCGTCGAGGATTCACGGCGAGCACTGCTCACCGATCCGCCGGCCCGCATGATGACGTGCAATAACGGCCTGTGAGTCTTCATTGAGAAGGTCCCCTCATTGGTAACTTATATATGTCAGACCCTCCAAGAGTCAGAAACTACACCACGATCCATCTCGGGGTATGACATTCGGATTGATTCGTGCGGCGTCCTGCACGGCGTGCTTGGTACCCGCCGCGGCGCGCAGGGCGCCGAGCCGCTCGCGCCGCGCTGACCACCGCCAGCCGTCGCGGGTGGGAACGCGCGCGGCCGGCCGCCGTTCGCGGCGCGGCGGCACTGGCGTGGCGGGAGCAGCCTGGTAGCGGTGATCCGGGCGGCGTGTTCCTGCCGGGACAGGTCCGGGGCCCGCGACCGGAAGATCAGCCCTGTAGACCGGTCCGCTGGAAGACATGGCCCGGCGCGTCGCCGGGCCGGGCAGGCGGGGCGGGGCGGGGCGTGCTGCCCGCAGCGGCCGCGGTCTGGCCGCAGTGATGGAGAGCCGAAGCTGTCCGCCGCAGCCGTGCCCGCCATCGCGCGGCGGCAGCCGGGCCGGCTGCCGCCAAACGGGCGCACCGGACACGCCGGGTACGACCGGGCCCAGGAATGGCCTAGGAACCACTTGCTGGGAGCCCCACGGATCCCTTTAACCACTGGCATCTCGCCGGTCGTGTCACGCCACGCCAGCCCGCGCAGTACCGGTTGTCACTCACCAATACCAGGCTTCTTCAGTCGCAGCCACCACGCGAATATGCTCTTCGATAAGCAATGCAGGCGGCAAGCGCGGCAGCATCGTGAAACTTGCAAAAAAAATTGCGCTAAATGCGAACCCGGAGCGTGATCATTTCCCCGTTCCCGCTATATTCTCACTGGATTCGAGTGAGAACCACGTGTAAACGGGTATTTAAAGCTGCGGAAAGTGTCCGTACATCCCTTCCGCTTAGCAGCTGCCAGCTTGTCCGCAGGTGGTCGAAGATACAGGGCGATCATGGAATTTCGGGTGCTCGGTCCGATTGAGCTTTGGTCGGCTGGGCAGCAATGTGATCTTGGGCCGGCCAGGGCGCGATGTGTCCTGGCGATCCTCCTGCTGACGCCGCGCACAATAGTGCCGGCCGAGACTCTCATCGACAGGATGTGGGATACCCGGCCGCCGCCAAAGGCCCGGGAGAGTCTCTCGGTCTACATCGCCAGGCTTCGCGCGTCCCTCCGGCAGGCCCTTGGCGATAGCGTCCGGCTGGCCGGGCGCGCAAGGGGCTATGTGCTCGACGTCGACCCTGAGGCGGTCGACTTGCATCGGTTCCGCCGATTGCGCCGGCAGGCGGATGCGCTGACCGCGAGCGGCGACCACGATCATGCGGCCGTGCTGCTGCGCGAGGCGGACCGGCTCTGGCGCGGCCAGGCGCTGGCCGGGATCCGTGGTGACTGGGTCGCGCGGATGCGTGACAGCCTCGAAGAGGAGCGCCGGGCGGCCATCCTTGAGCGCGTCGAGTGTGAGCTGGAGCTCGGCCGGCATGCCGACCTGGTAGGAGAGCTTCGCCAGCTGCTGGCTCAGTACCCGCTGGATGAGACCTTCATCGCCCATCAGATGGCGGCCCTTTACTGGAGCGGCAGGCCGGGTGACGCACTCAGCCTCTACCGGGAGACCCGCAGCCGCCTCATCGATGAGCAGGGCGCGGAGCCGGGGGCACTACTGTCCGAACTCCAGCAGCGCATCCTGCGCCGTGACCCCCGGCTTGCCGTGAGGCTCGCCGACCGGCGTCTTGGCCGGGTGCCGCCGCCAGACACGCTTCCGCCCGAGGCAGTGGAGTTCGTGGGCCGCAGCGAGGAACTCGGGCTGCTCACCGAGGAGCAGGGCGACGCCCCCCGGATCAGCGTGATCGAGGGCATGCCCGGCGTGGGAAAGACCGCGCTCGCCGTCCACGCTGCCCGTAATGTCTCCGGGCAGTACCCGGACGGGATGTTCTACCTCAACTTTCATACCCACGACCCCGGGCGCCCTTCGCTCGACGCGGCCGAGGCGCTGCACCGCCTGCTCGGGATGCTGACCGAGCCGGCTATGCAGATACCTGACTCTGTCGGCGAGCGCGCCGCGCTGTGGCGGGCCCAGCTGAGCCGGCGTCGCTGCGTCGTGATTCTCGACGATGCTGCCAGGCATGACCAGATCCGCCCGCTCCTGCCGGTCGCAGGCCGGTGCCTGGTCTTGATCACCACCCGGCGCAGGCTTCCCGACCTTGCCGGCGCCCGCGCGCTGACCCTCGACGTGCTGTCCATCGACGACGCGACCACGCTGTTCCGGCGGATCGCGGGGCAACGCAGGGCCCACGACGAGGGCGAGGTCGCTACGGCCGTGCGGCTGTGCGGGCGCTTGCCGCTCGCGATCCAGCTCACCGCCGGCAGGCTCGCGCAAGACTGCCCGCCCAGGCTCACCGACCTGGTCGAGGAACTGTCGCAGTCTCCCGCTCGGCTGGGCGGCACAAACGCAGCAAGCCCGGAAGTGATGTCCGCCTTCGACCTGTCCTACCGCGCGCTGGAACCTGACCACCAGCGGTTCTTCCGGCGGCTGGGCGTGAGCCCTTGCGCCTATGTCAGCCTGCAGACCGCGGCAGCCCTGGGCGGCGGCACCCTCGCCGAAGCAGAGAAGGCCCTCGCCGCCCTGCTGGATTATCATCTGCTGGCTCGAGCCCCAGCCGGTCAGTTCCGTTTCCATAACCTTGTCCGCGGGTATGCGGCCGTACCCGCCGCGCGTGATGACCCCGAACCTGAGCAGCGACAGGCAGTCGGCAGGCTCCTCGACTACTACCTGCACACAGCCGATAAGGCTGACCGGGTACTGCATCCGTTCCGGCGCCGGATGCCCGTGTCGGTCACCCATCCACCAGCCGCGAGCCCGGCATTAGGCACCCAGGAAGACGCGGCAGCCTGGCTGGAAACGGAGTGGCGCAACATCCTGGAGGCCGCGCAATACGCGGGCAGGCACGAATGGAAGCGGAAGTGCGCCGATCTCACCCACGTGCTGGCCGGCTTCGTGGAGATCAGGGCGTACTGGGACGAGGCGATCGCGGCCCATACGCTCGCCCTGCAGGCCTGCCGTGACCTCGATGATCCGGCCCGGATCGCGCAGGCGTCACTGGAGCTCAGCGTGGTGAGCCGGCAGACGGGCCGGCACGAGGCGACGCTTCCCCTGGCTGAGGACGCCGCAGAGATCTACCGGTCGCTGGCCGACCAGCGAGGCGAGGCCGAAGCCCTCGACCAGATAGGCATAGCCCAGCAGCGCGCGGCCCGGTCCCGTGAGGCCCTCGCCTATTTCCACGAAGCAAGGATTCTGTACCGCGACGCCGCGGATCAGCGCGGCGTCGCCAATACCCTGAGTCACTCCGGGATCGCCTGCTGGCATCTTGGCCGGTACCCTGACGCAATGGGCCATCTGCGTGCCGCGCTTCTGCTCTACCGTGACGTCGGCGACAGGCGCGGCGAGGCGAAAACCCTCAACAATCTAGGAAGGATGCAACTGTATTGCGGCTACCATAGAGACGCGCTCGAAGGCTACCAGAAGTCATTGGAAATATTTAGCGAGATAGGCGGAGAGCAGAATCAGGCGATTCTCTATCATAATATAGGAAACGTCTACCATTACAAGGGCAATTACGAAGACGGGCTTGCTGCTTTCCGGCGGGCGCTCGCCATATACCGCAACATCGGCGATCTCCCTGATGAAGCCGACGTGCTCAATGACATCGGCGCCATTTATCAAAGCGCGGAGTGTTATGACGAGGCGCTGATTCATCACCAGAAGGCTAGATTGATCGCCGAGGAGATCGGAACCCTATCCCAGCAGGTGATCGCGCTTCGCGGGATAGCCGACGTTCGTCGCGGATCCGGTCGGCACGGCGAGGCATTTGATCATTATCACACCGCTCTCCGGCTGGCCAAGGAGATCGGTGACCCGTACGAGGAAGCCAAGATCCTCGAAGGAATCGCGGAAACGACGCTCAGCACGCAGCGGCCCGACGCGGCGCGAATCGTATTCAGGCAGGCGCTGGACATCTTCGAACGGCTCGGCGTACCAGAGGCGGAGTCGGCCCGGATACGCATAGAGACCATGCACCCAGCCTTCGGCCGGCGCACCTCGTAGTCCGCGGGCAGCCGCTGGCCTGCGGGTAGCGATCGGCGGCGTCCGCGATCTGGTGCTGGCAGCGGAGCTGGTGAATGGCGCCCGGCCTCGCGCCTACGTCAGCACGTTCGGGCCGGCGGCCATCCGCTGCCCCCGCCCCCGGCGCATCCGTTCACGGCTCTCGCCCATGAACGAGGAAACCAGATTCCGGCTCAGATCAGCGCCGCTCCCCGGACCTGATGCTGACGTCCTGAGCCCGGCCCATGCCGTCCCCAGGTGGTCCCGGCCCGGGTCCTGATTATCGCCCTGAATCCGGCTGGCCGCCGGCCCCGAGCGCACCCGGCTAGCGGGGACGTTGGGTTGCAAGGTAGGCGTCAAGGCGACTGCAACACAACCGTCCGGGCTGCCAGCGCACGCTTGAACCGCAGGTCCCGGCAGCTGAAGTCGCTGGCTGCCGGTTACCGAAGGAGCGCCTTTCATGCGGGAACGGGTGCCCGGGCCATTCGGCCTGGACGCGGTGAAGGGACAGGCGGTCCGGTGTCAGCGGACTGTCCTGGTGGTGGTGCACAGCCCGGTGCCGACGCCATGCGGGCCTGTCGGCTGCCGGGAACTGCGGCGGTGTAGGAGCGCGCCATGACAAGCACGCTGGCAGCCCGACCTATCAGAACACGACTACGGCCCCTGTATGCGACCGGATTCATTCATGGCTTTGCGCTATGGTATTCGATCGAGAAGCTCTTCATGCGCTCCATAGGCTTGAATGATTACCTTATCACTATCGCTACGCTCGTGTACATCACGGTCATGATGATAGCTAACATTCCGCTCGGAATTCTCGCTGACCGGTGGAGCCGTAAGGGAGTGCTCTACCTCGCCACCTGCGCGCTCATCGCCAGCTCCCTGATATGCGGGCTCAGCCATGGTCTCGCGATGTACGCCGCCGGGATTTCGGTCTGGGGCCTTTTCTATGCGGCGTACGCCGGGACCTACGACTCGGTGGTCTACGACGTGGTCCTGGAAGAAACGGGCTCGGCTGACAGCTTCGAGCGCTTTTACGGCCGGGTGCAGATGTTCGACTCCGCGGCATTTATCACGGGCGCACTGCTCAGCGCGGCCGTTGCGCGATTCGGCAGCCTTCGGCTCGAATACTTCCTGACGATCCCCTTTACGTGCTGCGCGTTCTTCACCTTGCACCGGTTCCAAGAGCCCAGCCTGCACCGCAAGGCGACTGAAGCGCGCTTGTCGGCTCACCTCGGCCGGATACTCCGCTGCGCAACTAAGGCCAACGTCGCCTGGATCGTCGTCGCCTTAGTCGCCAATGCCCTGGCCATGCGGCTGCTGTTTGAGTTCTGCCAGCTCTGGTATCTCGGCCTGGCCCTGCCCGCGGTCTGGTACGGCCCGAGTTTCGCGCTCCTGTATTCCGGTGCCTGGAGCGGTGGCGCCCTCGCCGACAGGCTGCGGGACGGGCGCACGGTAGCGGTGGCCGGATTCGGCACGCTCGCGACGGCCGGCGGCCTGTTCGTCCAGTCCCCGGTCGTGGTGATCGGCGCCCAGGTGGCCGCGATCATCGGGATCACGGTCCTCAACATCGCCTTGACCCGCTACCTGCATGACGCGATGCCGTCGAATATCAGGGCCGGCGCCTCATCGGTGGTCAGCACCATCGGGTACGGCGCTTTCGTTCCTACCGCTCTCGGTTTCGGTCTCCTCAGCCGTGCTCATGGCATCTTCCAGGCCTCTGTCTTCGTCGCCGGCGCCCTCGCCGTCATGGCCCTGGCGCTCAGCGTGATCGTGGTGAGGCGGCGATGATGCTCTCTCACCAGATCGGGCCAGGCGGCACGCCAGCGCCGTGCTTCGACTACCACGACGACGCGGTATGCCCGGTATTCACCGTCAATGGCAACGACATCATCCTGCTGCGAAGCTGGCGCTCGGTCCTGGAGGGGTTCCGTAATCCATACCTGCGCGATCTGGGCATCATCGACCCGGACTGCGCGATCGCGGGCATAACCCGGGAGCGCCCGGGCGGGCTGCTGCGTCGAAGCGGGCCCGCCAGCAGCGTCAGGACCGCGCTCAACCCGCTGTTCGCGCCGCCTGCCATCGAGCGCTGGCGCGGGAGTATCCAGCTACTGGCCAGCACGCGCGCCAGGGCGCTGCCCGGCAGGGCCGACCTGGCTCGCGATTTCTGCGCGCCGCTGGCCGGGGATCTCGCCTGCCTGACGGCCGGGATGAGGCCGGATGAATGGCAGCGCCTGAACAGTCTCGGCGCCCGCGCAAATGCCCTGGTGGTCAGCGGTCACGATGATATCGACCAGGCGCGCGCCGAACTGCACGAGTTCTGCGGTCCCCTCGTCGAGCGGAGCCGGAAGCAGTCAACTCTCATGTCGGGGGTGGCGCACGTCATGGACGACTGCGGAATACCGCCCGGCGAGGTTATCGATGCTTGCACAACCATATACGGCGGCTTTCCGAGCGTGCTGCCCTCGCTGAGCGTGATCGCATTCGAGACCGTCAGCCGCCCCGCGGTCATGGAGAGGTGCCGACATGACCCCGGCCTGTTAGACCAGGTTATCTGGGAACATCTCAGGCGGAATGCTCATTTCACGTTCGGGCTGCCCGGCACGTGCCTGCGCGAGACTCAGGTAGGGCAGCTGCTCATTCCGGAGGGCGCGAACGTGCTGCCGGTCATCCGGGCCGCGCACCGCGACCCTTCCCGCGACCATGAACCCAGCGCTTTCGATATCAACCGGGCCCACCGCGCCATCCTCGCCTTCGGCGCCGGGGTTCATGTGTGCCCTGGAAAGGCGCTCACGCTCATGTTTCTGGGCGAAGCCATGCGGGCGCTCATCGATTTGCCGCATTTAAGCCTGGCCCCGGGAACCGTCTGCTGGCAGCCAGGGCTCATGCCCGTGCCAGGTGAGATCCCGGTGCTGACCCGGAGGGAATGACCATGTATCCAACCGAAAGCAACGATCGCGCCGCCAAGGTAGCATTCGAGTACGCGACGCCAGGCGCGAGCTGGGATCAACTGGCATACGAGGAGCAGAATCGCTGGCGCAATATCGCATTCGCCGCCAGGGTCGCCGCTGGTGATGTCAGGGCACCGGACATGACCGCCAGGCAACGCACTGGGGATCTGGGCCCTGATAACCGTTCAGGCCGCCTGCGGGCCAAGCGCACATAGGTATCAGCATGACGCGGGCCATTGGCGCCGCACCCGGCCACGTTCTGCCCTGCGGGCGACGCCGGCCCGGCTGCGCCGGGCGCGCTTTACGGGAGCCCGCCTCACGCGAGCCGTAGGCTGACTGACCTGCGGTAACAACCCCGATGCAGCTACCGGCGGCGGTGCTCGCGGCCGCCGGTAGGTGAATGTTTATGGTACATAGCGGAAACTCGCGCAGATTTCATGCTGATGTCATGGTATGCAATACGCGGGCCCGGGGCTCATAGGTATACTAGGGGCCGCTCGGACGTGTTTACAAATATGTGACGTTTCCGAAATCCATTGGTAGCAAGACGAAATAATGGTTGACCCCGGGGAGTGGAAAACGCGAGGAAGGACACTATCCGGTGAAGCCGACAGGGTGCGCTCCGGCACCGCGCCGTGCGCCTGCGGCTCAGCCGGGCGGCCAGCCGCTGGCCGGGGAGTTTCTGCTGAAGGACGGCACGCCTGCGCTGATCTGGCCGCTGCTGCCTACGGATGCCGAGATGCTGCGCGACGGGTTCCGGCGGCTGTCGAGGGAATCGCGCCAGCACCGGTTCCTCGGTGTGCTCGGCGAACTTGATGACTCGATGATCCGGCGCCTTGTCGACAGCGTTGACGGGGTGGCGCACATTGCGCTCGTGCTTATCGTGCTGCCGCCAGAGGGCGAGGAAGGCCCGGTCGGGGTCGCCCACCTCCTGCAGTACCCCGATGATCCGGCCACTGCCGACTGCGCCGTCACCGTCGCCGACGACTGGCAAGGACGAGGCGCCGGCACCGCGCTCGTCTCGGCGTTGCTGGAGCGACGCCCGGCGGCAGTCACGCGGCTGCGCACGGCCGTCGAAGCCGATAACCGCAGATCTCTGGCACTGCTCGCCGACGTCGGGCGCGTGTCGTCGGGCCTGCCTGAACGGGGCGTCCTCGACGTCACCGTCGAGCTCGCCGCGCCTGCACGGCCTGCTCGCACGCCCACCGCCCGGCCTATCACCGCGATCCCGGCCAGCACTGTGTCGGCACCGCCGTTCCCCATACTGCCGCGCGGCTACGACCGGCCCGCCGCAGGCCAGGCCTGCCTGCACCCCGCCACGGTACCCGCGATCCTCCGGCGCCTGGGAGGCCGCATCGCTGGCTGCGGGCGGCGGGCCCGAGTCGCTGGCCCGCGGTCTCGCCGGTAGCTCGTTCCGCGCCAGGACACCGGCCTGAACTGCAACCACATCGTCAAGCGGGTGACGAGAATAGAAGACGCCGCGCGGCCGAAGTCGTCGTGCTGGTATTGCGCCGACGCTCAACCAGATCGAAGGCGGCCACGCCGGGTGCAATCCGGCCGCCCGGCACTGGCAGCGCTCCGGCGGCTGGCCATCAAGGAGGCGCGCGCCGCCCGGAAGTGACTTTCTGCCCTACGGTCGGCCGACGTCCTGCCCTACAGTCGGCCGGCGTCGTGCGAGATGTTGAGCACGTGAAGGCATCGGGCCCGGATCACCGGTTCAAGCCAGGGTGGTCACGAGCGGCCTGGAGGCCGGGCCCGCGGGATTCCTCCCCGGGATGCGCAGCGTGCCCGTGATAGCGCACGCAGATGAGAGGCGGCCGCAATGGTTATGACGCAGGTCATCCGGGCAGACCAGGTCCCCGCGCTCATCCCCGACGGGGCAACGGTGGCAGTGAGTGGGATAGGGCTGTCCGGCTTCGCCGAGGAGGTGGCGATCGCCGTTGAGCAGTCGTTCCTCGAGAAAGGCCATCCCCGTGACCTGACGCTGGTGCACGCCGCCGGGATCGGCAACGCCATCCCGCCAATCGCACCGGAGCAGTTCGCCGGGATGCACCACTTCGGCCACGAGGGGCTCGTCGCGAAGTGGATCGGCGCCCACACGGGCGTGGCGCCCAACATGGCGCACCTGATCGAGCAGAACCGGTGCCAGGCCTACTGCATCCCGCAGGGCGTTGTTGTCCAGCTCTTCCGCGAGATCGCAGCGCATCGCCCCGGCATCATCACGACGGTCGGCCTCGGGACCTTCCTCGACCCCCGTCTCGGCGGAGCCAAGATGAACACGGCCACGACTGCCGACTACGTAGAGCTCGTCGAGCTCGGCGGCAAGGAATACCTCCTCTACAAGTCGTTCCCGATCGACGTCGCGCTGATCCGGGGCACGACCGCCGACGAGCGGGGCAACATCGCAATGGACGAGGAGGCGCTGCTGCTCGAGCAGCTTCCGCTGGCTCAGGCCGCCAAGAACAGCGGCGGGGTGGTCATCGCCCAGGCGAAGTATCTCGCGCTGCCGGGCACCTTGCACCCCAAGCACGTCCGCGTCCCTGCTCCCCTCGTGGACTACGTGGTGGTCGCCGCGCCGGAGCACCATCCGCAGGCGGCCGGGGAGCAGTACAGCCCGGCGCTGTCCGGTGACATCAAGGTCCCATTGGCCGATATCCCGCCTCTTCCGATGGGCGAGCGCCTGGTCGTGTGCAGGCGGGCGGCCATGGAACTGATCCCCGGGGCCGTGGTCAATCTCGGGTACGGCTTCCCTGATGGGATCGGGAGCGTCGCTGCCCAGGAGGACGTGGCCGATCTGCTCACGCTCACCACCGAGGTCGGCGCGATCGGCGGCGAGCCAGGATCTGGCCTCAACTTCGGGACCTCCTCCAACGCCGAAGCGTTCATCGATCACCAGGCGATGTTCGACTGGTACGACGGCCGCGGCATCGACATCGCCTTTCTCGGCCTCGCCCAGGTCGACAAGGAGGGCAACGTGAACGTGAGCCGGTTCAGCGGCAGGGCCGTCGGCATCGGCGGTTTCGTCAATGTCTCGAATGGCACAAAGGCGGTCGTCTACTGCGGGTCGTTCACCGCCGGCGGCCTGGAGGTAGCTACCGGTGACGGGGAGCTGCACGTGGTCCGGGAAGGCAAGCAGCGGAAGTTCCTCGAACATGTCGAGGAGATCAGCTTTAGCGGCCCCTACGCGGCCAGCTCAGGGCAGCGCGTGCGCTATGTCACCGAGCGGGCTGTGTTCGAGCTCC